>OGZZ01000699.1_pt1 | contig 26192 bp, 20 predicted proteins | sample 1577021 | NCBI WGS metagenome assembly OGZZ01 (sample SAMEA3541526, study PRJEB24748) | human gut metagenome | biome: human gut; feature: human-associated habitat; material: faeces | place: China | collected 2012
TGGCCATCCACGATCCCGCCAGCTTCAACGCTCTGGTCGAGACCGCCAAGAAGGCGCTGTAAGAATCAGCTTTTTCAAAGACGCATGCGCCGCGCGCGCGTGCGTCATTTTGTTTATATGGAGATCATACGGGGGTGCCAGATGGAAACCATCACCAGCCGCGAAAACGCCAAAATCAAATATGCCTGCCGCCTGCGGGAAGAAGAAAAGCTCCGCACGGCGGATGGCCTGTTTTTTGCTGAGGGCCCCAAGCTCTGTCTGGAGCTGGCCCGCGGCTGTACCCTGCAAACCCTGTATGCCACCGAGAAGGCCCTGGCCCATACCCCAGAACTGGAAGCCTTTGCGGGCAAAACTGTGCTGGTAACAGAGCCGGTGGCACAAAAGCTTTCCGGAACCAAAACCAGCCAGGATGTGTTCGGCGTGTTTGAACACCCCGGCTGGCAGGCGGCAGATATTTTAGCAAAGGGACGCCGTATTCTGGCACTGGAAGCGGTGCAGGACCCCGGCAATGTGGGCACCCTGCTGCGCAGCGCGGCGGCCTTTGGCTTTGACGGTGTGCTGCTCTCCAAGGGGTGCGCGGCACCCTTTGCCCCCAAAACACTGCGGGCATCCATGGGGGCAGCCGGGCGGCTGCCGGTGGCCCCGGTGCAGGATCTGCCGCAGGCATTGCAGCAGCTGCGCGAACGCGGCGTGGTCTGCCTGGCTGCGGCGCTCTACCATTCCCGCCCGCTAGACGAAGCCCCGCAGAGCTACCCGGACGGCCTGTGCGCTGTGATCGGCAGCGAGGGACAGGGCTTGACGGACGCTGCCGTGCAGGCCTGCGATATGGCGGTGCGCATCCCGATGACGGACCTGGTGGAAAGCCTGAACGCTGGGGTTGCAGGCAGCGTCTTGCTTTGGCACTTCAGAGGTGTATAATAAGGTATGGACAGCACACTGTATTGGCTGTGGCTGGCCGAAGCGCTTGGGTCCGGCTGCCGCCTGGCGGGCAGACTTCTGGAAGAATACCCGGACCCGGCCGAACTGTATGGCCAGGTAAAAGCGGGCAGGAACCCGCCGGAATACCTGAGCGCAAGAGCCCGCGAATTTATGCAGGCGGTGGCCCCGGCCCAAATGGCGGGGCTGAAAAAGCGCTGCGATGATTTGAATATTTTTATCCTGACACCGGATAGCACCGATTACCCCCAGCGGCTGCGGGACCTGCCCGACCTGCCGCTGGTACTGTACGGCACCGGAAACCCTGCCTGCCTGAACGGGCGGCGGTATGTGGGCATGGTGGGCACCCGCCGCCCCACAAAGTATGGGCTTTCCGCCTGCCGGGATCTTTCGCTGACAATGGCGGAGCGGGGTGTGGTGATCGTAAGCGGGCTGGCCGAAGGGCTGGACGGCGCAGGCCACCGCGCGGCGGTGGAAGCCGGGCAGCAGACCGTTGCTTTTTTGGGCACGGCCATCAACAAGACCTTCCCAGCGGTGAACGTGACCCTGCGCACAGAGCTGGAAGCTCTGGGAGGTGCCGTGCTGAGCGAATACCCGCCGGATTATACGGGCAAAATGACAGGGACCTTTTTGGCCCGCAACCGGCTGATTGCCGGTTTGAGCGAGGCCCTCTGCGTGGCGGAAGCCCGCACCCGCAGCGGAACGCTGAACACGGTGAGCCATGCCGAAGAGTACGGCAGGCCGGTGTTTGCGGTACCCGGCAGCATTTACAGCCCCACCAGCGAGGGCACCAATGAGCTGCTGCGCACCGGCCGCGCCCGCGCCCTGTGCACGGCGGATGATGTGCTGGATACCCTGCACATTGCACCCGGCGGCGCCGAGCTGGTGCAGGAGGGGGTTATGCTGGATGAGCTGACCCCCAACGCCCGCACCGTGCTGGCAGAACTGGGCCCTAAAGCGCAGACGGCAGATGACTTGGCTGCCGCAACGGGGCTTGCCGTGCAGGCTGTTCTGGCGGCGCTCATGGAGCTGGAATTTGCCGGCGCCGCCGTGGATAACGGCGGGGGCCGGTATACCGCGGCATAAGGGCAAGCGGCCCCAGCCGCAGCGGGCGGATATGGCCCGCATGTATGGTGACATTACGGAAAGTATCCGATTAAGATAGAACTTATACGCCAATTTGGGAGAAACAGATATGGCAAAGCAAACTGAACTGGAGCTGACTGCCCAGCAGGCAGCGCAGCCGGAAGAAACCCCGGCAAAAAAAACTGCCGCAAAAAAGACTGCAGCGAAAAAACCGGCAGCAAAAAAAGCAACCACGAAAAAGACAACGACCAAAACCAAGGCAGCTAAGGCAGAGGACGGCGAAACCGCAGCCGAAAAACCTGCCGCAAAGCGCACCACCAAAAAGACCGAAGCAAAGCCCGGCACCAAGCTGGTGATCGTGGAATCCCCGGCCAAGGCAAAGACCATTGGCAAATACCTGGGCCGCGGCTATACTGTAACGGCCAGCATGGGCCATATCCGGGACCTGCCCGCCAGCACACTGGGCATTGATGTGGAACATGGCTATACCCCCAAGTATATTACCATCAAAGGCAAGACCGCGCTGGTCAAGGACCTGAAAGCCGAAGCGAAAAAAGCACAGACCGTCTATCTGGCAACCGACCCGGACCGTGAAGGCGAGGCAATCAGCTGGCATCTGGCCAATGTGCTGGGGCTGGACCCCACCGCCCCCAACCGCGTGACCTTTGACGAGATCACCAAAAAGGGCGTGCAGGAGGGGATGGCCCACCCGCGCACCATTGATATGGATCTGTTCAACGCCCAGCAGGCCCGGCGCGCGCTGGATCGCCTGGTGGGTTATAAGCTCAGCCCGTTTCTGTGGCATAAGGTGCGCCGCGGGCTTTCGGCTGGCCGCGTGCAGAGCGTGGCGGTGCGCATTATCCGCGACCGCGAGATCGAAATTGAAAACTTTAAGCCCGAAGAATACTGGAACATTGACGCCAACCTGAAGCCCCGCCAGAGCGGCTGTGCGTTCAACGCACGGCTGACAGCCCAGGCGGACGGCACCAAGCTGGTGGTGAAAAATAAAAAACAGGCGGATGCCATTCTGGCCGCGTTGGACGGCAAACCCTACACCGTGACCCGTGTGGATAAGGGCCAGCGCCGCCGCCAGCCGCAGCCACCGTTCATCACCTCCACCCTGCAGCAGGATGCCAGCCGCGCACTGGGGTTTTCGGCCACCCGCACCATGCGTGCCGCCCAGCGCCTGTATGAAGGCATGGAGGTGCACGGCTATGGCCAGATCGGTCTGATCACCTATATGCGTACCGACAGTCTGCGCATTGCGGACGAAGCCGCCGCAGCCGCTAAGACCTTTATCGGCAAGACCTGGGGCGAAAATTACGTCTGCAACAAAAAGCGCGTCTGGAAATCCCGCTCCGCCACAGCGGCGCAGGATGCCCACGAAGCCATCCGCCCCTCAATGCCGGAACTGACGCCGGACCAGGTGGAGGGCAGCATCTCCGGCGATGAAGCCAAGCTGTACCGCCTGATCTGGAGCCGCTTTATGGCATCCCAGATGGCAGACTGCCTGATGGATACCGTTTCGGCCAACATCACGGCGGGGGATTATATCTTCCGCGCATCGGGTTTCCATGTAACGTTTGACGGCTTTACCGCTTTGTATGAGGAAGCCACCGACGATAAGCAGAAGAAAGAAACCGCCCTGCCCCCGCTGGAAGTGAGCCAGGACCTGAAACTGAACAAGCTTTCGGCGGAGCAGAAATTCACCCAGCCGCCGCCGTACTATACTGAAGCAACGCTGATCCATGCGCTGGAAGAAAACGGTATTGGCCGCCCTTCCACCTATGCGCCGATCATTACCACCATTGTGGACCGCGGCTATGTGGAAAAGGAGCAGAAAAAGCTCAAAACCACCCCGCTGGGCCGCGCGGTGAACCAGGTCATGCTGGAACAGTTCCCCGATATCGTGGACCCGACATTCAGTGCCGATATGGAGAAAAAGCTGGACGTTGTGGAAGCCGGTAAGGCGGACTGGGTCAAAACAGTGGACGATTTCTACCAGGGCTTTGAAAAAAGCCTGGAAGCCGCCGAAAAGAACATGGAGGGCAAAAAGATCAAAGTGGAGGATATCCCCACCGACGAGATCTGCGAAAAATGCGGCCGCCCCATGGTGATCAAAAGCGGGCGGTACGGCAAGTTTGTGGCGTGCTCCGGCTTTCCGGAGTGCCGCAACGCCCACCCCATTGTAAAGGATACCGGCGGCCTGTGCCCGCTGTGCGGCGGCCATATGCTGCTGCGCAAAAGCGCCAAGGGCCGCGTGTATTACGGCTGCAGCAACTACCCCACCTGCAACTTTATGACATGGGATGAACCCGTGCCGGAAACCTGCCCCCACTGCGGCAAAACGCTGTTCAAGCGCCGCGGCCAGCTGTACTGCGCCAAAGAGGGCTGCGGGTTTGTGAAGAATATCGAAAAGACAAACGCGGAGAAATAACGCATGCAAATCAAAATCATCGGTGCCGGGCTGGCCGGGTGCGAAGCCGCCCTTTGGCTGGCGGACCACGGCGTGCAGGTGGACCTGTACGAGCAAAAGCCGGTCAAGTTTTCGCCTGCGCACAAAAGTGCAGGCTTTGCGGAGCTGATCTGCTCCAACTCCCTCAAGGCGGAACGGCCGGATTCGGCTTCCGGCCTGCTGAAAATTGAAATGCGCATGATGGGGTCCCACCTGCTGGATGCTGCCGAGACCGCCCGCGTGGCGGCTGGCGGTGCACTGGCGGTGGACCGTGATGTGTTTTCCACCACCGTGACGGAAATGGTGGAAAAGAACTCGGGCATTACCGTTCACCACGAGGAAGTGACCGCGCTGGGCGAAAGCGTTCCGGTGCTGGTGGCTTCTGGCCCGCTGACCGAGGGTGCGCTGGCGGAGCAGATTGCCGCGCTGACCGGCAGCCACCGGCTGAGCTTTTTTGACGCCGTGGCTCCCATTGTGAGCGCCGAAAGCCTGGACATGGAAAAAATCTTTGCGGCGTCCCGCTACGGGCGCGGTGAAGCCGATTACCTGAACTGCCCATTCAACAAATTGGAATATGAAACGTTTTATAACGAATTGTTGAACGCGGAGCGTGCCCCTCTGCATGACTTTGATGGGGAGCTGACGGTGTACGAAGGATGTATGCCTATTGAGGTGATGGCGGGCCGCGGGGCGGATACCATGCGCTATGGCCCGCTGCGCCCGGTGGGCCTGCGGGACCCGCGCACCGGCCACCGCCCCTGGGCCAACGTACAGCTGCGCGCCGAAAACACCGCCCGCACGCTGTACAATATCGTTGGTTTCCAGACCAATTTGAAATGGGGCGAGCAGAAGCGCGTTTTTTCGATGATTCCCGGCCTGGAACATGCAGAGTTCATCCGCTATGGCGTGATGCACCGCAATACCTTTTTGGAAAGCCCGGCGGTGCTGACCAAGGGGCTCTGCCTGAAAGAGCACCCCAACGTGTTTTTTGCCGGGCAGATCACCGGGTTTGAGGGCTATATGGAAAGCGCGGCTTCCGGCCTGCTGGCAGCGCGCAATTTGTACGCCCGTTTGCAGGGCAGAGAGCTGCCGCCCCCGCCGACCACAACGATGTGTGGCGCACTGATCGATTATATCACCACCCCCAACAAGGACTTCCAGCCCATGGGTGCCAACATGGGCATTCTGCCGCGCACCGAGGAGATTGACACCATCCGGGATAAGCGCGAACGGTATATGGCACTTTCTGATGCTGCACAGGCCGCCATGCGGGCATGGGCAGCCGAAGCGGAACACTGAGGTGGATTATGAAAATTTTACTGGACGCAATGGGTGGCGATAACGCCCCGAAATCGACCGTACAGGGCGCAGCCGATGCGGTAAAAGAGTTTGGTGATGGCATGACCCTGGCCCTGCTGGGTGATGAAGCCAAGATCAAGGCCGCTGCCCAGGAGCTTGGCGTGGACCTGACCCCCTTTGAGCTGATTCACTGCACCGAGGATGTGGATATGCACGATGACCCGGTCAAGGCCGTGCGCCACAAAACGGATTCCAGCCTGGTCAAAGGCCTGACGATGCTGAAAAACGGCGAGGCGGATGCCTTTGTTTCCGCCGGCTCCACCGGCGCGCTGCATGTGGGCACCAGTTTGATCGTGCGCACCGTCAAGGGGGTCAAGCGCCCGGCGCTGGCTACCTGCATGCCGGGCAAAAAACAGCCGTTTTTGCTGCTGGACTGCGGCGCAAACGCCGAATGCCGTGCCGAGATGCTGAATGCCTTTGGCACCATGGGCAGCGTGTACATGAATAAGGTCATGGGCCGCAAGGACCCCGCCGTCGCGCTGGTGAACAACGGCGCCGAGGACACCAAGGGCACCCCGATGTACCGCGAAGCCCACGGCCTGCTGAAAGCAAACCCGGCCATCCGCTTTGTGGGCAACATTGAGCCGCGTGATATTATGGCTGGTGAGGTGGACGTTATCGTCTGCGACGGCTTTGTGGGCAATGTGGTGCTGAAGCTGACCGAGGGTGTGGCAGGTACTTTGCTGGGCATGCTGAAAGACATCTTTATGCAGAGCATTGTGACCAAGCTGTGCTACCTTGGCGTAAAAGGCGGGCTGCGCAATCTGAAGCACATGATGGACTCTGAGGAGATCGGCGGCGCACCGCTGCTGGGCGCGGCAAAGCCGGTCATCAAGGCACACGGTTCCAGCAAGGCCAAGGGCATCAAGAACGCCATCCGCCAGGCAAAGCTGTGCGTTGCCAATGACCTGTGCGGCACCATGCAGAGCGCCCTGGCCGAAGTAGCCGCCAAGGCCGCAGCAGAAAAGACAGACGCGGAATAAAACGGCATATCGTGCGAAAATTGAAATGTTATGCCCGCCCATTGGAAATGGCCGGTACCAAAATATAGGCGGCGGGCGCACAATGTGCGCCCCTACGGGATAGCCGCAAAACCAAAGCCCATTGCAGGGGCGGGCATTGCCCGCCCGGCCTGCAAAATATCCCGATATACAATCGCAAAACAGAGAGAACGAAAGGTAAGGCAATCTTATGACCACGCGTACCCCTGAGGAATTGGAAGAAAAGCTGCATTACCATTTTAAGAATAAAGAACTGCTCATCACGGCGCTGACCCACAGCTCTTACGCCAACGAGAGCAAAACCCCTACGCTGTATAACGAGCGGCTGGAATTTTTGGGCGACAGTGTGCTGTCCGTTGTGGTGGCAAACTATCTGTTCCACCATTCCACCCGCCCGGAGGGCGAACTGTCCCGCATGCGCGCTTCGCTGGTCAGCGAGGACGCGCTGTTCCAGTTTGCGCAGGAGATCGACCTGGGTTCTTACCTGCGGCTGGGCCGCGGCGAGGAGCTGGGCGGCGGGCGCTGCCGCCCCAGCGTGGTTTCGGATGCGTTTGAAGCCACCATTGCCGCTTTGTTCCTGGACGGCGGCATTGAGACCGCCCGCAACTTTATCCTGCCGTTCATCACGGAGGGCAAAACCGCCGAGGATGACCACAAGACCGCCCTGCAGGAAGTGGTGCAGAAACACCCGGACGACCGCCTGACCTACACCGTGACAGGGGAATCCGGCCCGGCGCATGATAAGCGGTTCCAGGTTACTGTGGCGCTGAACGGCAAGGCGCTGGCTGTGGGCGAAGGCCGCAGCAAAAAGGCTGCGGAACAGCAGGCTGCCAAAGCGGCGCTGACCAAGCTGGAACAGCAGGCATAAAAAGGGGCATCTATGCGCTTAAAAGAACTTGAGATACAGGGCTTCAAGTCCTTCCCGGATAAAACGCGGATCACCATTGGCGAAGGCATTACCGGTGTTGTGGGGCCGAACGGCTCCGGCAAAAGCAACATTTCGGATTCCATCCGGTGGGTTCTGGGCGAAACCAGCTCCAAACAGCTGCGCGGTGCGGGCAAGATGGAGGACGTTATTTTTGGCGGCACCCAGACCCGCGGCGCAATGGGCTATGCGGCGGTATCGCTGACCATTGATAACTCCGATCATGGGCTGGAAATGGACGCGGACGAAGTAACCATTGGCCGCCGCTATTACCGCAGCGGGGAGAGCGAGTATACCATCAACGGCCAGAGCGTGCGCTTAAAAGATGTGTACGAGCTGCTGCTGGATACCGGCCTTGGGCGCGATGGCTACGCCATTGTGGGTCAGGGGCGCATTGCGGAGATCGTTGGTGCAAAATCCACCGAGCGGCGCGAGATTTTTGAGGAAGCATCTGGCATTGCCAAATACCGCTACCGCAAAAATGAAGCCGAACGCCGCCTGGCCGCGGCGGAGGGCAATCTGGAACGCCTGCGGGATATTCTGGGGGAGCTGGAAAAGCGGGTTGGACCCCTGAAACGCGACAGCGAAAAGGCGGAGCAGTTCCTGGCATATTCCGAGACCCGCAAGGGGCTGGAAATTACCCTGTGGGTGGATTCAATCCGCCGCGCACAGGATACGGTGCGGGACCAGCAGCGCAAGTATGAGGCGGCGGAAAGCGACTATGCACGCATTTCCCGCCAGCTGGATGAATTTGACACCCGCACCGAAGCCCTGCGCGCCGAAGCCCAGCAGCTGATGCTGCAGGTGGAGGAAGCGAACGCTGAGATCCGCACCATTACCGAGCAGAACGCCGGGAGCGAAAGCCAGCTGGCAGTTTTGCAGAACGAAACCGAACACGCGAACGAGCAGATCCGCAGCGCCAGCGATGAGCTGACCCGCGCCGGGGAAGGCGCAAAGGGGATTGCGCAGGAAGCGGACGAGCACAAAGCGGAAATCACCCAGCTGCAAACCGTGCTGCAAAATCTGGATGCCGAGGCGGACAAGCTGCGCCAGCAGCTGAACACGCTGGAACAGCAGGCACTGCAAAGCGGTGAGCGGCGGGAGATTGTGAGCGCCGCCATGGCCCGCATGCAGCAGAATGCCACTGCCCTGCAGGTGCGGGGTGCGGGGCTGCAATCCGCCGTGGAAGCGGCCCGCGCCCAGCTGAACGGCCTGAAAAACCAGGAAGCCGCCGCGGGTGATGTGGCACAAAAACTGACCGAGGAACGGGACACTGCTGCCGAGCACCTGAAAGAGTGCGAGGAAGCCGTGACCCGCAACGATAACATCCGCTCCGGCTTAAAGCTCAAGCTGGAAAGCCGTCGCCGCCAGCAGGCGGAAGCCGCTGAAGCTTTGCAGAAGGCCGCAGCGGATAAAAACAACACCGCCCAGCGCATCCGCATTCTGGAGGATCTGGAGCGCAACATGGACGGCTATCAGCAGAGCGTAAAAGCCGTCATGCGCGCCGCGGGCGGTGGGCGGCTGCGGGGCATCATCGGCCCGGTGGCCGGTATCCTGAGCGTGCGCAAGGGGTACGAAATCGCGATTGAAACGGCACTTGGCTTTGCGCTGCAGAACATTGTGGTGCAGGACCAAGGCTGCGCCCGCGCGGCCATCACCTTTTTGAAGGAAGAACACGCCGGACGCGCAACCTTCCTGCCGCTGGATACCGTGCAGGGCAGCCGATTCAATGGCCGCCTGACCGGCACGGCAGAGGTGGCCGCCGACCTGGTGGAGACCGCCCCCCAGTACCAGCATATTATTGATAACCTGCTGGGCCGCATTATTGTGGTGGAGGATCTGGGCGAAGCGTCGGTGGTGGCCAAAAATCTTGGCTACCGCAACCGCATTGTCACAATGGACGGCCAGGTCATCAACGCAGGCGGTTCCTTTACCGGCGGTTCCACCGCGCGCAGCGTGGGTGTGTTCAGCCGCAAGCAGGAACTGGACGAACTGCGTGCCAAGGTGCTGAAACTGGACGAGCGCCGCGCAGCAGCCGAAAAGGAAGCCGCCGCCCGCAAAGCGGAGGTGGATAACCTGACCGCCCAGCTGGCCGGTGCCGAGAGCGAGGGCATGACCGCCGCTGCGGCCCGCCTGAAAGCCGAGATGGAGCTGGATCAGCTGAACACCGCGCTGGAAGAAGGCAAGAATGCTGCCGCCCACCGCGGGCAGGAGATCGCCGCGCTGGAACAGCAGCTGCGGGAGAACACTGCGGCCGCCGCCCAGGCAGAAAACGCCCGCAAACAGGCGGAAGCCGAGATTGAAACGCACCGCAAAGAGCTGGAAAGCCTGGGCGCTTCCACCAGCGATGTGACCCGCCAGCGGGAGGAAGCATCGCAGAAACTTTCGGATAACCGAATGCAGAAGCTGCGCACCGAGAAGGACCTGAGCCTGCACGAAGCAGCGCTGGAAACCCTGAAAGGCCGCAGCGGCGAAGCCGAAGCCCGCGTGCGGGAACTGCAGGCCAATGTGGCCGCCGCCAAAGAGCGCATTGCCGCCAATGAGCTGCGCGCCAATGAAATTAAGCGAGCCAGCGAAGAAAACAAACAGAAGATCACCGCGGCGGAGGAAACCATCCGCAAGGCTAATGCCGAGCGCATGGAAAAGGAAGCCGCTGTGACCCGCCTGACCCAGGAAAACCGCACCCTGACCGATGAGCGCGAGCGGATGAGCGGCGAGATGGCCCGCCTGGCCGAGCGCAAGACCGCGGCGGAAACTGAGCTGAACACCACTGCATCCAAGCTGTGGGAGGAATACCAGCTGACCGAAGCCGAGGCGGAAAAGCTCTGTGTACCCTTTGCCAATGTGGCAGACCTGCGCCGCCAGGTGGCCGAAGTGCGCGGCAAGATCCGCGCGCTGGGCAACGTGAATGTGGGCGCGATCGAAGAGTACAAGGAAGTTAAAGAACGGTACGACTTCATGAAAGCACAGGTCACCGATGTGGAGAAATCCCGCGCGGAGCTGAACCGAATGATTGCCGAGCTGTGCAGCGAAATGCAGGAGATGTTCACTGCCAGCTTTAAGGAGATCAACCGCAACTTCGGTGCGATCTTCCGCGAGCTGTTCGGCGGCGGTTCGGCGAGGCTCTATCTTTCGGATGAGAACGATGTGCTGAACTCCGGCATTGAAATTCAGGTTTCGCCCCCCGGCAAGGTCATCAAAAACCTGTCGGCTCTGTCCGGCGGCGAACAGGCGCTGGTGGCCATCAGCATTTATTTTGCCATTCTGGCCGTCAATCCGTCGCCGTTCTGCATCCTGGACGAAATTGAAGCTGCACTGGACGATGTGAACGTTACGCGCTATGCGCAGTACCTGCGCCGCATGACCGAACGCACCCAGTTCATCGTTATCACCCACCGCCGCGGCACCATGGAAGCAGCTGATGTGCTGTACGGCGTGACTATGCAGGAGGATGGTGTTTCCAAGATCCTGCGCCTTGACCTTGAAAACGTTTCCGCTGATCTGATCAGTTAATTCAAAGGAGGAACCGCCATGGGATTCTTCGATATTTTTAAGAAAAAGAAGAAAATGAGCGATGGCCTGGAAAAAACCAGAACGGACTTTTTCCAGAACATCGTCAACACCTTGACCAGCTCTGTTATTGATGATGACCTGTATAATGATTTGGAAGAGCAGCTGATTCTGGCCGATGTCGGCCCCAGCTGCGCGGTGCGTTTGGTGGACGAGCTGCGCGACGAGGTGGAAATCAACGGCCTGCATACCGGCCAGGAAGCGCTGGATGCCCTGCGCGATATCATCCGCCGCGAGGTAAGCCCCAAAACTGACCTGGACCTGAGCGGCAAACCGGCGGTTATTCTGGTTGTGGGCGTGAACGGCGTGGGCAAAACCACCACCATTGCCAAGCTGGCTTATCTGTACAAGGATTTGGGCAAGCGGGTCATGCTGGCGGCAGGCGATACCTTCCGCGCAGCGGCCAGCGAACAGCTGGAAACCTGGGCCGACCGTGCCGGGGTGCCGCTGGTCAAGGCGGGCGAGGGCGCTGACCCCGCAGCCGTGATTTTTGATGCGGTCAAATCCGCCACGGCCCGCGGCTATGATATGGTCATTGCCGATACCGCAGGCCGCCTGCACAACAAAAAGGGCCTGATGGATGAGCTGGCAAAGATCAGCCGCAGCGTGAAAAAGGCCAGCCCGGATGCCAGCCTGGAAGTGCTGCTGGTGCTGGATGCCATTACCGGCCAGAACGCCATCAGCCAGGCGCAGGAGTTCTGCCGCGCCGCCGGTGCCACCGGCGTTGTGCTGACCAAGCTGGACGGCACCCCCAAGGGTGGCTGCATCATCGGTGTGCACGAAAAGCTGGGCCTGCCCATCCGTTTTGTGGGCGTGGGGGAAAAGATCGACGACCTGATCTTCTTCTCCGCCACCGATTTTGCCGAAGCCCTGCTGCCGGAGGTTCCGCAGCATAAAAAAGAGGAAACGGAGCAGGCAGGGGAGGAACAGGCATGATCGTTTGTGCAGCTACTAACAATGCGGGCAAGCTGAAAGAGCTGCGCCGCATCCTGACCCGCTGCGGCCACGAGGTAAAAAGCCTGCGGGAACTGGGTGTAACCCTGGACCCGGAGGAGACCGGAACCACCTTTGCGGAAAACGCAAAGATTAAGGCCGAAGCCTTTTGCAAGGCAACCGGCCTGCCCACCGTGGCGGATGATTCCGGCCTGTGCGTGGATGCCCTGAACGGGGCACCCGGCGTGTACAGCGCACGCTATGCGGGTGAGCACGGCAACGATGCCGCCAACAACGAAAAGCTGATGGCAGAGATGCAGAATGTGCCGGTGGGACAGCGCGCCGCCAAGTTCGTTTCGGCGGTCTGCCTGATCCTGCCGGATGGGCGGGAGTTGGTTGTGACCGGCGAATGCCACGGCAGTGTGGCCCTGACCCCGGCGGGCGATAACGGTTTTGGGTATGACCCGCTGTTTGTCCCCGATGCCGTCGGCCTGCCCGGCGGCGGCACGGTACCCAACACTGCACACCGCACCTATGCCGAGCTGGCCGATGCCGAAAAAGACGCCATCAGCCACCGCGGCCGCGCCATGGAAAAGCTGGAAGCCGGGCTCGCCGCATTTTGGGGCGAATGAGCCGCAGAGAAAAACTGAATAGAACGATTTGATTTTGACTGAACAATAAGGAGCGAACAATGTCTTTGACAAGCAAACAGCGCGCCGCACTGCGCGGCATGGCCAACACCATGGAGCCGGTTTTCCAGATCGGCAAGGGCGAAATTGATGAAACGCTGATCAAGGGCGTGGATGACTGCATCAAAGCCCGCGAGCTGATCAAGCTGAAGGTGCTGGAAAACAGCGAGTATGATGCCCGCGAGGCTGCCGACATCCTGTGCGAAGCCATCCATGCAGAGTGCGTGCAGGTGATTGGCCGCAAGTTTGTGCTGTTCCGCAAAAAGCCGAAGGAATCTGCTTATGCGGAACTGCTGAAAAAGTAAGATGAAAGCACTGCTATTTGGCGGTACATTTGACCCGCCCCACGCCGGGCACATGAACAACCTGCGGGCCGCCATGCAGGCGGTGCAGCCGGATGTGGTGCTGGTTATGCCGGCGGGCATCCCACCCCACAAGCACGCCAGCGCAACGCCGGGCGAATTGCGCCTTGCCATGTGCGAATGCTTTAAGGCGCTTGGCCCCCAGGTGCAGGTGAGCCAGTGGGAAGTGGACCGCGCGGGCCGCAGCTATACCTATAATACCGTCAGCATGCTGCAGGAAAAGTATCCCGGCGCTCAGCTGTATATGACAATTGGCAGCGATATGCTGGAAACATTTGATGAATGGTACCGCTGGCGGGAAATTTTGGCTATGGTCACCCTGGTGGTGCAAAGCCGGGAACCCGGCGATGGCGACGCTCTGCGTGCAGCAGCCCAAAAGCTGGAAGAAGCAGGCGGGAAGATCATGTTTGCGGATGCCCCGGTGCTGGAGTGCGCCTCCAGCGATATCCGCGCAGGAAAGTATCCCCCTGCCCGGCTGAAGGAGCTGCTGCCCCCGCCGGTGGCGGATGTGATACACCGGAACGGGCTGTACGGCAAGCTGATTTGAAGCCATAGATAGGGTACAATAAAATAGGGAAAGGATGCGGATCTTGATGACAGTGGACGAAGCAAAAGCGCTGGTAAAAAGCCGTTTGAGCGAAAAGCGTTACAAGCACACCATAAATGTAAAAAAAATGGCAGTCAAGCTGGCAAAACGCTATGGCGCGGATGAGGAAAAGACCGCATTAGCGGCACTTTTGCACGACAGCGCGAAAGAACTGCCCAAGGCAGAGATGTTGCAGATTTTTGCTGATAATGCTATAATAGCTAAAAATGCCGCCAAGCGCCCTGCGCCGGTGTGGCATGGGTACGCAGCCTCGATTTTGTGCCAGACACAGTGGGGTGTGATGGACCCGGAAATTTTATCTGCCATTGAGTGCCATACCACCGGCAAACAGAACATGAGCCTGTTGGACAAGATTATTTACATGGCGGATATGACCAGTGCCGAACGGGATTACCCCGGTGTGGAGGCGCTGCGTGCCGAGGAAATGCAGAACCTGGACCTGGCGCTGTGCCATGCACTGGAACAAAGCATTGCCTTTGTGCGCGAAAAAGGCAACCCACTGGACCCTGATACCGTTGCCGCACTGGATGATGCCCGCGCGGCCTGCACCCGATAAAGGGGCAGGCACTGCCTTTTGCGGGTGTGCCGTAACCGAATAAGATGAAAGACCAGTTCCCATCGTTTGAATAAAAGGGAGGAACGTTATGAGCGAGATCCGCAGGGTAAACACCGGCGATGCGCCGCGCAATGTCTACCATGCTGGTGACGCGCCGCGCACGGTGAACACCGGGCGTACTGTGAAAACAGGCAGTGCGCTGAATCAGGATGAGTACGAAGCTGCCCGCCGCCGTGCACAGCAGCTTGCCGCCAATAACACCCGCCGCACCCGCAGCTTTAACCGTGTGCAGCAAACCGATGTTGACCGCTACCGCGCCGCCCAGCAGAAAGAGCAGGAAGCCCGCGCCGCTGCTGCCCAGCAGCAGGCCCAGGAAGCCCACGCTGCCCGCGAAGCTGCCGCGCGCCAGCAGGCCCAGGCCGCTGCCCAGAGCGAGCAGCCCCTGACCCGCGCCCAGCGCCAGGCGTTGGAGCTGCAGCGCCGCGCCCGCAGCCAGAGCGCACAGGGGGCCACCCGCACCCAGGTGCGCCGGCTGGACCTGAACGAAACCAAAGGCAGCCGCGCACATTATGATATGAACGCGGATGCAGAGTATCAGGCGCGTGTGGCCCGCCGCGCTGCCCAAACGGCAGCCCAGCCCGCTGCACCCCAGGCCGCGCCGCAGCAGGAGGACACCGTTATGCAGGCTTCACGCAGCGCCGGGAAACCGGCAGCCGGAAGCGGAAAATCCGCCGCAGGCAAGAGCGGCAGCAAATCTGCCGCAGGCGGCGGTGGCAAACCGCCCAAGGGCGGCAGCCGCAAAGGCAAAGGCGGCGCAGGCCCCTATGGCCCGAATGGCAAGAAAAAGAAAAAAGGCGGCTGGTGGAAGGTGTTACTGGGCACCCTGCTGGCCATCGCTGTGATCTTTTTTGGCACGGTCGTCTTTATCATGCACGCCATTGCACCGTCGGCGGGGTCCATCAGCCTGAACCAGCTGATCAACACCCCCAAAGAGTATGCGGGCAAAGAGTTCAACCTGCTGGTGGTGGGCATTGACCGCTCCACCGAGACCGGGCAGGAAACCGATTCGCAGGTAGATGACGGCATGACCGACATGATTTTGTACCTGCACTTCAACAATGAGACCGGCCAGGTCAAGATGCTGCAGATCCCGCGCAACATCTTTGTTACCACGGATGCCAGCTTCTCCGGCAATTATCAGATCAACGCCATTGCCAAAACGCAGGGCTCCAACGGCGGCAACAACATCAGCGCGCTGGCCGATGAGATCTATAACATTTTTGGCCTGCATGTGGACGGCTACCTGTCCGTCCGGCTGGAAGCGCTGACCCAGATCATTGATACCTTCGGCGGCATCAAAGTGTATGTGCCGCAGGAGATGGATTACGGCGGAAGCCACCTGAGCCAGGGTTACCAGACCATGGACGGCGCGGCGGCAGAGTTCTTCCTGCGTACCCGCCACATTTATGCAGACTCTGACCTGGGCCGCCTGCGCATGCAACGGTACTTCTATGCAGCGCTGTTCGCCCGTATGCGCAGCATGACGGTGTGGGATATCGCCAAGCTGCTGCCGGTCATTACCAGCCAGATGGAAACTGACCTGAGTTCAACCGAGCTGGTCAGCGTGGCGGTCAGTATGCTGAAAATTTCCAGCTCCAACATCATGTTCTGCCAGATCCCCGTGTATATGGGTCAGGCCATCAGCTATAACGGCAACAGTACCGTTGTGGTGGCAAGGCAGGAAACGGCAGACCTGCTGAACGAGTATTTCCGCGAGAATACCGGCCCGGTGGATGCCAGCCAGCTGAACATTGCAGGGGATGACGGCCTGTTTGATTTGAGCGGCCTGACGGCATCTGACCCCAGCGTGCAGTTTATGGGAACCCTGAACGAGGAAATTTCCAACGCACAGCAGACAAACAACATTGACGGCTCTGACACAACGGACGTTTATGATACCGCAACCCCGGCGCCGGATGACAGCACGGACGGGGACAGCACCGATGGTGACAGCACCCCGTCAGAATGATAGATCCTGCAACAAAGGAGAATTGAATGGAAAGCAAAGAACTTGCCATCCGTCTGGCCCGCGCGCTGGACGCGAAAAAAGGCTATAATATCCGCATCCTGCATGTGGAAAACCTGACCACGGTAACGGATTATTTCGTGATCGCAACCGGCAATTCCACCACCCATGTGGGCGCACTGGCAGACGAGGCGGACTTCCAGCTGGGCCGCGCAGGCGTGAACGTGCTGCGCACCGAAGGCCATGACGGCAACCGCTGGGTGCTGCTGGATTACGGCAGCGTGATTGTGCATGTATTTACGCCGGAAGCCCATGACTTCTATGACCTGGAGCACCTGTGGGCTGACGCCAAGGAGCTGCCCGCCGAAGAATGGGAAGAAAAGCCGGAAGAGCAGGCGTAAACATGGATGCTGGATGGCTCCCCTTGAGGGGAGCCGGCACCGCAGGTGCCTGAGGGGTGGAACCCCGAAAGAACATAAAATACAGGGGTGCGTGACGCCGAACCACCACTCACCGGCTGCGCCGGAGCTCCCCTTCAGGGGAGCCGATGCGGAGCGCAAAAGCACAGTACGCACAAATTTCTGTGGGGAGAGAAGCTTTATGAAATATGATTTCAAGGCTGTTGAGGCCAAATGGCAAAAGGTATGGCAGGATGAACACACCTTCCATGCTGAAATCGACCATTCCAAACCCAAGTTCTATGCACTGGTAGAATTTCCGTACCCGTCTGCGGCCGGCCTGCATGTTGGCCACCCCCGCAGCTATACCGCGCTGGATATTGTGGCACGCAAAAAGCGTCAGTGCGGTTATAATGTCCTGTACCCTATGGGCTGGGATGCTTTTGGTCTGCCGACCGAGAACTATGCCCTGAAAAACCACATCAACCCGGAAATCGTGACCGCCAAGAACGTGGCCCGCTTCAAGAGCCAGCTGCAGGCACTGGGCCTGAGCTTTGACTGGGACCGCGAGATCAACACCACTGACCCCGAATACTACAAGTGGACCCAGTGGATCTTCCTGCAGCTGTACAAGCACGGTCTGGCTTATAAAAAGGCTACCACCGTCAACTACTGCACCGGCTGCAAGGTCGTTCTGGCCAACGAGGAAGTTGTAAACGGCGTGTGCGAGCGCTGCGGCAGCCCCGTTGTGCAGCGCGTGAAGAGCCAGTGGATGCTGAAGATCACCGCTTACGCGGACCGCCTGATCGATGACCTGGACCAGGTGGATTACATCGACCGTGTCAAGACCCAGCAGCGCAACTGGATCGGCCGCAGCCATGGCGCTGAGGTCAACTTTGAAACCTCTGCCGGTGATACCCTGACCGTTTATACCACCCGCGCGGATACCTTGTTCGGCGTTACCTACATGGTCATCTCCCCGGAGCATGCCTACATCAAAAAGTGGATTGATGCCGGACTGATCAAGAACGTGGATGCCGTAAAGGCATACCAGGATGAAGCCGCCCGCAAGAGCGACTTTGAGCGTACCGAGCTGAACAAGGAAAAGACCGGCGTTAAGATCGAGGGCGTGACCGCCACCGACCCCGTCAACGGCGCAGAGGTGCCCATCTTTATCTCTGACTATGTTCTGGCAACTTACGGCACCGGTGCTATCATGGCCGTGCCTGCCCACGACAGCCGCGACTGGGAGTTCGCCAAGAAGTTCGGCCTGCCCATCATCGAGGTCGTCAAGGGCAATACCCCGGCCAACCTGGATGAAGCTGCCTTTACCGATGTTGCTACCGGTACGCTGGTCAACTCCGGCTTCCTGACCGGTTTGTCCGTTGAAGATGCCAAGGAAAAGATGTATGCCTGGCTGGAAGAAAACCACAAGGGCTGCAAGAAGGTCAACTTCAAGCTGCGTGACTGGGTGTTCAGCCGCCAGCGTTACTGGGGCGAGCCCATCCCCATGGTGCACTGCGAAAAGTGCGGCTGGCAGCCCATCCCCGAAAGCGAGCTGCCGCTGCGCCTGCCGGAAATTACCGACTTTGAGCCGGGCCCGGACGGCGAAAGCCCGCTGGCCCGCCACGCCGAGTGGATCAAGACCACCTGCCCGTGCTGCGGCGGCCCCGCTACCCGTGAAACCGATACCATGCCCCAGTGGGCCGGTTCTTCCTGGTACTTCCTGCGCTATATGGACCCCCACAACAAGGATGCCATCGCCAGCAAGGAAGCCCTGGATTACTGGAGCCCGGTGGACTGGTACAACGGCGGCATGGAGCACACCACCCTGCATCTGCTGTACAGCCGTTTCTGGCACAAATTCCTGTATGATATCGGCGTAGTGCCCAAGCCAGAACCGTACCAGAAGCGTACCTCCCACGGCATGATCCTGGGCCTGAACCCTCATGCCTTTGAAAACCAGCCCGATGCCGAGCGCAAGCGCCTGCTGGCCGAGTACGGCAGCGAAAAGGCTGCCCGCGAAGCTCTGGTCGAGAAGTACGGCGAAATGGCCGAGCACCCGATCGTCAAGATGTCCAAATCCCTGGGCAACGTTGTCAACCCGGACGATGTGGTGAACGAGTACGGCGCTGACACCCTGCGCCTGTACGAGATGTTCATTGGCGACTTTGAGAAAGCCGCTCCCTGGAACACCAACTCCATCAAGGGCTGCAAGCGCTTCCTGGACCGCATCTGGGCACTGAGCGAAAAGCAGGTGGAGGGCGAAGGCTACCGCCCGAAGCTGGAAGCTTTGATCAACCGCACCATTAAGAAGGTGGGCGAGGACATTGACGCCCTGAAGGCCAATACTGCCATTGCCCAGCTGATGATTTTGGTGAATGCCCTGTACGATGAGGGCGGTGCAACCCGCGCAGAGTACGAAGTGCTGCTGCAGCTGCTGAACCCGTTTGTTCCCCATATGACCGAGGAACTGTGGCAGCAGATGGGCCACACCGACACCCTGGCTTACCACGCGTGGCCGAAGTATGACGAAGCCAAATGCGTGGAGCAGACCATTGAGATTGCTGTTCAGGTGAACGGCAAGGTCAAGGCCCGCCTGAACGTTGCCGCTAACATTGAAAGCGCTGACGCCATTGCCGCTGCAAAGGCTGACCCCGCTGTGGCCGAAGCCATTGCAGGCAAGACCATTGCCAAGGAAATTTACGTCAAGGGCCGCCTGGTCAACATCGCCGTTAAGGGCTGATCGTTCCCCGTGGCGCGCCAGACATTACAACCTGATACCACCCGGCAAGCCTCCGCACAAGCGGGGGCTTTGCCCGTATCGGGACAAATTTGGAACAACCTGTGCGGGTTGGCCCGCAGCAAAACGCTGTGGGGTGTGCTGCTGCTGGCAGTTTTGTGGGGGTACGGCTACGCCATGAACACCCCTGCCGTGGATATGGACGACCTTGCCATTGCCACCTACCAGCAGGGCGGAGAATTTTTGCGCCAGGGCCGCATTACCGTGTGGCTGCTGCAGGCGCTGACCGGAATCATGACCTACCAGCGCTTTTGGCCGGAGCTGTTTTTTGCCCTCAGCCTGGTGTTGGCGGGCATTCTGCTGGCCGCGGTGCTGTACACGGCGGCACGGCGGCAGGCAAAACAGCCGGGGGCGCAGCTGCTGGCGGCAGGGCTGCTGCTGTGGCCCTACCATGGCGAAATTTTGATGTATTCCAACCAGTGTGGCGTTGGGTTTGGCTACCTGCTGTGCGCGTTGGCATTGGCGCTGGCACTGCCGCACCTGCTGTGCGGCTGGCGGAACAGCCTGCCCGGTGCCTGCGGCGCAGTGGTCTGCCTGTGTTTTGCACTGGGGTTGTACGAAAGCTTTGCCCCAGTCTGGCTGACGCTGCTGTGCGCCGCCCTGCTGCTGGATGCCGCGGCAGCGGAACCCCACAGCCGAAAAGCCGGAAAGATATGGGGCAGCATTCTGCGCGGACTGTGGCCGCTGGCCGCGGCACTGGTGCTGCGCAAAGGGCTGGCCGCCCTGCTGTGCGCCGCAAACGGCGTGAGCGGGCAGGATGGCACGGCATCCAAAACGATCTTCTGGTTCCAGCGGGACAGCGTGCGGGCTGCAGTTGTGATCCCTGTGCGGGAATGGCTGACCAACTATCTGGCCCGTGCGTTTGGCATTCCGGCGCTGGCCTTGCTGGCACTTGCCAGCTGGGCGGTGGTGCTGTGGGTCCTGCGGCACCGCGGCGGCAATGGGCGGGCACTGTTTGCGGCGGGGCTGATTGTATCGCAGTTCTCGCTGGGCATCTTGCAGGGCACTGGTGCCCAGATGGCCCGTGCAGTGCAGTGCTTTGCTGTGTTTGTGCCCTTTGCGGCCTGGCTGTGGCTGGCCCCGGCGCTGGACCGCGGCAAACAGGGCGGAGCCAAAGCCATCATTTGTGCCGCGCTGGCGGGGGCGATGCTGGCGGTGGAACTGATCTCCCTGACAGGGACGATACGATACAACCGCGACCGCTGGCAGTATGAAGAACGATTGCTGATTAAAACAGCAGATGAACTGAATGACCTGGATCCGGCGGGCACCCTGCCGGTGGCCTTTGTGGGGCAGGCAGAATTAAGCCCCGAACTGCAGGACCGGCTGGTGATCCCGGCGGCAAACCCGGCGTATAAGGCCGCATACCTGATTTATACCGTGCTGGGCGGCCCGCTGGGGGACCTGGACCGGTACGAGAACCCGCAGACAATGGTCATCAACTGGGCGCAGGATGCCTTTGGCGGCAAAGAACAGATAGCCCTGCTGATGCAGCAGGTGGGCCGCCCCTGCGCCCTGGCGGATGCAGACCAGCAGGATGCCGCCGATACCCTGGCCAAGGCAGGCGAAGCCCCGGTTGGGGTAAGCCTGCAGGACGGATACCTGCTGGTGAACTTTACCGGATGGACCGCCGAATGACCGCAATACCCACGATACGAAACTACCATGGGAGGAGTGACCCCCTAATGTTGATCAGCCTGATCGTTCCATGTTATAACGAAGAAGAAGCCATGCCGCTGTTTTATCAGGAAGCGGCCCGTGTGGCAGCACAGATAGAAAAGAGCCACGGCGCAGAATTTGAGATCATTTTTGTGGATGATGGCTCCAAAGACGGCACCCTGCGCGTGGCGCGGGAGCTGCACGATGCCGACCCGCGTGTGCGTTACGTTTCCTTCAGCCGCAATTTTGGCAAGGAAGCGGGTATTTATGCGGGCCTGAAAGCGGCCAAGGGTGATTATGTCGCCACACTGGACGCTGACCTGCAGGACCCGCCTGCGCTGCTGCCGGATATGCTGGATGCCCTGCTGACCGGTGATTATGACTGCGCGGCTACCCGCCGCACCACCCGCGAGGGTGAACCCCCGGTGCGCAGCTGGTTTGCCCGGATGTTTTACCGCATCATCAATAAAATGTCGGATACCGAGATAGTAGACGGCGCACGGGATTTCCGCCTGATGAGCCGCCGCATGGTGGATGCCGTGCTGGAAATGTCGGAGTATAACCGTTTTTCCAAGGGCATTTTCAGCTGGGTGGGCTTTAAGACCAAGTGGTTTGCCTACCAGAACGTGGAGCGCGTGGCAGGCCAGACCAAGTGGAACTTCTGGAGCCTGTTCAAGTATTCCATTGAGGGCATTGTGGGATTTTCGACCCAGCCGCTGGTTATGGCGGCGCTGGCGGGCGTGATCTTCTGCCTGGCGGCATTTGTGGGCATTATTTTTGTTGTAGTGCGTGCTCTGATTTTTGGCGATCCGACCGCGGGCTGGCCCAGCATGGTCTGCATTATGCTGCTGTGCAGCGGCGTGCAGCTGTTCTGCCTTGGCATTGTGGGCGAGTACCTGGCCAAAACTTATCTGGAAGTGAAGCACCGCCCCATCTACATTACGCGGGAAACTGAGCAGGACCGCGATGAGCGCAAACCGGCACAGCAGAAATGAGCGCTATGCAGGATATGACCAAAGGCGGCGCGGCGGGGCACCTGCTGCGCTATGCCGTGCCGCTGATGCTGGGCAACTGGTTCCAGCTGGCGTATAACGCGGTGGATTCCATCATTGCGGGGCGGTTCATCGGCAAGGATGCCCTGGCGGCCGAGGGCATTGCGGGCCCGGTGATGAACCTGGTTATTCTGGGAATTACCGGTGTCTGCCTGGGGGCCGGGGTGCTGATGAGCGAGTTCTTTGGCGCAAAGGACGGCGAAAGCCTGCGCCGGGAACTGGCCACCACCGTGCTTTCCGGCACGGCGGCATGCACAGTGGTGGCATTGCTGGGGGTATTATTCACCCCGGCGATTCTGCAGGCCTGTGCGGTTCCGCGGGAGATTTTTACAATCACGGCCATCTATCTGCGCATTACCTTTTTGGGGGCACCGTTCACCTGCTTTTACAATGCGTTGGCGGCGGGGTTCAAAAGTGTGGGCGATGCCCGAACGCCGCTGCGCTTTTTGATGGTATCGGCCATTTTGAACGCAGCGCTGGACCTGATCTTTATCGGCGGGCTGGGCTTTGGCATTGTATGCTCCGCCATGACAACGGTGATTGCCGAAGCGTTCAGTGCCGTGTTGGCCGGGTGGTGGCTGTGGACCAAAACGCCGGAACTCTGCCCCCGGCGGGGCCAGTGGCGCGTTGACCGCAGTCTGCTGGGCCGCACGCTGCAATATGGCGGGGTATCCGCTTTGCAGCAGGCCGTGCAGCCAATCGGCAAAGTGCTCATCCAGGGGCAGGTGAATGCCTTGGGTGTGGAAGTGATCGCTGCGTTCAATGCGGTGACGCGCATTGACGATTTTGCCTGCATCCCCGAACAGAGCATTGCCCAGGGCATTACCACCTACATTGCCCAGAACCGCGGCGCGGGCAGGCAGGACCGCATTAGACGCGGATTTGCGGTGGGCCTTGGGATGGAAGCCGCGTATTGGATGCTGATCGGCGGGGTGGTGACTCTGTTCAAGACCCCGCTGGCCGCAATGTTTGTGACAGGGGAGGGCGCTGACCGGGTGATCGCTTTGGCGGTGCAGTACCTGGGAACGATGGCACTGTTCTACCTGCTGCCCGCCATGACGAACGGATTCCAAGGGTATTACCGCGGCATGGGCAACATGCCGATGACTTTGCTGGGCACGCTGATCCAGACCAGCCTGCGTGTGGTGACGACCTGCATTTTGGCGCCGCGGATGGGAATGTATGGCATTGCCTTTGCCTGCGCCACCGGCTGGTGCGTGATGCTAATGGTGGAAGTTCCATTTTACTTTTGGCAAAAAGCGCGAAATGAATAACGGAAAGCATAAAAGCTCGAAGAAATCTTGACATTTGGCAAAAAAATGCTATACTACTATTATTGATAGTTCTAATGAACCATCAGCTAATATGGGGTGCATTAAAGAATATACATTCCAATATTCAAATAGGAAGAAAGAAGATGTGCGTAATGAAAATGAAGAAACTGACCACTTTCGTTGCCTGCGCTGCTATGGCTGGTGTGTTCGCTACCAGCGCATTTGCTGCCAATGATGCACAGGTTGCCCGCGCTCAGGATTACCTGAACTCCAAGGGCATTGCCTACACTGTTACCGCTTCTGATGTTGACAAGGCTCTTGCTGCTGGCTACACTGCTGACGCTCTGGTTGCCAAGGCAAACGCTCTGCTGGGTCAGGCTAAGTCTGATCCCGAAGGCGCAAAGAACGAGGCTGTCAATGTGCTGAACAGCATCGGTGTTTCTGTTGCTGACGCTAAGGTTGCCGTCAACGGCAACGATATCACCATCTCTGCCAGCATCAATGGCACCAACGTTGCTTATAGCTTCAACAATGCCGATACCCATCCGGAAATCGGCGAAGCCATCAAGAATGGCACCTGGGGCGTTGCTGAAAGCACCACCACCGCTGCTGCCAGCCTGAAGAGCGGCAATGGCGTTATCAAGGCTACCGGTGACAATGCTGGTATCGCTATGCTGGTTGCTGTGGTTGCCATCGCTGGCACCATGGGTGTTGCTGTTCGCAAGAGCCGTGACGCTGAGTAATCACGCCTAACTAACATGTTGTTCGCCGCGGCGTGCCGCGGCGAATTTTTTTGTTTCAGCGTCAGGTATGGGCCGCAGCCTGTGCCTGAACGGGGAGAAAAAATAAATGACGCACAAGAACGATTTTTTGCGCAAAGGTCCGGCAGGGCTGGTGGTAGTGCCACTGCTGTTTGCGCTGGTCACGTTGGCGCTGCTGGCGGTCATGTTCAAGGTGTTTGCCGCACCGTACTACTCGCTGGTAGAGTGGTTTATGGAAACCAGCGCGGTGGAAACCCAGCCCAAGGACCTGTTTGATGAGGCAGCCCAGACCCTGACCAATACGGAAAATGACCGGACCGCACAGGAAGAGCCGGAACAGGAGATCATCCCGCTGAGCAGCATTACCTACCCCAGCAAGGGGGACCGCTATGGCCGCATTACGATTGCGGGCACCACGGTGGACGCGCCGGTGTATTACGGTGACACCAACAGCATCCTGAACCGGGGCGTTGGTACTTATGTGGACAGCAGCGGAGCAGGCATCCCTGGTGAAAGTAAGACTATTTTGATGGCGGGCCACAACAACACCTTTTTTAACGATCTGCAGAGCGTTGAGGTGGGCGATGTGGTGACGATCGAGACCCATTACGGTACCTACACCTATACGGTGGAGCGCTGCGAGGTGCGGGATTACCAGGATACCACCACGTATGACTTTACACGCACCGATGAAAACCTGATCCTGTATACCTGCTACCCGTTTGATGCGCTGGGCTTTACCCCTAACCGCTACTTTGTTTATGCCAGCTACACATCCGGCCCGGAGCTGGATGCTGACCGTTGAGGGAGGAGATGCAGAGATGACGCAACAAAAAAACTCCCGCAAAGGCAGCGCTGTGTGGCCGATGGTGCTTTCCTGGCTGAGCAGCCTGATTTTGGCACTTTTGGCGGTGTTTGTCATGCTGTTTACCACGTTTGGTAACGTGGGTTATATGCAGAGCTGCGTGAAAAGCTCCGGCTATGCCCAGAGCGCCTATGATGATATGGTACAGGATTTTATCAGTTATGGTGCAGCCACCGGTTTTGATGCCGATGTTATGACGGGGTTTATGTCTGTTGACCAGGTGGAAAGCGACATGCAGGATGCTGTGGCGGGGCTGTATGCCAAAACGCTGATCTATTATACCCGCGATAATATCGCGGAAGCTGTTTACAGCGCCATGGAACAGGCTACGGCAGACCGTGGCATTACGCTGGAAGGCGAAACCAAGACGGCCGTGGAAACCGTGGCTGAGGCTGTGCGTATGGAGTATGCCTCCTACACCGCGGTGCCGCTGGTCAGCCAACTGCGTACCCTGGTGCAGAAACTGCAAAAGGTGATGGTAATCGGCTTGGTGGTCAGTGCGGTGCTGCTGTGCGCTGCGGTAGTGTCCATGCTGCACATCAGCCGCAAAGATGCCCACCTGGGGGCGCGCTGCCTGGTGTATGCCCTTGGCGGTGCTGCCGTGGTGTGCCTGGTGCTGGGTGTGGGTGTTAAGCCGATGATCGGCTTAACGCGCCTGGGCATTGACCCGCCTGCCCTGAAAAACCTGCTGATTGCTTATGTGGGCGGTTTGTTTGGCCGCTTTGTGGTGATGGCAGTGATCTATTTTGTGCTGGCGATAGTGCTTGGCGTATTGGTGAGCAGGCACAAAAAGCACAGAGCATGATGATAGAGTTTATAGAATAAGGGCAATACCGCATAATTCTAAGTGCCGATACGGCGAGCGAGGTGCGGCA
>OGZZ01000711.1_pt1 | contig 25971 bp, 33 predicted proteins | sample 1577021 | NCBI WGS metagenome assembly OGZZ01 (sample SAMEA3541526, study PRJEB24748) | human gut metagenome | biome: human gut; feature: human-associated habitat; material: faeces | place: China | collected 2012
AGGACTTGAGGTTATCCATGTCATCCATCGACACGGAATGACTGATGAAAAGACGGCGTACGAAGTCGAAGCAGCACTTATTGATGCCTACCCTGGGTTAACGAATATCATGAATGGTGCTGGCAGCAATGAATTCGGCGCCGCGCATGTCAAAGAGTTGATAGCAACATATCAACCCGAAACCATAACATTTCATCATAAAGCATTAATGATTTCCGTTAACAGAAGTGCAAAGGATTCAGAGCTTTATGATGCGGTTCGATTTAGCTGGCGCATTAATGTCTCTCGCGCCAGCCAAGCAGAAGTCATTCTTGCTACTGTAAGGGGGATCGTTCGAGGGGTTTTCATTGCTGATAAATGGCTCAAATCAACACGTGAAAATTTCCCTACGATGAAATACTGGGACGAGGATCCGGACTTTGAGGCAACACAAAGTTCTCGCTATGGTTTTGAAGGTCGAGAAGCCCCACCTGAAATAGCAAATCTTTATCTTGGAAAAAAAATACCAGATGAATTAAGAAAAAAAGGAGCTATGTCCCCGGTCCGTTACTCACCTAATTTTTGAGTCTTTAAGTGATAAGCATAAACCGCAGCACGATCTTCTTGCATACGACGTGCTACGGTTTCATTTATCTCCGACCGGAAACTTCTTATACAGTGTCGATATACCAACATCATAGATGATCGCCACCTTCTGGCGAGGAACGCCTGATGCAATTAATCGTCCGGCCTGCTCCCATTGTTCTGGTGTAAGTTTGGGGCGACGTCCACCAATTCGTCCCTGTGCGCGAGCTGCTTCCAGTCCAGCTTTTGTTCGTTCAACAATCAGTTCACGCTCCATTTCAGCCAGGGCACCCATCACATGAAAGAAAAAGCGCCCCATTGGGGTACTGGTATCAATTGAATCCGTCAGACTACGAAAGTTGATGCCTCGTTCGCGCAACTCCTCCACCAGCACGACAAGATGCCGCATACTGCGCCCCAGTCGGTCCAGTTTCCAGACCACCAGCGTGTCACCTGCCGATAATGTCCTGAGCAGCTTTTTCAGTCCTGGTCTGTCGGACTTTGTACCGCTTATCTTGTCTTCAAAAATCAGCTCACATCCTGCACAGTTCAGCGCATTACGTTGTAGATCTGTGTTCTGGTCATTTGTTGACACACGTACATAGCCAATAAGCATGGTAGATCTCCCTGACAAAAGCAGGAATGATGCCATTTGCTCGTTATTTCTGCATTTTCATAAACGTTGGTTTGAGAGAAGGTTCATTTGGGTTCAGAAATCTGGTTACCTTCACAACGGCTGGAGTAACAAGCTGGACTGTTCCTGAAGAGTTGCGCAAAGGAAGAAAATGTTACGTCAAAGTTATTGGTGGCGGTGCGTCAGGAGGGATAGGTTCAACAACCGCTTCAGCCGTTACATGTGGCGGAGGAGGTGGTGGGGGCGGAGTTGCTGAGGGACTGGTAGATTTAACTGGTATAAACAGTGTTTCGATTACGGTTGGTGCCGGTGGTGCGCCTGTGTCTGGTATTTCTGTAAACGGTAAAAATGGTGGCTCGAGCAGTTTCGGGACTTACATGTCAGCTTCCGGAGGCTATAGCGGAGGCCAGCCTTCCGGAGGGTTAGGCGCAGTTGGTGTCGGGGGAACAATTAATACATCGCTTGGGCCAGGTTCTCCAGGTTCCATTGCTTCTGCCGCATCGGGGGCTGGTAATGGTGGTTCTGGTGGTGGCCCCGGAGGAGCAGGTTCATTCAGAGATACAGCTAACGGAAAAGCGGTATCAGCAGTTGGGCCTGGAGGTGGCGGTGCAGGATTATGTCCTAATTCATCAACGGGTCAGTCGGGTGCCGGAGCAGATGGCGCAGTTTATATTTACTGGTGAGGTTCATATGTGGGCAAGAATTGAAGAAAATAAAGTAGAAGAGATAACGGAAATTAATCCTGAAGGAAGATTCCATCCATCATTAATATGGAAAGAATGCCCTGCTGACACACAGCAGGGGGATTTATATATTGATGGTGAGTTTATTGCGCAGTCTCCGGCAGTTCAGGCCAGATAACATCCGGCGCGGTGCTGGTATCTGTTGCCGTCACCGCGTCAATGTAATCCAGCACGGCGTTAAGTCGGGTTGTTTCTGCCTGCGTCAACTTCCGTCCGGCCTGTAATTTCAGCTGAATCAGACTAATGGAAGCCATTGCTGCATCAATCAGTGACTGGCGCTGTGCTTCTGCCGCGTCTACTGCGGCACTATGCTGTGCCTCAGTATCCGTCACCCATTTCTCACCATCCCATTTATCATATGGCGTTAACGGGGCGATAGTGGTTGTATTTTCAGGGTAATCACCCGGAGCTGTGATTTCTTTCGATTCTCCTGTTTCGGTGCTATAGATGATTTCACCGCGATGGTCTGGCACATATTCCCATGAGTTAAAATCTGCAGAACGGCAGATTGCATAACCAGCTTTGTATGCGCCTGGATCATCTAAACAGGAACATGCCGGAATGCCGACACCCACAGCAAGATATTCAGTTGATGTGGAAATATATTCCCGCGTTTCACCATCATAATTATAAACGGTTATGTCTCCCGCTTTTATGGCAATGAGTTCGTTATTTAAGACAACTTTATTCATCAGGCAGCCCTCACGATATAATTAAAGGCAATGTTACGAGGTCGGTTTTCATTTGCAGTTGGAACAACTCTGGAAGCATCGAATGTTACTCGCTTTGCATAACCACCTTTAATTGAATCAGATGAAGCATCTCCGATGACGCTGGTTGTAAAAACGCCAGAATCAGAAGGGTAGGTATTAAACCTGACATCCACTAATGCACCAATTATATTTCGAATGGCATCGCCCTGTGACGAAAGCAAGCTACGGTTAGTATCTATTCCTCTTCCGTCATCCCAGCCACGAATGAACTCACCACGTAAATCAGGCAATTTATTTGTCGGGTAAGCCTTTGCCAGTTCCGGGTATTCTTCAGGAGAAAAAGCCGCACCGTTGCATTTCAGCCAGCCTGTTGGCGGAGTAGCGGAAGGCCACGGAACAGGCACACCAACGGGTAATGCTGAACCTTCTCCCAAATCAAGGTTTTCGAGAGCCATTTTCACCGTGCCATCCGATTTGATATCGCCAAACGGATTCTTGCGGCTTAACAGCAGCGCGCGAAGCGCGGTAAGTAGCTGGTCGTGCCGCCCCTTCTCCAGGCTGGCACCGGACGCCTCCACAACGCTGCAAAGCTCCTCCTGCAACATGTCAAAGTAGTCATCATCCAGATCGGTGGCAGGCGTGCCGGTCTGGGGGTTACCACGGGTAAAACCGTTCTTACCCGCGCCGAACTTATCCTTCTGCGCGGTTTTCGTGTCTATACGATGCATGGATTACTCCGGATATTTAAAAATTACGTAGGTATGCGACGGGCAGAGTTTGTTAAGCACACATTCGACAACTGTGTCGCCCCAGATACGCAGTGCGGAATCACAGGGATCGCCACATGTCATCCAGGTGGTGTTGGTGGCGGCTGGCATGTTGACCTGCCAGTAATACCGCCATTCAGGCGCGTTCACAGCGTCAGTACAGGCCGATGAGCAGGTGAACGTGCTTTTGTCGTATCGCGTGATGGTAGCATCTGGTCTGCCCAGGGCAGCAAGCTGTGCAAGATAAAAATCCTCGTTGATGCCACCCAACAGGTTAACCTTCGCATCCAGCCGTTGCTGACGCTGGCGAAGGGTCTGTGTCCCTGTAGGAATACATTCATCTGGCAGGCCGCACAGACGCTCCCAGCGGTTTATCAGTTCGGTGGTGGTGCGCGGATCCAGCTCCCGCATCAGGGCATCCGCACGCTGATGAACGCGGGTTAATGACGGTGCTGCACCGGCAATCGCCGGATCGCTGGCTGACCACGCCGGACCGGGCGGCAGCAGTGCCGACAACAGACGGATGTAATCATCGTTTGTCACGTCCATGAAATCGTCCCCAGAACCGCCAGTTCATTTTTTGCAATGGAGATATTGTCCGCCGGTGCAAGCAACTGATGGCTGTATTCCCCGTTCGCACCGGAAATCGCCTCACTGATACGCGATACCTTCAGTTCTCCCTGCGGATAACCATCACGCAGCAGGAACGAACGCAACTCCGCGGTAATGGCAGCCCGTATTTCCGGTGTGTCCGGCGTCACGCGGATATGAAAATCCACTTTATGCGCCACCGGCCTGAATACATACAAATCAGAGCCTGCCACCGGGGCCAGTGGCTCAATGTGTTGTCTTGCCGCCGTTTCCGTTGATTCTTCCGGAATGGGATTAATCAGGTCACTGCTGGCAATCATCACACCGACAGTCCCCGTTCCCATCCAGTGGCGGTATGTCCATGCACGGGTAATGCCTGGCACTTCTTTAGCCCAGACGACATAGTCCCCGTCAGCCCCGCCCTGAGGCGTCCAGTAATACCGCTCAATGACGCGGGCGCGCCACGTTTCCAGATCTTCAGTATCGAATCCGCCAGTTAGGGTATCTGCAACACCGGAAGACGGCAGACCATTCACCGGCGTGACCAGGATTAATGCCGTACCGTCGTCAGCGTTACCGACCGCGCCTGCACTTGAGCAAGTGATCGGCACGCGCAGGACACCACCGGAGCTGGTTGCATCAGCAGTTGCCGTGTATTGAACCAGGTCAGCGCGCTGAATCACGCTCCCGGCGGTCACCTTCAGGCCATCGCTGACACCTTCCCAGCGCATATACCCGCTGGCAGCCGTGGCCCCCTTGCGTGGACACCGTTTCATCGCAGCATGTCGCGCCAGCCAGGACTCATCGCACAGGTCAGGCAGCATGTTCATTGCCAGATAATCGATGTAACCGTAAACCGTATGCAGCGCCGCCGCATACACCTTTGCCCGCACGTCTTCATCCATGCGCCGGAGCGTGTCGCTGACGTCCAGCCTGGCGAATAAATCGTTACGGAGCATACTGATATTTTCTGCCAGCGTCGGGCGCTGAAATTCACTGTCCGCCATGCGTTATCGCACTCCACAGATCATCAAAAGAAATCATTACCGGTTCGTCACGACGCCAGAGGGTGATACTGTTACCCAGCTCATTAATCCCGGTGCGGCGGATATCCAGATCAATGCGGGACACCACGCCGTCATCAATCATCCATTGCAGGCATTCGCGGATATACCCCCTTACCGTCTGCACCAGCTGATTGGTCAGTTTGCTGCGCTGAAGCAGCCACAGTCGGGAGCCGTAACGGTCATTCTGTACCGCAGGCCAGGTATCCCCCCACCATCCCATCGGGACGTCGGCGTTGTCATCAGGCTCCGCCCGCCGCCAGGTAAACAGGGAAATCACCACGGCGCGGGTCAGCGGATCCAGCGGTGCGCTGGCGCAGGTACGTTTACCGTTCACCGTCAGCCACAGTTCCATCATGCCTCCATCGCTTTATCAGGTTTGTCGGTGTTACTGCCCTGACCGTTCTCTCTGTGACGATGCCCGTTATAGGCAAGCCGCATCGCTGACATGGTGGTGCCGCCGGAGTCGCACAGGTCTTTCACCTGTCCTGTCACTTCCAGGTCCATTTCAAAACGTGCTTCAGGTGCATTGCGAAACGTGATCGTTTTACCTGCACCGTCCACCACGATCCCCTCCCGGGTCAGCGTTACGGACTGCCCCTGATCGTCATAGACAGCCACCTCACCCGTCTGCAGCCCTTTCAGGCGGTAGCGCCGGTCCGACACCGTAACAACCACCGCATGAGAACGGTCGCCATCCGGAAACAACACCACCGCTTCCGCACCGCTGTTTGCCCTTGCGGTAAAACCGTAGGGTTCAAGATGTTCAACCCCGGCTTTGGGTTCACCGGCAATCAGGGACACATCCACGGTCTGACATTTCGTGGCGGCACTGATGCTTTTCACCACTGCCCGCCCAATCAGGCCGAGAAGTTGTCGCTGCATGGCTTCAATCGTCCTCATCAGAACGGATCCTCCTGTAATCTGGCTTTTTTCTTTTTCCGCGCGCCGGGATCTTCGGGTTCAGGCAGATAAGCATCAGGCGGGCCGACACGGATTTCCGTCAGGGTGCCGTTCTGGTCCTGAGTAAACGTGACTTCCGAGACAAGCAGTTCGGTATTGTCGAAACCACAGACCGGATCAAAGACAATCACCCGCTGGTTGGGCTGCCACAGCGTACCGTTACCCTGTCGCCAGCCCTGCACCACATAGGTGGTTTCATCCGTCCGCGCCGCCCGTTGCCGGGCTTCAAAGTCAGCACGCGCAATACAGCCTGCCCCCGTAGCCTGCCCTGTCTGCCTGATATACATCGGACGGTAACGGGCAATAAATGCGTCCTCTGTGCGGGCCCGCAGCGCGGTGGTGGTGACCTCACCGAAATCATCGTCGTTTCCGGCACGCTGCCCCGCCACCTGGTAAACAGAAAACCGCTCCCGGATACTCTTCTCCGTATCGCAGGAAAGGATGTTTTCCCCGAGTACCAGCGCGGTATGTGCCCGCGTTGAGCCAATACCGCCAATCACCAGCCTGCCGTGCGGGTCGTCGTAAGCCAGTGCCTGCTGCTGACCGAGTATTTTGTTGATTACCTCAATCACCGTTTCACCGTGATCAGGCTGGACATCAGGAATAACACCCGACGGCGCACCGCTGTTCACCACCTCAATGCCGAAAGGCGCAGCAAGCGCCTGCGCAATCTGTACCAGCGATCGTCCGTTAAACTGTGTCGGTTCGGCTGCACAGTCAATCAGGTCAGCGGTCAGACTGCGTCCGGCAATACCAGTGCTGACCGAACGGGCATCGTAACGAACGGGCGTCGCCTCCACCCAGCCGGTGATCACCAGCTCATCACCAATCAGCACTTCCACTTTTGAACCGTTTTTAATGCGCGGCTGAAGCGTGGTGATACCCTCATCTCCCGGCCACTGGCGAGTGATCTCCACACTGAAATCCCGCGCCAGCCGTTCAATACCGGCACCGATGCGCACCGATGTCCAGCCATTCCACTCCCGGCCATTTACCCGTAGCGTGACATTGTCGTTCATTGCACTGGCACCTTCAGAGGGATCACCGGCACAAAGCCGGGATGCGTAATGGCATTACGCCGGATAATGTCCGCGTCACGCGCCGCGTTATCAAACCAGGTAGCCGCCAGCACCAGCGCGGGTAAAACCTCATCCGGTGTGCGCTGAATGATCCGTGCAGACTGTTCAAGGCGCGTGTTGATATCCGCATTCAGATCTGCTTTCGCCCGGCGCAGCGCCAGAAACAGCGCATCACTGGTTGTACGGGACAACTCCTTATCAATTGCCGTATTCAGTGTGTCGCGAATGTCAGTCAGTTCTTCCCACGTCGGCAGGTCAACCGTGTTTTTCACCGCCGGTGCATTGTTCAGTGCCGGATGCGTGACGGAAGGCCAGCCAGTGCTCTGCGCGGGTGTTGTTGCCTGCCCCACTGCGGAATTCTGCATCACCGCGGAAATTGTTGGCGCAGGCAATCGGGTGACGGCATACGCCGCTTCGCTGATTGCGGTCGTACGAAGGGTGCTGGCAACCACGTTACGCTGCTGCGTCGCCGTGGCGGTGGTTTTACTGTCCGTTTTCCAGACGCCGCGCGGTTGCAGATCGCTGCCGAGGCTGACACCGGAAAGCGTTTTGATCATGGTGACCAAGTCGCTGGCGTTACCATAAAGGCGTTTCCCGGTACGCCACATTTTCTGCACCTGCTCAACGAAATTTTTGCCTGACGATGGCGGCGGCAGAAGTACCGAGATATCCCCCTGCAACAGCCTGGCGGCATCCGATACGGCAGAATCCACCACTTTCATCGCATCAGAAACATACCCCAGCATCATGCTGGCATTACCGATAACGTCGTTCTGCACGAAATCCGCCACACCATCGATACTGAAACCGCTGAAGCTGTCACTGATGCAGTCATCCAGTGCAGAACAGGATGACATCAGCGTCTGCGCCGTCGCCGCACCTGATGTGGGGTAAGAGAGTTCTCCTGCTTCGACAAACTTCAGGTCAAAGCGGACAATACGCCCTTCACTTTTCGATGTGCTGACCCGAACTTCCCCGTCAACACAGACTTTCAGCTCACCATATGTCGGGTGGACAAGCGTGCCGGGACCGGGTTTATTCAGCGCTTCAATCAGGCGATCGCGCTGGTCAAAGCAGTCATCTCCCACCACATAAGCTGTGATGGACGGGCGGAAAGTGACTTTTCCCAGATCTTCGGTATAGGGCTTGTCGCGGTTCGGGTATTCATGTGTTTCCACACGGCGACCGGTTCCCGCACTTTCTTCTTCAACCTTAAACGGCACGCTGCGAAATGACGCATCCTGAAGCCTGTCTTTCCACGTCATATAAGTCCCATATTTATTATCAGTAGTAATATTTACTGGTAATGCCATAATTTGTAGTGGTAGCCATTACCATTTGTAACTATATAAATTATTAGCATTAAGGTGATAACATGAAGAAATTATTAAAATGGATTTTATATATTTTCATCGGGTTGGTGATTATTGGATATTTTGCAGGCAATAACGATAAAGGCTCTAATTCTTCATACTCATCCGATACGGAAGCTGCGGCACCGCAAAAAGAAATCTACAACACTACTGCTCGACAGCTGTTTAAAGAGTATGAAGAAAATGAAGTCGCTACCGATGAACAGTTAAAAGGTAAATTAATCGCCGTTAGAGGTATCGTACAATCCATTGATAAGGACTTTACTGACTCTATAATTATTAAATTCAGAACTGAAAATGAATTCATGCCAGCAAGAATGGAGATGCAAGACTCTGAAAAATCAACAGCTGCTGCTCTTAAAAAAGGAGAACAAGTAACTGTTATTTGCGAAAAAATGTCCAGAATTGTCGGCTCCCCATCAGGCCGAAATTGCGTGTTCGCACAGTAAGTTCAGGGAGGGGCGGCCCTCCCTGTTCGTCTTTACCTAAATCTGGTGTACCCAACATCGTGATTAATATCAATGCCACTGGAACGTGTTTCCGTAACCCGCATACCTGGTGGCATATTCATAAATGAAACCTTGATCTCGCCATCAACTTTTGGCGCGATAGCTTTGTTAATCATGAAGGGATTCGGGCCTGTGGCATCGGAGGCGTTGTTTGACTGAGCCGGATCTACCGCCGGATAAGGTGTGTATCCCCGCGTCGGTATTCCCGTCCCATAAGCATCATAAGCACCCGCGCCCCACTGCGCAGAGTTAATGGCATCGACCGTGTCACCGGAACTGTCGGTAAACCACTCAATAATTGGCTTCAGCTTGTCCCACATATCCTGAAACCACTTAACAACCGGCCCCCAGTTATTGATCACCATCCCCAGCGGCGACCAGGCAAAAACTTTCTTAAGGAGTTCCCAGCCAGCCTCAAAATAAGGACCAATGGTTTCCCAGAGTTTCTTAAAATAAGGTCCGACAACATCCCAGTTAGTGATAATTAATCCCGCAGCCAGGGCTATCGCCGTCGCAATCATGCCAATCGGCGTCATCGACATGATCCTGCTGACAATACTGATGGCACCGCCAACGCCCATCAATCCCAGTTTCAGAATCGCAAGACCGGCAGCAAGCCCGACGACGCCGCGAATAACCCGGGGATTTTCATCCGCAAACTTCGTGAATTTTTCCCCCAACTCCCCCAACCATTGCGTGATATTTTTAGCGTCACCAGAAAATGCGCCGCCAATAGCTGCAAGACCGTTAGTTGCGGTCCCCGTCATTGCCTCCCACAGGTTGGACAGCGTACCAAGCTGAGCCTGAACACGTTTATTCAGGCTGGCCTGTTTATTCATCTTCTGCTGGATCTGATCGTAGCCATCCTTTCCTTTATCGATTAGTGCATTGACCACCTGAAGGGTTTCGGCATCATCACCAAATATTGCCTTAAGTACGCCTGTTCGCTTAACGTCGGTCAGTTTTCGCAACTTTGCCAGTTGCCTGAACATGTTATCAAGACCGCCAAAACTTCCTTTGCCGTCAGTAAAATCGAGCTGTACCCCGAGTTTCTGGCGGGCCATGATTTTATTGACGTCCCTGATTTTCTTAACGCTTAATCCGGACTGGATAACTTTTCGCAGGGCATTACCTGCCGACTCCCCGTTCATCCCCATCTGATCCATCATGACGCTGATGGGGGCAAGGCTCTGTGCAGCCTGAAGACCGTCCTTGTTCACCATCTTCAGAACAGAACTGGTTTTAGTGAAGAAGGACAACATGTTGGTATCGTCAACGCCCAGATAAAACGCCTTCTGGATAGTGTCGAACAGCCCCATCATGTCTTCTGACGCCGTTCCGGTAGCATCCTGCATCTTTGCGGCAAACTCGGCAGCCGCTTCCGGTGTTTTTTTCAGTTGTACCGCAAGATAAGCTGTCGCTTTACCCACACCGCCAAGAATGTTTTCTGCCGGGATCCCCTGACGCACCAGCATCTGCATCATGTTCTGAAAATCAGCCGTTGTACCGGGTAGCTGGTTACCCAGACCAATAGCCAGTTTATTGATGTCCTGAAAGCTCTTTCCGACCTCACCGTTCGCATCCATCATGGCAACTTTCAGCCCGGTGGCGGCGTTTTCCTGATCGGCATAAGATTTCAGGGAAAGCGTCAGACCCGCAGCCAGTCCGCCACCAAGCGCCAGCCCACCCTGTGACGCTTCTTCCGCCTGGCGTTTAAATCCCCGGATTTTCTTTTGTATTTTCGACAGCGCGGGAGAAAGCCTGTCGACACCGGTGATCAACGCCTTAAGCTCAAATTCAGCCATGTGTGCGTTTCTCCTGCTCTATCCTGTTTGCCTGACTGACCAGCAAGGGAATTTCACTGATCGGCATATTCAGCAATTCGAAGGGATTAATGCGCCAGTAGCTGGCGCAGTCAAAGAAGCGATCAGTGAGGTATTCAGCCGTCAGGCCTGGAGGAAAAAACCAGCCACAAGCCACGCCGCTGCATTCAGGTCTGCCGGAGACATCTGGTCGACAGAGTTTTGCGGCACTTTCGCCAGCCGCACAATGTATTTCGATACCACATGCGCCAGAAGTCTGACGGACTCATCCTGATTCATCTGGTAGGGATACCCCAGCTCGCGGACATCCTTCCCGGTGGGTTCATCAAACTCCAGTACGGAGAGTGTCTCACCATGAGCGATAATCGGTTTCTTTAACTCAAGCTCTTTCATTACTGGTAATCCCCTTCTTCACCGTGGAACTCAAGATCAACCGTGCCTTCTTCGGCATTATGGTTCGCTTCGCCGTGCAGCCAGGCGGACGACAATACATAGACCTGACCGTTCGCCAGCTCGGCAGTGATGGTCATCTCATCAGACGAGGTGATTTTGCTCACCGGAAAATTCTTCGGCACCTTGAAGGTCCCTTTGACATAAGGCGCACGGTGAGTTTCCTTGCGGTCCACTGAACCGTCCAGGCCGATGATGTCATCATTGACCGTCCTGTTCATGGGCACCTCAATGCCGCCGGTCAGCGATAGCTGCTGACCGTCAATTTTGAAATAACAGGTTCCCCCGATACGGGCCATTATGCAGACTCCTCTGAATACTGAAGACGGAACTGGTTAACCACGGCAAAGACACGCAACTGGTTAACATAGTCAGGCGGGAACAGCGTGTTCAGGCGGTTCGGATCGCTGGCATCACGCTCCACAACCAGGTACTGCTTAAACAGTTCGTAGTTTTCCACGATCCCCGCACGCTCAAGCTGACGGTAGGTTGCCAGCAGTTCCCCTTTGATCACCGCCGGGGTGACAATCGCCTGACCGGGACCAAAGCGGGTACCGTCGCTGGCAAGCTTGTGACGCCCGTACTTACTGGTAATGACGGATTTCAGTTTGCGCAGTACATACGCACTGGTATGCAGCGTCTCGCTGTCGAGGTAGCTGTTATCCGCAACCCCGTAAGCGTTTTTCCTGTACGTGGTGACATCACGCTGAATGCGCAGTACCCCACTTTCGACATACGCCGTTGCCACGCCATGAGACAGCAGGGTCTGTTGTTCTGTCATCGTGAACCGTTTCCCCTTCGGCGCAGGCAGCATACCCACCAGCTCACCGGTCTGCGTGGGACGTGCCGGATCGTTGCGGATAAACACCGCTGCGCGGGCGGTACGGCTTGCCGCCAGCTCGTCGGCAGGTGTCTGGGTTTCTTTTTCGTATCCCGCCAGGGTAATGTGCTGCTGGTTAAACTGGTCACCTGCGGTCACCAGTTCTGACAGCGTGCCGGTCTTTGCCGTATACACATGACCATACAGCTGACGCGCATAGCTCCAGCGACCGCTGGTATCGTTCATCTCGGTCACCAGCGTGTTAACGGAGGCCGTGTCGTTGAACGGCAGACCGATATAATCAAACGGCTCATCCGCCATTGCAGCCACCGCACCGGTGAGAACCGGAGCGCCCGTTCCGGCGGTACCCGTCGCTACAGCAATCTGTACGCCCGCTGGCAGCACTTCGCCCCCACCAAAGCCGTAGTAATTGAGGCTGACAGGAATTTCATTCCCGCAAAGCCCCTTATGACGCGCGGTCAGTGTGACCACGCCTGCCGAAGATGAAGCCGTAAACGGCAGGGTCGGAACGGCATTGATGGCATCCTGGATACTGCTGGCAATCATCGTGACGTTATCGCCGTTAGTCACCGGTGCCTGCACGCGGGTACGTCCCACATACACATTCACCGTGCCGGTTTCGGTTGCCGCCCCGGTCACCGTCAGCGTAACCGTTGCCGCCGCGCCGGTGGATTCAGGAACGGCAATCACATACAGCTCGCCAAACGGGTCAGTCTGGCGATAAGCCTCGACCATACGCGCCAGCTGACTTCCCGCACCACAAATCTGGCGTGCATAGTCTGCCGACGGCATCAGCACCAGACTGTTGGCAACAATCTCTGCACCGTTATTGGCATGACCAATCAGCAGCGATGCTCCGCTGTCCTGTGCAGTATTCGCAGCCTGGTTATCCATTTCCGCATAAAACAGCGGAACCAGCGTATTCGACGGAATGGTGTTAAAGCTTATCGTCATCGGTGTTCACCTTTTTATTCACGCGCCGGATATCACCCGCTGCTTCACGGCGCAGCCAGTAGTTGTTCTCATCAACATTTCGCCCTTCGGCGGGCAAAAGGTCGCCGCGGGCAGGGTCAGGCACTGACCGCCCTTTAACAGGTTTCACAAACATGATGATCCTCAGGAAGGAAGGGGTATTTCGGTGTGATGTTCGATATCGCCGTCAGGCCCGTTACCGGGATCGAGATAATCAACATCAATCGCCAGCGTTCGCAGTTCATCCAGACTGTTCAGGTCATCCTGCTGGCGGGTATCGTCTTCGGTCAGCTCGCTGATGACCGAAAAATCGAACTGATAAATCAGCTCATGACGATTCAGATCCAGCAGCGTGCCGCCGTCATAGGTAATCGGGTTACCGCACGCTTCCGGGTTCCAGCCCAGCAGAGCCTTAAAGAGCATCTGCCGGACATCGTCCACCACATCATACGAGGCAAACTGACCGCGCTCATCACGCCAGTTACTCAGTATGACAACCACGGAGAAGCCCTCTTTCAGCTCCTGCCAGTAGTCGGTCTGGCTTTTGTTTTCTCCCGGAGAGTCATCACCCGGTACCACATATGCCGCCGGGAGTTTCAGCTTTCCGACCTCCGGCAGATTTTTGAACTGGGCCGCGCCTGCAACCCGGTTTTCAAAATACGGACAGCGGGCACGCAGTGCAGCAATAACAGGCGTCAGTTTCATCTGTGTCGTCGCTCCGGCTTCAGTGATTTACGCAATTCCCGCGCCAGAAAATAGCGTGTCCAGCTGCGGTTCTTTTCAAGCGCTTCCACCATGAAGTTATTACGTGGAGCCAGTCGCCAGCCGCTGCCACCGGATGCACCACGATGATGACTACGACGACGTTTTGCTCCTCCCCGGACACCAAAAAACAGAAACGCCGGATAGAAGTCACCAGAGATCATCCGGTTCCCCTTCCCGTTGTGCTGGTTAGGGGCAATGCGTGTCATAAAACCGGCTCGCTTTTTACTGGCTCTCGGCACCATGTAACCAATCGAACGAGCCAGGCGTCCGGTCTGATAACCGGGGTTTTCACCCGGTGCCGACCGCGCACGGCGCATCACCAGCCGACGGGCATCACGCATATGACGCTGACCAATCGTGACAAACGCCCGCCGGACACGGGCGCGGTTAAAGCGCATCTCCGCGGGCTGCTGAAAATCAACGTGCAAAAAGGAAGTCGTCATTGTTGCCTCCGTGACTCTGCCTACATTCGCCCAGCTCCGTACACTCCAGCAGCAGAAAGCGCCGCGCCCCGTTCAGATCGCGCTGACGTTTCACCCGGTACACACTGTCATCACAGACCACCTCATAATCAGCAGTGATCCCCCGGCGGTAGCGAATGGTGATGTAATGGGTGATGGCGTCTCCGGTCTGCGCGGTTTCCTGCCAGGTGGTGGCACTGGTCTGGATAACCCTCGCCCATGTCCGGAACATAACCGGGTATTGAGGCTCCACGCCAAAGTTATCCGCGGGCATATCCACCCGCTGGCGGATCAGGACGCGTTTATTCAGTTCGCCGGGGTCCGGCAGTATGTAGGTTGCGCTGGTCTGCGCCTGACGAATTTTCATAGTGGTATAAGGCGATAAGGAGCAACCAACCAGTTAAAACTCATTGGCAACTCCATTTTCTCAACGTCTGTAACCGTTGAGCGGTTTTCGTAGAAATGGCTGACAAGTAGCAGAAGCGCCAGCTTCACATCATCAGATATCACAAGCCCATCAGGATCATCCGCAGGCCTGTCATCTGCGGTTGCATACAACTTACGGTTAAGGAAGTTTTCCGTACGACTCTGAGCGGCCTTACCAAGCAGTTCAAGCAACTCATCTTCATCAGAGAAATCATCATCCAGACGGAGCTGAAGCTTAATCTCTTCCATTTTTAACAGCATAAAACCTCCTGTGCCCGCCAGAACGCGGGCACAAAAAAACCGCATTACGCGGCGTGCTGTATTACGTAAAAAGACTAATCAACCACCAACGCTACCTTTCCCCACCAGCGCTTTAATGGCAGAGGTGTCTTCCAGGATACAGTCAAAACGATGGAAGGCCAGAAAACCGGTCTGATCATATTCCGCGTAACGCTCAACCAGACGTTTAAGAATCATGTATCGCACACGACGGATAATGAAGCGATCAAAGTCACCACAGAACATGAATTTTTTACCCGCCCCGATATCATCAATTTCCTGATCAATGACATACGGTACATTCAACACTGAAGCAGGTGCCACACCAACAATATCCGGCAACCATAAAGGGCGTCCCTGACCGTCTTCCATCTCACTGATCAGTTTCAGCGTATTATCGTTAAACGCCAGGCGGAATTTCGGTCCGCGACGATATGCAGGATCAATGCTGTGTTTCAGAGCCAGAATTTCCTGCCACTTCACCGTATTTGCCGCGGCAGTCTGTGTTGTGCCGGTCACAGATGCGACCAGCCCTTTGGGTTGTTTAGGCGTACCAGCCCCTGTCCCCTGAATCAGATAACGGGCTTCACCACGACCAATACGTTCAGCAATGCGACGGGCAAGATAAGCTTCCATATCGATCGCGCTGTCCTGCAGCAACTCATTAGACACACGAATGATTTTCGATGTCATTTTGAGCGCCCCAAGACTTCCCATACCGAAATCGGTGTCTTCTTCACCGGCTTCTTCATTTTCGCCCAGCAGAACACCAACTTCGGAAGTACCATCAGCTGTTGCCCACTCCATGGTGCGACCGTCAGAAGTGGTCAGAATCTGCGCCACACTGGCGATGCCACCGTAGGATTTCATCTTCTCAACAACTTTCGCCAGGAATGTTTCTGGTACGGTATATCCGCCCTTTTCATCCTGAGCTACACCCTGGGCACGAAGTTCACGCAACGCCTTTCGCTCTTCTGATGTCAGCTCACTGGCACCGTGACGCATCCACTTATCAAAAACCTGAGCTCGTTTCTCATCCTGTTGCGAATTGTTTTCCGGATCAAGATTCTGACGCTGCTCTTCCTTATTGCTTTCAATGTACGCCTGATCCTGACGACGCAGTTCTTCTTCGCGTGCAATTCGTTCATCAAGAGCTTCCAGTTCGGATTTTGCTTTGTTCCACTCAGTGCGCTGCTCTTCCGTCCATGCGTTATCACCAATTTTTTCATTCAGGGCGCGCATGTCAGTTGCGATAGTATTACGTTTCTGTTTCAGTTCATGCAGTTTCATGATGTTTCCTTTACGCGTTAAGAAGGGTCAGGACGCGTTCACGCGCCATACGTTGATTAATGGCTTTCTGTAGCGCGCCGCTGTTGCGCGCCTCCTGCCATGCTTTCATGGAGCGAACAGCCGAGTCAGCCTCCTGATAGGCAGGATATGTCACAGGACTGACATCCAGCAGACGGGAAAAGCGGGTTATCTCGCGAATAACAACCCCGTCCTCATCCTGATACCACTCCTCGCCGTCACGGGCGACACGGAAAGCAAAAGATGACTGGTTAATATCTCCACGTTGCATCGGGGCCAGCACCAGATCACGAATGGTCTGTGTCTCCGGAGCCTGGATGTCATAGCGCAATCCGCGCTCATCAACTGAAAGATTCAGCGTGCCTGCTGCACTACGCCCAAGAATAAAATTAGGATCGTGGTTAAACAGTGCGCGTACATCATCACCAAGCACATCGTCAAAAGCGCCGGGCCGGATGATTTCGCGGAATGAACCAAATATCAGCTCAGAACGACAGTCAAACACCGATCCATAACCGATAATGTGCGCAGGGTTATCGTCATGCCGCTCAGCACGCACCTCACCGCTGTAACAACGGATTTCACGGTCATTCATTGGTTTTTCCCTCATCATTTTTTGGGGGCTTAAAATCTCCTGCCGGGTTAGCAGCATTCACGCTTACCAGCATCTCATCTAGCCCTTCAACCGGATTCATATCCTCGAATGCACGGGCCTCATTACGGCTCATCCATCCATCGGTAATAGCGAAGTGATAGAATTGCGCGCGCTCCTGTGGAGTTCCGCGTAAAAGCCCCGTCAGATTGAACCTGACGTAATACCCGGCGGCTAACTCAGCGCGGGTAAACAAGCGACGGTTAAGCTCCTGCTCCCAGTTCGTCACCCACGGCATCATCGTGTAGCGGACAAACTGAATCGCCTGCGCAGAAATATTGGAGAAGGTGGCTTTTTCGAGGTCATTAATCATGTGCGCAGGAATATTGAAAATACCGGCAATCATTGAACGGTTCAGTTTCATCATGTCAATGATCTGAGCGTCAACTGGCGACACAGTCAGTGCCTTGTAATCCAGATCGGCTGGCAGCAGCATGGTTTTGTTTTCCTGGCTGCGTAACGCCTGCGATGCCTTCTGCCACTGATCTTTAAGCCAGCCCCAGCTGTCCTTATTGAGTCCGCTTTTAACGGATACTATCCCCGCCGGACGGGCATTACCGCTGAAGAAGCTTTCTGTGTATTTCTGACCGCTCATCCCCATGCCTATTGTTTCGGCATGTTGCATAATCGGACTCAGCCCCATCTTCTGATTATTACCCAGCGCACGGATGTGGATCATATCGTCGGGGCTGATCGCAAACGCCCCATATTCGTTGTACAAACCGTAGGTGTATCGGCCACCAGTATTCATCAACATCGTTTCCCACGGCATACAGCAATCCAGGGATATGACTTCACCGCGACGATTACGTTTCACCCAGGTATACCCATTCCCCCAGCCAAGGATGTGACGTTGCTTCAGTTCGCGCCATTTGTAACTGGTTTGCCAGGTATTGGGCTCATCATGAACCAGATAAAACGCCGGATGATCGCGTGCGGGCTCAACCTTCCCATTGTGCCTGCGCATAACATGCAACGGCATCTGGGCAAGGCTGGAAGACAGGACATAGATACAGGAATACACCGCAGCCAGTTTCATCGCAGTTTCAGGACTGACATAAACGTCTGCCCGGAACAGCCCATCAGTATCAACGGCATCCCCGGTTATCGGGGTGGAAGGATTCTCCAGTGATTTACTTCTGAACAGAGCATCAAGCAGCACGCGTCCCCCTTCTGGCCATAGCCAGTGCGCCCACCAGCAGTAAACCGCCGGACAGCATCAGAGCCGGAGCCATACCAAACTGCAGGTAAAACCCGCACGTAAGCAGGCCAAAACCAGCCAGCCCGATAACATCAGCAATTAGTGATTTCATAGAATTAAGAGAGCATCGTCCGGATCAAGAGATGAGAGGAAATCGTCGGGTTCTTTGAGCATTGCCCGACCGATCGCCATAATCAGTGCAACCGCACCATCGATTTTGTTTTCCGCCTGCTCCTTGACAGGCTTCACCACATCATCGTTACCCGGAATGGTTTTGCCGACCACGTTGCCGATACACCAGGTCATGATGGGATTGCCGTCATGATGAAAGCGCCCCGATTCAATCGCCGCTTCCAGCTCTTTCATCGGATCGGACATGTTGGTGTAGTTCTGAATGATGGTGATGGGGTTCAGGTCTTCATCAGCAAGGTCATGCGACAGCCCGGTCGCCCCGAAGGGGTCGATGGGTGACTCACTGACCGGGCTGATTTTGTTCGCCGCTTTGGCCTCCTCGAGGATGTAGCGATAATCCACCTCCGCACCAGCGGTAACAGTCAGAACGCCCATTTCCACCCATTTCTGAAAGCGTTCGGCTGTCCGGCGATCTTCATTTTTCTCGACGCTGTACACCGTGTCATACGGTACCCAGAAACGCGGGGCCACACTGTAGTAATGCGTTTTACCGTCAATCTCGCGGGTATAAAGTCGCGCCATGCTGTTCATATCCAGCTTACGCGCCAGGTCAAAGGCCAGAATGCACGGCTGCCCCTCGAACTGCTCAAGGGTCAGTGATTTATCCTCGCAGCTCTGCCAGCTCACCAGGTTGAAATACGCCGAACGCGCCGACACCCAGATATTGAGGTGTTTTGTTTTAAAGACGTTTGCCAGACGGGCGTTATTTTTAGCACGCTGCTGCTGACTTAACAAAAATTCGCGATAAACCGACACGCCAATATTTGGATTGGCTTTTTCCAGCACCTGCGGGTCGGTCCAGTCGTCACCTTCATCAACGGTATAGATGATCCCGAACAGTTCATCGTTGGGTACCGAACCGTTGAGCATCTCGATAACTTCCCGCCGCTTGTCGTAGCACGGCCCCTCAATGTTGTACCCGGCGGTGGTGATGGCCCACATCAGTGGCTGACGTCGCGCCCCCATCCCGGTAAGCATCGTGGTATAAAGCGCATCGGTGGCGTGCTCGTGATATTCATCCACCACCGCACAGTGGGGTGATGAACCATCACCAGGGTTACCGATCAGCGGTTCAAACCGCGCGCCATCCTCCGGACGGTTCATGTTTGAGGCGTTAACCTCAATCCCGAACGCTTCCGTCAGCATGGGTGTGCGTTTACACATCAGTCGCGCCGGGCGAAAGACTTCCCACGCCTGTTTCTCTGTCGTGGCACCGGAATACACTTCCGCGCCAAACTCGTTATCACAGGCAAAACAATACAGGGCAACACCGGCAGAGATTGCTGATTTGCCGTTCTTACGGGGGATTTCGGTATACACCTCCCGGAAGCGGCGCAACCGGGTGCCTTTATTGACCCAGCCAAACGCACAGCAGATCACAAATAGCTGCCACGGCTCCAGCGTGATGGGCATCCGTTTGAATGCCCACTCACCCTTGGTGTGCGGCAACAGCTGAATAAATTTCGCGGCCCGTTCAGCCAGGTCCTTGTCGAAGCGGTAACGAAACGACTTACTTTTTTCCGCCATCAGGTCATCAAGATGGCGCTGGCAGGCCTGAATCACAAACTGGCAGGCCACAATCTTTCCGCGCACGACATCACGGGCATACTGATTGGCTGCATTTACGTTGGGGTAAGATTTCCGGCTCATGATTCGATAATTTTCAGAAACGGGTTAGTGGCTTTCTTCTGCCCCGCCAGGCCAATCAGACGCTGGCGGCTGCTGGGGTCGAGTCCGAGCATTGCCCCCGTGCTGCTCATCTCGGACTCCTGTTCTTTCTTGGCGGTCAGCTCCGGATTTTTGACCATACCGCCCATTGCACCGGTGATGGTGTTGCCCTGGCTGGCAATATTTTTCACGGCACGTCGCCAGAACTCATAGGCTACGCACCACCGCTCAAGCACCGCGAGGTCAGTCACGCACAGCAGGCCCTGACCGCAGAGTTCTTTGGTTGTCAGTTGCCACATGATCGTAGCGAGAGGGAGATTTTCTTCTGCGAACCACTCCGGTGGCTCAACCCCTTTGATGGGCGTAAAAACAGGTTCATCTTTGTTCAGGGCTCGCTTGCCGGGGTTTCCGGCCAGCGCCTTGCGCGCCGTTGGCTTGGGGCGACGCCCGGAACGCCCCGCCGTTCCAGCCATATGCGGCACTCCTGGTTAAATTTCATTTTTCGCGGGTATAAAAAAACGATGGGGCGGGCAGTCCGGAAGACGTCAGGTCACAGGGATTTGACCCGCCCCTCCCCTCTGGCAGTGGGAACTGGTTCTTACTTCAACCGTTCACGGGCCGTCTTCGCCTTATGACACGGCCAGCACAGACTCTGCAGATTACTGTCGGCATCAGTGCCGCCATGTGCTTTAGGGATGATGTGGTCAACGGTTTTCGCCTCGCGCACCACACCGGCACGCAAACACAACTGACACAGGCCTTTGTCACGCTTGAGCACACGTTCACGGATAACATCCCATTTCGCACCATAACCGCGCTGGTGTCGGGACTGGCCTGGCTTGTATTGCTTCCAGCCTTCGCTTTTGTGGCTTTCGCAGTAGCCTGACGGGTCTGTGGTGGTATTACGGCAACCTCGAGCACGGCAGGCTTTCGGGATACGAGGAGGCACTTTATTACCTTGATTATTTATAGGGTTAAAATAAGTATATTCACAAAAAACATTCATTGATTATGAGAATCAAAAATCAGGAAATAATACCCTCCGATTTCCCTTTGCTTATGTAAACTAATTTATCATTACCTAATGATAACACTTGTTGAAATTGTGGCTTTATTTTTATGCATCCTCCCAAAAAATAAGCAAAACTACTTACCCCTCCAATAACATTATAAGGATAATCTACTGACATAGATAAAACAGTTCCCGCCAGACTAAATATTTGTGAAAAATCGAACTCAAAGGAAGTAGAGATGCTAAATTTTATTGGACTTTTCCACACTTCACAATTTAAGCGTTCAATATCCTTTATTGCTTGTTTAAGATTAGAAAGAGCTTTTGCTTTCTGAAGATTGATATCACCAGAACGTTTTATTTCCAAGTAAAGCTCATCAAGATATTCATGTAAAGCGATTAATTCAGGTTTTCTTCTTTCCTTGAAATCAAGAATATCATGTAGGTGCACATCTTCTGTGGGAACGGGTAATAAATTTGCTAGTTCAAAACGTATCACTTCTGAGGTTCTAGATAATTCAGGCACCAAGTTTATTTGGTCACTTAAAAAATGCATGCGCCAATCGACAGAAGAATCCGCATGCCTAAGTATATCTATTGTTTTGGCATGAGTTTCAGCATAAAAATCAGCCATATATTGGCCATCAAAACAACCATGATGTCTATATACAGGTCTGGTTAGCAATCCACATTTTTCTAATTCATCCTCGTTATTTAATGCTGTATGTATAATATTATTAGTGGGTGAAACTAGTTTATCCCAATAAAGACATAGATAGTTTATTTCTAATTGACTAATCCATTTACCTGTACGGATGCCTTTTCCATCCTCGGTTTTAAGTAATTCGCATGCACTAAATACCACACCTCTTTCCATGTCCGTCTCCTGTGATTAAGCTAATAGTAATTTAGCATTATCTTATACGAACGTGGAGTGTCATCTATAGATTCATTTCTGGCACTGTGTCTTGATGTACTCCTGCAAATAGTTAACCTGTGCAGTTATCTTGTCGATCCCACTTCGGAGGCGGTAATAATTGAGTTCAGCATCAGCTGTAAGTCTTGGACTTTCTCCATAGCCCATGCCGCTGGCTCCGGTCGTTGACTTTGCACAGGTGGCGGCGATTTGCAAGCGCTTACGACCAGCAGAGACATCAGTACGGAGACTTTCGAGAGTCGTGTTAGCATCAGCAAGCTCCTTTGTGTATCTGGCGTCAAGTTCAGCTACGTCACGTTGACGCTTCTGCATATCAGAGATCGTCGCCATAGCCGAATGTAATGCCATAGCGTTTTCGTCGCGCTGCTTTTTGTATTCAATGGCTTGATTGTGGTAATGATTCGCTGACCAGATGAAAGAACCAATAATAGTAACGAAGAAAGCAGCGATAACTAGCTTATAGCTCAACTTCATTTACCACCCCGCCAACCTCTTTAAACCTGGCAATCAGGTCACCAATTTTATGTTCATACTGACCGTAACCAGCGCCCGGCAACGAAGCCCAGATATTGCTGCAACGGTCGATAGCCTGACGAATATCACCGCGATCAATCATCGGTAAAGCGCCACGCTCTTTAATCTGCTGCAATGCCACAGCGTCCTGGCTTTTGGGGGAGAAGTCTTTCAAACCAAGCTGTTTACGGTAAGCATCCCACCAACGGGAAAGAAGCTGATAACGTCCGGCAGCTGTTGATTTAAGTTTCGGGTTTAGCGTGACAAGTTTGTGAGGATGATCGGAGTAATCAGTAAACAGTTCACCACCAACAATAACGTCATAACCGTGGTTACGTGTCGGTTGTCGCCCGTTATCCGTTCCTTCTGACCATGCCACCATATCCAGGAAAGCTTTACGCTGGGAATTTAGTACCTGCATAAATTACTCCTTAGAGCCACCAAATTTGTTACCGATTACTCGCATTGCAGCCCCACGAATAGCATCGACACCGATCAGCCCCACCCCACCACCAATGGCAACAGATAGTGATTTAGGCCATCCGACATACTCAAGAGCGGATGCAAAAGTCAGCGTCAGAGCGCCACAGAGTAGAATTTCGAGTGTTTTTCGCTTCCAACCGCCACCACCGCCAAAATAGGCGATACGTAAACCAGCCATAACAATCGACATAATCACTGCGCCCAGCGGTGTGTCTCCACGCCACCAGCTCTGGACCAACTCCAGCCAGGTATTTGGGTTATGAGGCATTTGTAGTTATCTCTCACCTCGCCGATACAAGAGGTGCAAATTGAGGGAGTACCACGAACCGCAAATCAGAAGCGGAAACGTAAAAGAAGCCGAGCCAATGGATAAGAGCTAGATAGACCAAGCCCAACGAATACCAAAGCCCAGAAACGACAAAACCCGCTCGACGGCGGGTTTAAGCTGTGTGGCGAAGTAACCACTCTTAACAGATTACAAGAATTTTTGCGGACCGCGTTAATGATTTTTAATCCCAAAGTCGTATTATTCGTTTTTTACTGTAGGAGTTAATAGGTTTATATTATGTTAGATACACTATCTTTCACTGAACGTGACGAGTTCCAACGAAGAAACATCGCTGAAAATATCATCAAGTTGCTAAAACCAGAGGCAGACATTTCACCACTGGTAATAGACGGCGCATGGGGAACAGGGAAAACAGAATTTAGTATCAAACTGAAAAATCTCATTATTGAGCAAGAAACTGAATCTAAAGTTGTTTATATTGATGCCTTTAAAGGGGATCATGCAGAATCTCCATTACTTCTCATAACCTCTGCAATTGCCAGCATTTTGCCTGAGGAAGAAAAACAACACTTCATTAAGAGATCTCTTCCTGCAATTCGCTTTGGTTTAAAAACGGTACTAAAAGCTGGTGCAGGTTGGTTTTTACGACAGGAGGCTAGTGAAATTGCCGAAGAATTCCAAGATGCGATGAAGAAAGCAAGCAATGCAGCAATAGATGGGACTATTGAAAATTTGCTTGAAGACCATATGGACTCAGAGAAAAACATAAATTCACTTAAATCCTGCATCGAAAGCATATCAAAAAATCAAAAAATCGTAATTATAATTGATGAATTAGACCGATGTAAGCCGAGTTTTTCAACAAATGTCATTGAAACAATAAAACACATTTTTGACATCAATAATGTCTTTTTTATTTTAGTTACAAACACAGAACAATTAAAAGCATCTATAAATCATATTTATGGTTATAGCATTAACTCACAAAAGTATCTTGACAAGTTTATAAAATATACCATCACGCTTCCAGATACATGTTTGATAAATGGTCACAACGTATGTAAAGCCTCTGTTATATATTGGGATTACCTTGTAGAAAAAACAAGGTTATTGAATAAAATCAATAGATTATCAGGTTACTTTATCCGTGATTTAATTCAACGAACCAACTTATCATTACGTGAAACACAAACATTTTCACGCAATCTTAACATTTTTCAACTGTTAAACGACGATGAGAACAAAAGCAGTGATCCTTTAATAAATATGATCTTTGTCGTAGCTGCCTTCATACATTGCTTTGGTAACAAGGAAAAACTAAAACAAGAAATTACCGCTGAATCTATATCTTATTTAGCAGACCTGCTTAACATAAAAGAAATACCTTATTCTTATGAGAGAAGATCGCAAATCCCTGAAATATCCATTGTATTCTTCGGAATAATTAAAGACAGTATTACTCTTAATGAGCGATTTGCCCCTAAAAGTGATGAAGAACTTAAAAAATTCACAAATGTTTATACTGATTATGAACACATAAATTTTTGGAGTACTACACCCAGAGAGTTATTGATAAAATATATTAATCAAATGTCATTCATCCAGTAAATAATACGCCCCATGCAGGGGCGTATTATTAAACGTCCAAATCTAATGTTAGATCTAGCATGGAAAGGCAGCCATCAATAAATCCTTCGGCTAGCTGTATTTCTATACGTATCAATTTCTCATCTTTTTTACGAGCCTTGGCGAGCTTTCTTTTAGAGATACCGTATAGGTAATGGGCAACAAGAAGCGAATGTTCGTCCGGCCTTTTTTGCTTTAGACGAGCAAGACAACCTTCAATAATTAAGGCATCACTATCCGAACAAGCCAAGCGTTTCTTGCTTGTATAGGGAAGAAGTCCCTTAAACCCAGCGGCTATAGGTGAATAATCAACGCCTGAACTATCACTCGCCGCCCATGCCCCCCAACGCTCCAGAACCATCTGAATATCACGCATCAACTTTCTCCACCAAATCAGGCTAGCACACCAATTGCCAACACACGGTCGATAAAACGAAATATCAGCTCCAGCTGGGAGCCATACTTCTCTTCAAATGCCACGGTATCCGCATGCAGCTCGTCGTGATGCTTTCTGCACAAAGGCAACACAAAGAGGTCATGCGCTTTTGTACCCATTCCACCCTGACCGTGACCTATCAGGTGGTGGGGATCATCAGCAGGCTTTCCACAACATGCACACGGCTGTGTCTTAACCCAGCGCGTGTACTTTTTATTAACCCAGCGGCGACGTTTTGGGCGTAACATAAAAGACTCCGGCGACTCCGGATCCACTTCCAGCGCCAGCACTTTTTTCGCTTTATCCTGGATGATGCTGGTGGCAGGAACCGAAGGCACAAGGTCACTTTCCCGGGTGACAGACGGCAAAACAGACTTCGGTAATCTCAGTGCCTTACGGGCTGCGCTTTCCGGTAAGGCATCCGCCAGGTCATTACGAACCAGCCACCAGCACAGTTCCGGCATTGTCACAACGTGACTATCATCAAAACCGAGATCCCGACGCACGACAGACAACACCCAGCGGGCACAGTTATCCGTTGCCATTGATTCCAGCCGTTCCGTGAACTGATCGCGCAGCTGGTTATCGCAGTGCCAGCACAGACGGATTGCGCCCGGCGCGTGTCGCATTGTGGTCA
>OGZZ01000746.1_pt1 | contig 25325 bp, 16 predicted proteins | sample 1577021 | NCBI WGS metagenome assembly OGZZ01 (sample SAMEA3541526, study PRJEB24748) | human gut metagenome | biome: human gut; feature: human-associated habitat; material: faeces | place: China | collected 2012
CGGAGGGTGTTGCAAAATTAAAGATTGATACAACCGCACCAAGAATTGATGTTTCATATGATAACAATTCTGCCGACAGCAATTCATATTTCAAGGCAGGACGAACTGCAAGAATTGTTGTTACAGAGCGTAACTTCAATCCTGATGATGTAGTTGTAAAAATTACAAATACTGATGGCAATATTCCGAGAATTTCCAACTGGACAAAAACTGTTGGAACAGGAAATCAGGATGATACAAGATGGACTGCAACAATTCCATACACTGCAGACGGAGATTATCATTTCAGTATTGCATACACAGACCTTGCCGGTAACAAATGCAGCGGGGAGAATTATGCAACAGGAACTGTAGCCGCAAAATCCTTTACCATAGACAAAACTGCTCCTACAATTACTGTAAGCTACGATAATAATTCAGCAAGAAACGGCAATTATTACAAAGCTGACAGAACAGCTACTGTCACAATTATTGAGCATAATTTTGATGCCAACCGTATAAATGTTTCATTCTCAGCAGGTGACAAAAAATTGCCTAATATGAGTGGTTGGAGTTCAAGTGGTGATCAGCATACAGCTACTATTGCTTATAGCAGTGACGGCTACTACTCATTTGACATATCAGTCAAGGATAAGGCAGGCAATGATTCCGCAAAATTTAATACGCAGTCATTCTACATTGATAAAACCGCACCAACCCTTGAAATAACAGGCGTTAAGAACAATTCTGCATATTCAGGAGATATTCTTCCTGTTGTTTCATATTCAGACGATAATTATGATGACAATAATGTTTCGATAAAACTTGTTGGTGCAAACAGAGATAATGTTGATCTTGAAGGTTACTATGACGATCAGATAAACGGAAAAAAGTTTATATTTTATGACTTTGAAAAAGAAAAGAAAGTTGATGATATTTACACTCTGACGGCAACACTTACCGATAAGGCAGGCAATACATCAACGAAGTCTGTTGTCTTCTCTGCTAACCGTTTTGGTTCAACATATGCCTTCGACAGTGCAACAAAAAAGCTTAACGGTGCATATTCAAAGAGCGTTAAAGATATTGTTGTGACAGAAACCAATGTCAATAAACTCAACAACATAAAAATAACACTATTCAAAAACAGTGACACTATCAAGCTCAAGAACGGTACTGATTACAGAATTGATGTGGAAGGCGGCAACGGAAAATGGTATAAGTATGTATATACTATTTTTGCAAAGAATTTTAGCGATGACGGTGTGTACAGACTTAGCTTCCATTCAGAAGATGCAGCTGGAAATATATCTGAAAATACGCTTGATACAAAGAACAAAGAAATTCGCTTTGGTGTTGATAAAACAAAGCCAAATGTAGTACTTGATAATCTTGAAAGCGGACAAACATATCCGTTGGAAAAATTAAAAGTTTCTATGATCGCAAATGATAATTTGCTTCTCAATTCAGTTGTTGTTTACCTTGATAATTATGACAAGGCTTATAAAACATGGGACGCAAAGGAAATTGCTGATATTTTAGGAAAAAACGGCGAATTTACATTTGATGTTTCAGGTAACTCTACCAGAGCGCATAAGATGAAAGTTGTTTGTACGGATGCGGCGGGTAACAAAATTACAAAAGAAATTAAAGATTTCTATGTAACAACTAACCTTTTTATACGATATTATAACAATAAGCTTTTATTCTTTGGCTCAATCGCAGGTTTCTTACTTATCGTAGGTGTGATTGTATATGCTATTGTTCGTAAGAAGAAAGCAAAGTAGTAATCCGGTACGGATTTGTTACTGTAAATGCAAGTATGGGGCTGTGAAAAAACTTCCCCTGTTTTGACAGCTACATGGAAAGTATGCCTTTTTAACAAATTGCCTTATTTTTCACAAAAATTGGAAGGAGCTGCGAAGAATGGAGTCTTAAACTTCATTTCTTCACAGCCCCTTTTCATATGGTTGACATTGTAAATTTAAATTGATACAACGCAATACAAGAACGCAAAAGGCGGTTAGCACTCCCGAAAGGGGGTGATATGCATGACTGAATCGGTTTTGCTGATAATTTTACTTATAGTACTCGCAGAAGTCATCAATAGCATAAAAAAATAATCGCCCGACAGCCTCAAATATCGGACGATTATTTTATATTCGTTTTAAAACCTTGGGACTAACCGCTTTTAACGGTTTTCCTTGTGTTCTTATTATATATTATGCAAAAAGCAATGTCAATATTCCATTTGAATTTTATATTATTGAAAATGTTGAGCGGTGACGGAACTTTCCGACACCGCTTTTTTTATTTAAATTCATCGTTAAGAATTTCATCAAGGTTATTGACCATTGCTGTGACGATTTCATATGAACCGCCGTCTGAGATTGACTTCATAAGAGCGTTTATGTTTTCTTCAAAATCCTTTGGCAAGAGGGTGCAATACTTTTTGCAGAGCTGAACCTGTCTTTTTTCACCGGGGTGTGTCTGACGGTTGAGTGCGAAGATAACATCAAAATAGCTTTCGAGAAAAGCGGTGATTCTGTGATTGACACTGACGATATCGCCACGCTCCTGAGCCTTTTTAATCTGCCTGTCATATGACGGAAGCTTTCCGTTCAAAAGGTTGCGGTTGTTTTTGATAATCACACTGCGGAGATTTTCAGGAAAATCAATCTGCGCCATATCCCTGAATTTTGTGAAAGTGCCTGTCTTGTCAAAAAGGACCTTGCTGTTCTTGATATTGTGCCAAAATGCGGTTGTATAGCCGTTAAAAGCCTTGCCCCCCTTGATTACCGTATCAATATACCGACCGAACCTGTCAACTTCACGGTAGATTATGTCAACGGGAATACCGTTATTCATAACCGTGTTGTCCTCGCTCTCCCAATAATGATTGCCGAATTCTGCAATCGAACAGTATTTTCCGAGGAGATTTTCTCTTGTTTCGGCTGTCGGAATTTCAGCACAGTAAACATAAATATCGTAGTCCGAATTTTCATCACTTGCACCTGTTGAACGAGAACCGCCGAGTGCGACAGCCTCAACCGTATCAAGCGACTTGAGTGCAAGCAAAACTTCTTCAAGGTTTGCATCCTTAACATTGTATTCCGCAAAATTCATAGTTTTGACCTCCTTTATTTTATGGTATCATATTCCTTTGTCGGATTAAGCCGTAGCTTCTGCCGTTTCGATTGGACTTGACTTATCTTCAAGCACAACCCTTTTGCCTCTCCAACCGCCCTTTATCCAGCGGATAAACACAACGACGCCTCTGAAAATTTCATCGGCAGCCATGGCAATCCAAATTCCGGTAAGTCCCATTCCGAAATGAATTCCGAGCAGCCAGCCGAGCCCGACACTCAAAAGCCACATTGAAAAAATTGCGAGTGCAGTCGGGAATTTAACATCGCCGGCGGCTTTCATACTGTTGATTATAACAAGGTTTGTCGTTCTGCCGAATTCAAGAATAATCGCAATGAACATAACCGATGAACCGAGTGCGATAACAGCCTTATCGCCTGTGAAAAGTCCGAGTGTAAACGGCGAAATCAACCAGTTTACAATTGCAACCGAGATTGAAATTATCATACCGAAACGCAAAGTTTTCAGCACCCTGCGGTATGCAAAATCGTAATCGTGAGCGCCTACGCTGTGACCGACAATAATCTGTGTTGCATTTGCAGCGGCAAGAGCAATCATATATGTGAACATTGAAAGCATATTAGCGTAGATTTTTGCGTTGATTGCAACGATACCCATTGTATTGATGAATGCCTGTAAAAACAGCTGTGAACAGTCGTAGGAAATGTTCTCGCCTGCTGTCGGAATGCCGAGTTTAAGAAGACTTTTGAGAACATCATACGGAAACGGGCGAAGATATTTAAGGCTGAACTTGCCTTTGATAACCGTGTAGAAGTATATAACAGATGCAATTACCGCAATAACTCTGCTTCCGCATGTGGAAGCAGCCGCACCCGACGCACCGAGTCCGAGAACCTGAAGCGGTCCGTAGAGCAAAAGAGCATTTCCGCAGATATTGATAATGTTCATTCCAAGACCGATAATCATACCGAAAACGGTTTTGCCGTTGCTTGCAAAAATTGAGTTAAAAGCATTAATAAGCGCCTGAGTAAAGATTGTACCGCCGACTATTCGCATATACATATCCGATTCGTCAAGCATTGCCGCAGGCACCTGCATTGCCTCAAGCAGATTTCGACTGAATATGAATACAACAAAGCTGATTACAATACTCAGCACAAAGTTGAATGACAACGCAACCGTGTAAATCATATTCATCTTTTCCTTTTTACCTGCCCCAAGGTACTGGCTGACGATTATGCCCGTTGCGCTTGATATAATGTTAAAGGCAAGAGTCAGAAAACCGAGAACCTGGTTTGCGTTGCCGATTGCACCAACGGCGGTTTCGTTGTAGTTTGAGAGCATAATCGTGTCAACATAGCCGAGTGAGATGCCGAGCAACAGCTGTAAAAATATCGGCCACGCAAGCTTGATTACGCTCTGATTCATAACTGAATCATTCGGATTTTTGAGTTTTGAAGAAGTAGCAGACATAATGTAATCTCCGTTGAATAAAATGATTAATATAAGTTTTAATGTTTTGAATGTTTTGAAAAAATAAATTCTGTGTAAATTGTGCATTGCCGTTGTTCTGACTGCTTGACCGCCGTGTATTTGAGATGTATAATCTAATTGCGGATGGTTGCAATCTGTCGCAATCTTCAAACTAAGTTCAGATAACCGACGGTTGTTTTGGATAAAATCAGAAAAAATACAACGCAAATGCGAAAGGATAAATAGGTATGAATATATGCGTTTTTGGCTCATCAAGTGAGCAAATTGACAAAATCTATCTCGAATCTGCCGAGCATCTTGGCAAAAAGATTGCCGAAAAGGGCTACAACCTTGTTTTCGGTGCGGGAAAATACGGTATTATGGGCGCATCTGCCCGAGGCGCATACAGCGCAGGCGGCCACACAATCGGAGTTACACCCGATTTTTTTATTGATGTGGGTGTTGTTTTTGACAAATGCTCTGAACTTATTGTAACAGATACAATGCGTGAACGCAAAGGTATTATGGAAGATAAAGCGGACGCTTTTGTAATTTGTGCCGGCGGTATGGGGACTTTTGAAGAATTTTTTGAGGTTCTCACACTAAAGCAGCTTAACAGACACACAAAGCCTATCATTATATATAATGTAAAAGGCTACTACAACTCGATGCTTGCAATGCTTGACAATGCCGTAAGTGAAAAGTTTATGACCAATGCCTGTAACAGACTCTATACGATTGCCGATACCGAAGAAGAGGTTTTCAATCAGCTCGAGAATTATGTTCCGTTCAGCTATGACAAATATGAGTTTCTTAAAAAGGACGGTGGGCATAATGGCTGACCAATGCGAATTTTGTGCAAACTTTGTCAGTGATGACGAATTCGGTGATTATTGCAATATCAACCTTGACGAGGACGAAATGGCAAGGTTTTTAACCCGAAGCACAGACACCTGTCATTACTTTCAACTTTATGATGAGTACAAAATAGTGAGAAAACAAAATTAAATAATTTAAAACAGCAATATAACAAAATAAGTTACACGGTTGTAACTTTTGCCTCAAATTTAATTAAATGTCGTTTGTTATTATTGTAAACCTAAAATCCCCTTAATTAAAGGGGATTTTTTGTTTTTTTATATCATTTTAAAGGTTAGAATATGAATAAAAGACAAGCAGATTAAGTCCATTAAAATATAATCGAAAAAGAAAAGTTTAGAGGAATGCACAAATGTAATGTGAAAATCTTGTGAATTCATCCAAAAAAAATGACAGAGGACAAATAAATATTGCAAAATGTGCGTTGAAGGTATAGAATATTATTATATTTTGTACAGCAGTGCACCATTTTAGTGCATTATTTTTTAAGAGGAGAGGGTTTTTGTGGGCCTTTTTAACAGGATTATTGATAAGATGGTCAGCGACAAAGTTCCATTTAAAAAGAGAAAAAGGCTGATTGTTTTTGTTGCAATCATAACCCTTCTTTCAATGACAACAGCAACGGTTGCGTGGTTCTCGGTAAACACGTTTGCAGGTGTGGACAAGCTTGACCTTAATATCAGCCTTGCCGCTCAGCTTAAAGTAAGTATGGAAAACCACGGCAAAGACCTTGAAAAATACGGCAAGGTAATCACGAACGAGATGATTGACGATTACCTTAAAAAGCACGGTTCAAGCCTTGAAGATACGGTGCTTGACCCTGTTACAACAAGAGAGGGTACAGAGTTCACCAATCAGCGCGGCACAGTCAGAGAGCCTAACAAGCGTAGCTACCTTGAGTTTGAATGCTACTTCATTGCGACTGAGGAAATGTGGGTTCACCTCACAACCGAAAGCACAAAAGCAGGCGCTGATGACGGTACAAAGGTATCGACAGAATCAACCGGCGCAAAGGCTGATGTAGTAAATTGTGCGAGAGTTGATTTCACAGCCGAGGGAGCAGGCAACGGCACAACAATTTATGAGCCGAACAGAAGCACTCCCGTAAACGGACAGACAACTTTTGATTTGCCGTCAGGTTCAATGGTTTACTCAAACAACACGAGACTTTTCCATCTTAATCAGCTCGAACCTGTTAAGGTAACAGTTCGCCTTTGGATTGAGGGTAACGACCCCGAGTGTGATGACGATGTTCAGGATGCACAGCTTTCTGTACAGCTTGGCTTTGTCGGATGCGATAAGGACAATAAGCCAATATCATAAAGAAGAGCCGAGGTTCGCAGCCCTGAAATAACGACCGGCGAGGACTAAGCCGAGAAAATCACGAAAGTGATTGGAGCGGATTAGACAAGTGGGAGTTATTTAAGGAATAGCGGAGAACAACGAGGCTTGACAAAAAGAAGAGCCGTGGTTACAAAACCACCTAACTAATATATGTAAAGATTTAACTTTTGAGGGGAGAGAAAAACTTGTTCGGAAAAAAGAAACCAAAAATTGAACAACCGATTACTCCCGAGGAGTTAAGTCGCTTAAACGATAAGAAAATGGCAGATGCCGAGATTGAACATTTTCATGTAAAAAATGATTCAATCGAGATTGTAAAATACAAAAAGCGCAGACGGCTTTTGAGCATTATCCTTTCGGTCTGCATAATCATTCTTCTTATTCTGTTCATTGTTTCAACGCTTGTAACGCAATGGGGCGACTTGATTATCAGCATTGATTCTCCTGCCGTAAAAAAAGGTATCGTGCTGAGCGAAGACCCTGACTTTAAAACTCAGAGCGCATCGCTCACAGCGGAACAGGTTAAGGATGTTACAAACATTACATATTCGTGGCTTCCTGTTGACCTTGACACAAGCAAAGACGGTGCGCACAACGGCAAAAACTATGTTGCTTATACTTTCTATTGTAAAAATAACGGAGAGGTCGAGCTTGACTATGATGCAGTGCTTGAAATCACAGGTGCGGCTAAGTCGGCAGATGAAGCAACCCGAGTTATGATTTACAAAAACGGCAAGAGCTCAATTTACGGCAAAGGTCAGTACAAAGACAGAAGCAAAGCCGAAACCGATTGCACAAAGTTTGTAAGCGATAAGGAAGTTTATAAAACATCAACCGAAAAATTCAAGGTTGGCGATATTGATAAATACACAATCGTAATCTGGATTGAGGGTAACGACCCCGAATGTATCGACGATATCCGAAACGGTCATGTAAGAATGAGAATGCTGTTCTCGGTTCGTGATGATGAAGAATCCACAGCAAAACCGTAATTTTCGGTACAGTATTACATCAACTTGGTATTATGTGCCTCGGCACTGATATAGCAAAAAATCCCTATGGTGTTTTAGGGACAAAAATTATTTTATTTAGGAGGAATTTCTCTATGAAAACAACATCAAGAAAGAGATTATTAATCTCTTCCGTAGCAATGCTTCTCGTAGCAATGCTCGCACTCGGCACAGCAACATTTGCATGGTTTACAAACAACACATCAACAACCGCTTCAGGTATCAACGTAAAAACAGTACAGGCTTCTGATCTTAAGGTAGCAAGTTCAAAGTATACCTTTACTAATGACTTGCAATATGATTATAGTAATCAGGTCTTTAAGCCTGCTTCATCAGCCAACGGTACCGCTTGGTACTCTGGCACAGCGGAAAAATCCAACGCATTCGGCATTAAATCAACCGACACCTTCACTCCTATTCCTAATGTAACCGCAGAGAACAACTACGTTTACGCTAACGAGCTGAATATTAGAAATTACGGCGGTGCGGCTGTTGATAATGTTAAAATAGATTTCACCATTGGCGAAACAGCTACAACAGAAGGTGCAAACTATGTTAGAGTAGCTGTTGTTCCTAAAGACAAACACGACGCATCTAGTGCAACCACCGGATTGGGCGACTTTACAACGTCTGTGTTTGATAAAGATGGTGTAGCATACAACGCTGTCAACGGAAAGGCTTCCACAGAAGTAGTTGAAATTACCCCGAATAATAATAAATTCTCGGTAGAAGTTGGTAAATTAGCTGCTAAGGGTGCTGATTTTGTAACTACAGGTGAAAATCGGAACGAAGCAAATTATGAGATTTTTGTTTGGTTTGAAGGACAGGACACGGAGTGTACAAACGCTAACGCTGGTAATTCACTTCCAAACATTACATTTACTATAAGCGGTACTCAGGCAACACCAACTCCGTGATTTTCCTTGTAATTGAAATTATTCTGCCAAACTAGCAGTTTCGAACTAACCGCTTTTTGGTAAGGAAAAACACGTAATGAATTTGAAGTAGAATTCAGATGAAATTATGTCCAGACGCTTATACACTTATCTTGATTGGAGACCCCTTATGAAAAAAGTTGTAAAAAGAATAGTAAACATAATAATTGACATTATTGTGATTTTGATTCTGGCGGTGTCGGTTTTAATCGTTACATTGTCACTAACTTCCAAATCATCAGGGGTTCCCAATATTTTCGGCATTGCACCCCTCAGCGTTCTGACAGGTTCAATGGAAGATACAATTAACCCCGGAGATTTAATTTTCAGTGAGGTTACAAATGATCCCTCATATGAATATAAGAAAGGCGATATTGTTACTTTCTATAAGGATATCAACGGTAATTCCGAACTCAATACTCACCGAATTGTTGAGGTTGTTAAGGATGACAACATTACCTACTACAGAACACAGGGTGACAATAAGAAAACTAACCCTGAGCCCGATGAAGAACTTCAAACTTCTTCAACTATTGTCGCCAAATACACAGGTACGAAGATTGGCGGCGTGGGTAACTTTTTAAGCTTTATCAGAACTCAGCTTGGATTTTTCCTCTGCGTTCTGCTTCCGATGATTATTTTCTTTGTTTATGAAGCAATCCGAGTTGTTCTCAACCTCCTTGCCTACAATAAGGAAAAAACGCTCGAAGAGGCAAAGCTTGCGGTTGATTCCGCAGAGCTTACCGAAGAACAGAAAAAGAGAGCTATTGAGGAATATCTTGCCTCCGTCGGAGAAAATCAGGACAAGGCGGAAAATGAGCCTGAAGTACAAACACCTGCTGACGGCAACAGCTCCGCTGAAAATTCCGATTAAGTTATGACAAATTTGTCCCTAACGCACTAGTAGCGTTTATCGTAACGGTATATTTCTTTCTCAGTCTCAGAGCTGAGAAAGAAATACAGTTACATACTGTAGGGGCGGTCATCGGCCGCCCGCCTTGAAGAAGCTGTCCTTTATGACAGATTTCAGATAGGAGAAATATCTTATGAAACGAAAACTTCCGATAAGGAAAAACATAAGACTTGAAAATTATGATTATTCTGACGGCGGCGGATATTTTATAACTGTGTGTGCCAAAGACAGAAAATGCTTATTTGGAAATGTGAATAAGAACTGTGTAAAAATCAATTGTGATGAAAAAGACATGGTTCTGCTTTCCAATGTAGGGCAAATTGTCGAAAATGCAATTTGTCATATTGAGGAATCGTATAATCATCTTGTTGAATTGGATAAGCATATCGTTATGCCTAACCATATTCACCTTATCCTGTTTTTATCGGGCAGAAAGTCTGATGAAGGCGGGCGGCCAATGACCGCCCCTACTGTTTCGCAAATCGTGAATCAGTTAAAAGGAGCTGTAACAAAGGCTGTAGGCTGTTCCGTATGGCAGAAGTCGTTTTATGACCATATTATCAGGAACAAAGATGATTATGTAAAAATTTGGAATTATATCGACAATAATCCACAGAAATGGACTATGGATAAATACTATTGCGAATGGTAGTATCTTTATGCGGATATAAGCCGTTCACAGATTAAATTCCCCTGTAGGGGCGGTCATCGGCCGCCCGCCTTGAAGAATCTGTCCTTTATGACAGATTTCAGATAGGAATTTAGAAATGTGTTCTTACACAAAAGATGAGAGTAGATTTTTTTAAGGAGACGAAGTACCGTGGATACAGTATTTAAATTTCTTTTTGAATTTCTCGGTCAGTTTTTTGGCTCATTATGGTCAATAATCACCGGGTTATTTGGCGGAGTAGGCAATGCCTTTGATTTTTCCGCTTATGTAAACATTATTAATGCCTATACCACGGAGCTTGGCGGCCTCGCATGGGTAATTGCAATTATTGCCATTGTGCTTCTGGTTGCTGTGCTTGCACTTTGCGTATGGCTTATTGTCGTCGCTGTAAAAAAGTTTATTCGTTCGCACAGAAGAAGAAAAGATACAGATTCTCTTGTTAAAGAGGTTCAGGCACTCAACAAAGAGGTTATGAGACTCAACCTTGAAAAGGATAAGATTCTCTCTATGAAGGTTTCACAGATTGGTCTTAACCCCAACGAGATTTCAGAGCTTACAGGCGAAGAAATCGAGTCGCTCAACAACGGCGAAGAAGAGGACACAGGCGAAAGCCGTTTCTACAAACTTACGGAAATCGACCAGCTTTGGGCAGATTATGTTCCGCCGGTTTATGACAACGATATCACACTTCCCGAGTTCTGTGAGCGTTTCAGACTTTTTGCTTGTTCACAGCTTGGTCTTTACTACGATATTAAGCTTATCAGACTTTTTGTTGCTGCGTTTGCTTCTACCAGACTTATTATCCTTCAGGGTATTTCAGGTACAGGTAAAACTTCACTTGCTTACGCCTTTGGTAAGTTTGTAAACAATCCTTCAATCGTTGCTTCCGTTCAGCCGTCATGGCGCGACAGAACAGAGCTTTTCGGTTACTTCAACGAATTTACAAAGAAGTTCAACGAAACCGAGCTTCTCCGTGCAATGTATGAGGCATCGTACAACGAAAACATCTATGCGGTAATCCTCGATGAGATGAATATCGCTCGAGTTGAGTATTACTTTGCCGAGATGCTTTCAATTCTTGAAATGCCGTCAAGAGATGAGTGGGTTGTTGATATCATCCCGAACTCTTGGCCGTCTGACCCGAAGCATATCGTGAACGGTCAGCTCAAAATTCCGCCGAATATGTGGTACATCGGTACTGCGAATAACGATGACTCGACATTTGCTATCACAGATAAGGTTTATGACCGTGCTATGCCGATTAACATCGACAAAAAGGGTGTTGCTTTTGACGCACCTCTCACAGACTCTGTATACATTTCATACAAACATTTTGAGTACATCCTCAATGCCGCTAAGGTTCAATTTGTTGTTTCGGAAGAGAACCTCAAAAAGATTGCTCTCCTTGACGATTATGTTATTGAGCATTTCCGCATAGCTTTTGGTAACCGTATTGTAAAGCAGCTTCGTGACTTTGTTCCTGCTTATGTCGGAACAGGCGGTACAGAGCTTGACGGTCTTGACTATGTTCTTGCCCGCAAGGTATTTAGAAAATTTGAGTCACTCAATCTTTCATACATTCGTGATGAAATAGATGGCCTTTGTGCGTATATTGACGAGCTTTTCGGCGAAGAAAATATGACTGAGAGCAAGGATTATCTCCGTATGCTCAAGAAGCTTGTATAATTTTAGCAATTCAGGGCGAACTCTGTTCGCCCTTTGCTTGGTGAAAGGACTTTGTTCCTTTAGCGGTAAAACTATCTGATTGGAGAAAAATCAATGGCTGATTTTGGTAAATATTTCAGAGCATATATGTATATGCAGGACATTCTGAAAAATGATTTTACTTACAATTACATAACAGAAGGCCTTAAGGATGGCGATAAGGGCGAGGATAAGCTCGACGGTAAGACCAACGAAAAGGTAATTGATATGGAATGGGTTGTTGCCATTGAGGAAACACTTCCGTACATTCAGAAAGCAATAGACGAACAGCGCCGTTTTATTAAGCAGGTTGACAATGTTGTTAGAGTTGAGCTTGCAAAAAAGATTGGCCCCGAGTCGGTTAAGCACCTTTCGCAGCACACTAACTTTATTGCCAAGGTTGAGGGTGATATGGTAACGCCTAACAAAATCCTCACAATTGAGCGTGAAGAAAGCTTTGCTATTTATGAAAACCGTGTGCTTATGACGCTGATTCGCAAAGCGCTTCATTTTGTTGACGATAAATATTCAAAAATGAAAGATGTGCCGAACGACAGCTATAATAAAATTTCTATGGTTCGTCACATTGATTTTAATGAGAAAAAAGTAGATTTTAATCTTAACTATATAAATGAATCTCATGAAACTCTTGCAGATGACCTTGATGTTCTTGATGTTTCTCAGCTTTCGGACTTTGACCGAATCAGAAGAATCAGAACAACCCTTAATGAGTTTTTAAACACTCAGTTGATTAAGGAAATCTCAAAAGAGCCTGAGGTTCGTCCTCCGCTCACGCAGACCAACCTTCTCAAAAAGAACCCCAACTTTAAAAAAGTGGTTGAGCTGTGGAACTTTCTCGACAGCTACAAGCGTAAAGGCTTTGAGGTCGTAAGCGAGGAATACAACGGCAAAATGACAGATACTGTTCAGCAGGATGTTTACTTTGCGATGGGATTCCAGCATTTTATGATGTCTATTGCTACAAACCCGGGACTTCGTTCAATCCTTAAGGAACAGTACGACGCAGAAAATGCACGAATTGCCGAGGAAGAATCAAAGCCGCAGAAGACCCGCGAGGCGGTTATGCAGGCACAGCTTGATGCTGTTCGTAAAGAGGAGATGGAAATCCGCCTTCGTGAAATCCGTGAACGCGAAAAGAAAATTCTTGACCTCACAAATGAAATCAAGAATTTAAAGGTTATAATTGATCAGAAAGAACAGCAGATTCTCACTCTTAGGGGCAGGGTTTCTGCTCTTGAAGACCGACTTGAAGAGGTTAAGGCTGAACTCCAGCAGACAAAACTCAAGTTGATGGAGGCAGAAAAGAGAATTGCCGAGCTTGAGGAAGAAAATCAGCAGTTAAAAGATACTATTGAAGAGTTGAATAAAACGATTGATGAACTCAATCAGACTATTGACACACTCAATAAAAAAATAGTAGAATTAAATAACAGAATTCTCGTGCTTGTGCAGGAGAATGCTCGTTTGCAGACAAAGGTGAAAGAGCAGGAAACTGTTATCGCCGAGCAGAAAGCTCATATCGAAGAACTTGAAACTCAGGTTGCCGAACAACTTGCAAAGATTGCCGCTCTTACACAGAGCCTTGAAAAGTGCCATGCGCAGATTGAAGAGGATAACCGCAGGATTACCGACCTAACCGAGAAAAATGAAAATCTTACGGAAACACTTCAGAATGAGCGTGTTCAGCACAAGGACACAGTAAATAAAATGAAATCTGATTTTGCTGAAGAAAAACAGCAGATGAACGACGCTCATTCGGCAGAGGTTGAATCGCTTAACCATAAATTCAACGATGCAGAGGCTGAACATAACACTTATGTAGCAAAGCTGAATGCGGATTTTGCGGCAAAGGCAAATGAAACAGAGCAAAAGCATCTTAAAGAACTTGCCGATAAGGAAGAGGCTCACAGGAATGAGCTTGTTGAAATTAAGGAAGCCAACCTTAAATCATCAGCCGCAAATGACGCCGCTCATGCGTCAGAGCTTAAAAAGGCATACAAATCGGTTGACAAAAAGGTTGAGCAGGCAGAAAAAGCTTGCGAAAAGCGTATGAAAGCCAAGGTTGCCGAGATTAAAAAAGAGGCTCAGGCTGAAATTCGCAAAGCCGAAAAGAAAGCAGGCGAAAAAATCAGCCTTGCAAAGGAAGAAGTCAAGTCAATTAAGGATGTCGGCGATTTGTTCGTTCGTGACTTCGGATTCGGCAGTGTTGCTGTTGTTTCTAAATATGCCGAAGAGCTTGCAAAATTCGGCAAGCTTTCAATCGCAGACGAGCTTATGGACGCTCAAAAGTCTGTAAGATCTCTTTGCATTTGCAGAAGCAAAAAGGGTGTTATGCTTGCAGGATATTCCCGTAACGGTGCAGATGTTTACAAAATCTATAAAAAGCAGGCAGACCTTGAAGTTGCTTTTTCGGATTTGTGTTCAAAGCTGAAAAGTGCCGGAAGGCTTCCGCTTGTGATAACATTCTCAGGAGTTGACAGACCGTTTGCAATGAACTTTGAAAACATTGTTCGTGAGTCAACAGGCAAAAAAACTACTGTTGTTCATAACAAAACATTGAAGGCTGACGGATTTGTTGCCGTTTACTATAGTGTAGAATAAGGGGCAAAAATGAAAAATTCAACTGCGCCCAACAGAAAAACGGGCAGAATGATTGCTAAAAATTTAATAGTTCTGTTCACTGTTGCACTTGCCGGCTTTTGCGGCATTCAGGCGTGGTTTACGGATAAGAGTTCAGCCGAAGCCGACGGCATCAACATTGAGTGTCAGGCACCTGACGGTATTGAAATTGCTGTTGTTAAGCACGACGATCCGGCTCCGAAGGATGACGCAGCGTACAAAAATACGATTGAATTGAACAGCAAAAATTATTCGTTTATTAATGATATCAAGATGACTGAGGTTTCGAGCGACGGATACACATTTTATAAGCCGCCTCTCAAGCAGGAAAACGGAGTTGCTACTCCTATTCTTGATGCTGACGAATGGGAACTTGCTAACAGTTCGGTTCACTACCTTTCTTTTGACCTGTATGTTCGTTCAAAATCCAAGTTTGATATTTATCTGGACGGTAAATCTAAAATCAGTCCGAATGCAAAAAATCTGACAGGTGAAAATGCAGATAATAAGAGTGATTTCGGTGAAAGCGGTGTCTCAAAGGGAATTTCAAGAGACTGCGTAACCGGTGCGGTAAGGTTTTCGGTTGCAAATTATGAAACTAGCGAAACAATGCCAAAGCTTTTGTGGATTCCTGCTCCGAACATTCTTCTTAAGCCAGACTTAGATACAACAAAGTATTCTGTAAGCACAGACATGAGTTCGGGCAAATCATATTCGCACAGTTATTATGTAAAAAACGGTAAATGGGAAATAACATCCGTTTCCGCTAATGATGATTCACCACTCGGTAAGGTTCTTGTTGCAAACAGCAAAGGCTTTACAGACAACGGAGATTACACATATGAGCTTGGTGCAAAGAAAAAAATTATGACTTTGGAAAAAAAGGACGCGACTCAAGACAGCAAATATACAGGAATGGTAACCTGTAATATGTGGGTTGACGGCGAAGACGCAGAGGCAAGACTTGCCCTTGTAAACGGAAAGTTTAAAGCAAACCTTGTTCTCTCAAAGGGCGATGTACAACAATAAATAAAAATCAGGAAAGGAGCAATGAAGTATGAAACTGAAAGAAAGAATGCAGAATTCGTTTTTTGCACTTTCCGATAACAGACTTCTTGGCAGAAAAAAGCTCGCAATTTCATATGTATCATTGTTCCTTGTTTTTACTCTTGTGCTTGTGACAACGGTGGCATGGTTTACCGTAAAAGATACGGCAAGTATTAATTCTCAGGCGTTTTCACTTGAGTCAAGTGCGGCACTCCGTGTCAATGACGGTCAGGAAGATCTTTCAAACCACCTTGTTGTTAAAGACTTTAAGCTTGAAGAGGCTTCAAGCGTTGACGGAAGGAATATGTTCTTCCCGTCAGAGGGCAACTTTAAGGATTCAACATCTGCCATGAAATTCCGTGAAGGAACTGTAGGCGATAGGAATAAAACATATGTATATAAGGATTTTAAGCTTAATGCCGATTCAGATATGACAAATGTTTATGTCAAAGGTTATAATATTACAATTACTTCGGCAGACGGTACAGTTCTCGGCAAGTTTGACGGCTCAACCGAGATTATTCGTAACGATAAAGGCGTTCCTGTCGATCAGAAGGTCTATGATCCTTGTCCGTTAAGACTTGCGTTTATTACCGACAGCAGTAAAACTCCTACTGTAATTGATCCAAGTGCTCTTATTGACGCGCATGCTAAAAATTACAATGCAGTAAGTTCAACGAATATGAACGGCTCTCCTGCTACTAAGCTTTCATCATGCAAGACATTTTCTGATTTCTACTTCTATTCAGGCGAAAGTTTGTTCACGCTTTTAGGTCAGAAACCTCTTGATGTAACATTGGTAGCGTGGTTTGAGGGTGCGTATGAAGATCAGTCTGTTTATGATAAGTATGCAGGTGCATCGGTTACAATTGATGTTGAACTGGAAAGTAACTACAATGATATGGAGGCTATCACTTTTATTGATAAAACAATAGGCGATAAGGGCGAAAATACTCCGTGGATTAAAACAGGTGACTGTATAGTTACCATGCAGTATAAAGATACTGATGCAACTCAGAAAACTGTCGTTATGAAAGATCTTGGTCAGATAGACGGATATAACACATGGACAGCTGCGTTGCCAAAAGATGTAATAACGGATATAAGCTTTTTTAGATTCAGTACAACGAATAATGTAATCTATAACTCATGGCACACCAAGAAAAATGTGAACGGCGAATTGAGTGAAACGGCACAAGGTTGGATAGCGAATGACAATAAGAATTTGTATGCGTTACAGGAAAGCAGAATTGTAAACGGTAACCGCAGCCTTGTTTATACTGCTAAGAGAGGTAACGGTTTTGGTAAAACCGATAATACTGCTCAAAGACTGTCCCCTTGTATCGGATATTGGGATTATAGTCCGGGCGGCTCAACTGTTGAAACAACAACACCTTCACCCACAACTCCGACAAGCGGAGGAGGATCTTCCGAAGATCCAAAAATAAATACAGGTGTGTATCTCAACATTCCGGATACTAAACAGTGGCTCAGAAATTATCTTAAAAGCGGAGAATATAAACCTTATGTAGTTTATAAATATGAAGGCAAAGAAACAAAACATTTGATGCAGTTTGATTCTGACGGTGCAAGGTGTACCCTTGATGACTGCATCGCACCGAGAGGCTCACGAGTTAGCGGATTTAAGTTTGTGAACGAGAAAGGTAATCACACTCTGCTTATTCCGGCAAAGAATGAATATATATTCTCCACACCGTACAATGTTTCTTATGACGTAACCAACGATGATACCGCAACGTATCATTAATAATGCAAAATATAAAAAGGAGGTGTCACAATGAAAGAGAGATTTGCTCTTTTGGCGGCTTATTTTAAAGAAAAGCTTGCAATCGGCAAAAAGTCGGGCAAAGAAAAGAGAAAAAGCATGATTTTAAGCATTGTGGCACTTGTTGAAGTGTTGGCAATCGCTATCGTGTCGGTTTCTGCATGGGTGGAAACAATTTCAACCATTAAGCTGGATTTGAACAACGGTACAATTGATAACTATGTGTTTACCAACGCTAACATTGGCTACGGTAAAGACTATGACGGAAATACAATTGATCTTACAAAATATTTTCGTCAGGCAGGCGATGTTCACCTTGCCTCTGCAACAAGCGCAAACGGTACAGATATTTATTTTCCGACCTTAGCTGCAAACGGCGAGTCGTCCGGTGCATACAGAAAGGCTACTGTAAACGATAAGAATGTCAACTACATTGATTTTTCTTTCAATGTTACCGCAAAGGGAACAAAGGCGTTATTCTATTTTGAGAATGTTCCCACAATCAAGGTTAACGGTGCTGACGCAGACGAGGGAAAGCTTCGTGTTTCATTTGTTTGTGACGGCAGTAATACGGTTGTCTGCGGTAAGAGCAACAGCACGGCAGAGGTTGTTGCCGGTACAACCCTGAATACTAAAAAACCGGAAAATGTCAAATCTTTCGGTTCATACACGGGTTCAACAGCAGAAAGTCCTCTTTTTACCGTTCCGGCAGATTCAAAACCGCACAAGGTTACAATGCGTGTGTGGTTACAGGATGACAGCAGAGAGACAAAGTATGCCGGACAGACTGTTACAATTGACAAATTCAAGCTTATCACTCAGAGTCCCCAGGCAGGAGAATTGACTTTTTACGATAAAACAACGGGCGATCCATCTCTCGGTGCGGGTTGGGCTACAAAAAGCAATCGTGCAATCTGGATTAACCAGGCCGGCAAAAGCAAGTATGAAAAGCTTTCAAAGGATTCGAGCGGTAACTATTTTATTAAGCTCGGTTCAGACTATACAGATAATCCTAACGAAATAGTTACCTTCTACAGCTGCGAACCAACCGTAACATCGAATCCGCAGAACAGCTATGTTGCAAAATGGACAACAACTCTGCAAGCTGGTGTTGATGCCGATTCACAGACATTCACAGCCTACGGATATATGGATTCGTCAAATAACGGCTACGGCACATGGGGAGAGGTTCAGAAAATTCTCCTCTCAAGTGAAGATTCAAGTACATTGCCGATGACAAAGGTTGACGGAAAGTATCTTGCGGTTGATATGTATGTTCAGGGCAGTTCAACTCCGATAGCAATGACTTTTGAACCAAATGAAAATGCGTCACTCAGCGGTTGGGTTGCATATTTGCCCAATCCTAACAGCGATGCCGCACGTTCGATTACATTCAAATTTACTTACAACGGCAAAGAATACAGCGTAAGCGCACCGAACAGAAATTCTTCGGTGAACTATGTTATTACTTCACAAAACACAGGCTACTGGGCGCCTCCGGCTATTGTTTCCGTTTATTCATGTGAGGATGAAAGGGATAATAATGCACTAATGGGCACAGTAAGCGTAACAGGCGGTATGGACGGCGCAACAAGAGTTAAGGTTACTGCCGGAACAAAAGTAACTCTTACCGCAACTCCAAAAAGCAGTAAGTATACATTCCGTGGTTGGTACTCTGATGCTTCTTTTACAAATCCTGTTGAACTTGATAACGGTGGAATAACAGCAACAGATACCACAAAAGAATACAAATTTTATGCCAGATTTGAAAGACAGTACCTTGTTGAGGGAACTGCGGTTACAGGTGCATCGGTTGATGACAGCACAGGCGGTACTGTTACAATGGAAGGCAAGACATCAAGCAAGGTTTCACAAAACTTCCTTGAGGGCAGCAGCACATCGCTTACTGCAACGGCAAGAACCGGCTACGATTTTGTCGGTTGGTATTATGATGAAGCTTGTACAAAAAGCTACAGCAAAGAAAATGTAATTGAACTTAACAATATTCAGGAAAATCATTCCTATTACGCTCAGTTCAAGATAAAGACCTTTACCGTAAAGGCTGTTGCAAAACAGGCTGACGGTGCCGATGTCGGTACTGTTGAGTTTACCGCACCTGAAGCGGTAGCTCCGGGTACTTCTGTTACCGTTACGGTTAACTACGGCGGTTCGGCAACATTTGTTGCAAAGCCATCAAAGGACGGATACAAATTTGTTGCGTGGACTGACGCTGAAGGTAACCAGATCGACCTTAATTCGGAATACACCAGAAAAAATATTAAAAATGACACAACACTTTATGCCAAATTTGAGCTTATAAACCTTGACCTTAAGGTATACCCTGTTCTTGACGGAAAGGTTAATGAAACAGTCGGTACTCTTAACCTCGGTTTAGGTTCGGCAGTTACAAAAATTGAAACCACAGTTAAGTGGGGTTCAACCGTAACACTTAAGGCAACTGCCAAAGAAACTGTTTCTTCTCAGTATAAATTTGAAGGTTGGTACACGGATTTGGCTTGCACCAAAAAAGCCGATTCCACGATTCTTAATAATTGTGCATATTCCAGCGATGTAATTGATACCAAGGCAATAAAGGCTAACCTCACACTTTATGCAAATTTTATCGATGTTACTCCACGCACTGTAACTGCAAAGGCTTATTATAACGGTGCGGTTGACGCAACGGCAGGCACCGTTAAGGCGGGTTCATCAGCTGCAGGTGCAACATCCCAGACAATCGTAACCAACGGCAAGAGCGTTACTCTTAAGGCAACTCTTTCGGATGAGAATATGTATATATTCTCGGGTTGGTACGATGAAAACGGCACACTCAAGAGCAATGAGCTTGAGTACACAACTCCGAAAGTTACCGCAAATTGTACTTATCATGCTAAGTTTATGATAAAGACATTTGAAATTAAAGCGGTTTCTGTCGGTTCACACGGTACGGTTAAGTTTACTTCACCTGTATCCGATGCGTCAAAGACGAGCGTATCAGTTACAGTCAACTATAATGACAGCGTAACATTCCTTGCTACTCCTTCCGCAAGCGAAGGCTACAAGTTTGTCGGTTGGTATGATGATTACACAGGAGAGCGTGTGTCAACATCAGAACAGTACACTGTAAGCAAGGTTACTTCTAAATTAACACTCAATGCTAAGTTTGAACTCATCAAGTATAAGGTCAATGCACAGGCTGTTACTGACGAAACAATCAGCACAACAGGCGGAACAATTGAGCTTGGCAATGTTGAAGATGCAAATGCAGTTGAGTGGGGCACAGCAATAACACTCACAGCAAATGCAAAGACAGGCTACGAGTTCAAGGGCTGGTATTCAGATGCCGCTTGCACAAAGGCATATGTAACAGACAATACAGTTAATCCGCTTGACATTACAGTGAAGTCGAATGTAACGGTATATGCTAAGTTTGCGAAGAAGACTGATTCAACAACAACAATCTATTTTGAATCACGCAACTGGGATAAGTATAATGCATATGTTTATTCATCATCTAATTCGGAAAAACTGTACAGTGATAAATGGTCAGGCACTGAAGCAAAATATGATTCTAGTACAGGCTATTATAAATTTGGATTTGATACTTCTGATAAAGGTAATTTCAGAGTTATTGTAAACAACGGTAAAGATAAACAGTATCCAGGATCTAACCAGCCGGGTCTTGAGGGTGAAATCGGCAAGACATACATCTTCAAGAGCGACAGTCCTAAGGAACTTGAAAAATTCGATCCGAACGCTAAGGTTACAATCACATTTGACCAGTCAAGCGTACCTTGGGTAACCAATGGAAATGCAAGATTGTTCGCTTATGATACCGGCAAAAAGAAGGAATATGAAATGACATATTCTAACTCTAAGTGGACAGTATCAGTTCCTGCAACTGTCAATAATATCACATTCTACAGATGTACTCCAAAGGGATTCGGAACAGGTAATGCACCAGGCGATGGCAGTGCGGCAGGTTACTGGAACCGTTGGTTGGCCGACAACAGAGGTACAAAGATAACTTACAAGGCAACCAATGACGGTGTCGGCAGCTGGCAGTAAATCTGCAAAATCAATAAAAATTAAACGGAGGTGAAACCATGAAGAAATCAAAATTTGCAATTGTAATCGCACTCGGGCTTGTACTTTGTCTGCTTTGCGGTGTGACCACGACTTTTTCATGGTTCAGCCGTCCTCGTGAGGAATCGGGCGACTCTCTCGGGTGGAGCGGTCAGTACAAAATCAGCAACGGTAAGAACATCAGCATAAAAACCGTTCAGTCAAGTGATGACGGCTCTACTTTCGGTGAAAATGCAGTTACTAATTTCGGAGGTTCTCTGCAGGCAGGTAAGAGAAGATATTTTTGTACCGAAATTTCTAACTCGGGCAATGCCGAACAGAATGTTTCACTTTTTATAAAAAATCTGAAAACAAGCAGTACGGCATCTGCGTCTGGACTTTATGTCGGCGTCAACAAACCGCTCAAGACATATAGGTCTTATAATGATATTGTCGGTAGTGGCAGTACATATACGAAAACTTCGCACGGAAAATACAGATTTTATTTTGATACAAACAATGTATTATCTTGGAAAGATTCCGCTACAACAATCAGAATCCGTTACGGAACAGGTGATGTCACAACCCCAAAGTGGCAGGGCGATCCTATTGTTATGACACCAATCAGCGGTCAGAGCACACGGGTGTTGTATGTTGATGTACCTGTAACCGCAAAAGTTGTGCAATTTTATGCCAACAATGACAATACCGGTGCTAATGCTACACCGTACATGCTGTTGAAAGCTTATTGTCCGAATTTGGCTGTTGATAACTGCTATAAGTTTACTTTGAGGGCTGGAACAGGATATAACAATAACCATAACTGTGATACATATTCTTTTGGTAAGCCTTTAACTGACTGTGCTAACTTTATCAATTGTTACAACAGTATTAACATTCCGCTTGGCTCAACATTCAACGCAGGTCTTGTTGCAGGAACAGATTACGTAGGTAGCAGTATAAGTTATTCGTCATCATCAAACGGCGTGTTTACAGTCGATGCAAACGGTGTAATTACTCCTGTGGCTGAGGGTAATGCAAAGCTCACAACCACAATTAAGGGCGGTGCATATGGAGATACCTATTCCGTAACCACGGAAATCAGTGTTACATCTGCAAGCACAGATTCAATAGACACACCTATTGTGACAAACCTTGAAATCAAGCCGAAAGCTACTGACGGACCTACGGTTTCAAAGGTGTATTGGTACATCAAGAATGAATCGTCATCAACAATAACATACACGCTTGATGATGTTTACATCTCGCTTTAAAATTTTAGATTTTTAAATTTACAAAAGGGTTGTTTTTACAGCCCTTTTTTATTATAATTTATAATCGGTAGCAGAGAATAAAATCCGCCCGTTTTGACGAATATATACGCATTTTCGTTATATAAAATATGTTCATTAACGGATAGCTTGTGTTTGTACAAATAATTACAATGTTACATTCGGGCGAAATGTGTTTTAAATTTGACAAACTGTCTTCATGAACTGAGAATGGTGGCACACCGCCACAAATAATTACGCAAACCACAAAACAACGCTCGGGTGAAATATGTTTTGAATTTAACAAACTGTCTTCACGAACTGGGAACGGTGGCACACCGCCACGAATAATTACGCAAACCACAAAACAACGCTCGGGCGGATATGTTTCGCACATTGCAAACAATCTACACGAACCGGGAACGGCAACGTGCTGTGGAGGAATTTATGGATAAAAATAACGATTTTGAAAATGCGGTTGAAGTGACATCTGTAACAACCGAACCCCCAAAATCAAAAAATAGAATAAGGAAAAGGCATGAATCAAAGCTACATAAAACCCTGCGGATAATTAAAAATATAATTTGCTGGGGAGTGCTTGCAATACTTGTGCTGACCGTAATTGTGTTTATGGGTTCAAAGGTGAACGGAAAAACACCTTCGTTTTTCGGATATTCCGTGCTACGAGTTTCAACGGGCAGTATGCAGCCCGAGCTTATGATCGGCGATGTTATTCTCGGAAAGAGCGTTGACGATCCGACCGCCCTCAAGGTCGGAGATATTATCACCTATCGCGGCAGTGGTCAGACCGAGGGACTTCTCGTGACTCATAAGGTTGTAGTTGCACCGTATAAAACAGCTGACGGCACATATAAGCTACAGACAAAGGGCATTGCAAACGATGCTCCCGACCCGGAAATTTCAACCGAAGATGTGCTTTATATTATGGTGTGCAAGCTCGGATTCATTGACACATTGTACAACCTTTTCTTCTCACCGTGGGGACTGCTGATTTTTATTGCGGCGCTGTTGCTGATATTCATTGATGAGCTTGTCGTTATAATCCGCATACTTACGGGACATGACAAATCACCGAAGGACAGCGACATCAACGAAATTATAGACCGTTTGCAGAAGGAAAAATTACAGCAAAAGACTGAATCCGACAACGATACAAAATCGGAAGAATAAATAAAAGCTGAATATATTTAATTTCGGACGAAAGGAAAATTCTCTTTTCGTCCGTTTTTTGTTGGCGAAAAAGACAAAGCGGAAAAATGGTGAAAATAGCTTTTATATGGGCTAAAATCGGCTTTTTAGTTGCATTTTTGGGCGATTTGTGGTATATTTTATACGGTCAAATTTGACCGTAACATACTGATTGTGTTTAGAAATTGATATGTTAAGGGTGGTTTCATGGATTACAAATTAATAGCGCTTGACATTGACGGTACGCTGACAAACTCCCAAAAGGAGATTACTCCCCGTACAAGATATGCTCTTATGGAGGCGCAGAAACAGGGCAAGAAAATTATTCTTGCGTCAGGCAGACATCCCGTAGGAATTATGCCGATAGCAAAAGACCTTATGCTTGACCGTTTCGGCGGTTTTATTATGGCGTTCAACGGTGGCAGGATTATCAATTGCGAAACAGGCGAAACTATGGTGAGCAAGCTGTTTCCACTTGAGTATCTTCCCGACATCGTGAATGTTTTGAAGGATTCAAACATTACAATCAACACATACGATGACAAGCGAATCATCTCGGATAATAAGGTTAATGACTATACCTATGTTGAAAGGGACGTTATCAAGGCTGAAATGGTTGTTGTTGACGATTTTATCTCATCTGTAAGATTTGATATCAACAAAATTCTTCTTGCAGGCGAACCCGATGAGCTTGATAAGTATCAGAAAATTCTTGCAGACCGTTATGACGGCTTGCTCGATGTATATAAAAGCGCACCTTATTTTCTTGAGATTATGCCGTTTGGTGTTACAAAAGGCTCAATGCTTCCGCTTTTGCTCGATAAACTCAAGATTAAAAGGGAAGAGCTTGCCGCTTTCGGCGACAACTACAACGATATGACAATGATAGGTTATGCAGGCTTCGGCGTTGCAATGGGTAATGCCGAAACCGATGTAAAGAAGATTGCCGATTACATCTGCGAATCAAACGATAACGACGGTATTGCAAACACACTTGATAAATTTGTTTTAAAGCAATAGTCGCAAAGTTTGAACCTAATATAAGCTTGAAAATATAAAATATAATTTAACGGAGCGTCAGATTTGACTTAACCCTTTAAAAGAGTTGAAAAAACAGAATCTGTCGCTCCTTTTTGTATATAATAGCCAAATTGAGGGCTTAATCTTTGGTGGCATCAAAGTTGTAATAATTCTTTAAAAGAAAAATATATGAGGCTGTCTAAATTATAATATAATTGTATGTTATGTTGTACAAAGTATAACAAAAGGAGGAAAATCTATGGCAAAAATCA
>OGZZ01000749.1_pt1 | contig 25271 bp, 22 predicted proteins | sample 1577021 | NCBI WGS metagenome assembly OGZZ01 (sample SAMEA3541526, study PRJEB24748) | human gut metagenome | biome: human gut; feature: human-associated habitat; material: faeces | place: China | collected 2012
ATTCCCCGATAGTTCAGCCGGTAGAACACCTGACTGTTAATCAGGGCGTCGTAGGTTCGAGTCCTACTCGGGGAGCCAAGAAGTTAAAGCTTCGAACTTTTAGGAGTTCGAAGCTTTTTGTTTTTCCTGAAATTGATTTATGATATAATAAGTACATCACTATTACCAACGAGGTATCTATACTATGACTTTGGAAAATAAATTAGGCATTACCAGCTCCGCCGAGCTGGCAACTCAGGAAGAGCGCTTAAGCAAAAAGCGTGCGTTAGAGCTTTTCGAAAGCGGTATGCTGGACAAGCTGGAGGCAGGCACTTTCAAAACGCTGCAGGCGATTCATAAGCAGCTTTTTATGGATATTTACGATTTTGCAGGCAAGGTCCGTTCTGTAAACATTGCCAAGGGTGGCTTCCGTTTTGTTCCGGCCATGTATCTGCTCGATGCGCTGAAGCAGATTGAGCGTATGCCGCAAAGCACTTTCAACGAAATCATCGAAAAATATGTTGAAATGAATGTCGCCCACCCTTTCCGTGAGGGCAACGGCCGCAGTACGCGCATCTGGCTTGATCTTATTTTGAAGAAAAAGCTGCAGCTGGTTATTGATTGGAGCAAGGTTAATAAGGAAGATTATCTGTCCGCTATGGAGCGCAGCCCGATTAAGGACCTGGAAATCAAATTTCTCTTAAAGAACGCCCTGACCGAGCATATTGATGACTGCGAGGTTTATATGAAGGGCATTGATGCAAGCTATATGTATGAAGGCTACGAAGAATTCAAAACGAAAGATTTATAAGCACTTGCTTGCCAATCGCCTCAGTTGTAGCAATGCAGCTGAGGTTTTTTGTTATTCTTTTAGCAATCCTTCATCAATCTTCCTTGCATACTAAAAATTTAATTGATATAATAGAAAAAGCTGAAAATTATATAAAAGGAGATTCTGTTTATGACCAACAACCATTCCAAGGGGCGTGCCATCGCTCTGCTGCCTATCGCAGTCTTTTTGCTGTTTTTTATAGGCTCAGGCCTGATTACCGGGGATTTTTACAGCATGCCTGCGATTGTAGGCTTTTTAATTGCTTTAATCATAGCCTTCCTGCAAAACAAAAATCTCAGCTTTGTACAGAAGCTGCGTCTTGCTTCTACCGGCGTAGGTGACGAAAATATTCTAACCATGTGCCTCATCTTCCTCGCCGCAGGTGCCTTTTCCGGCGCTGTCCGCGCTGCCGGCGGTGTAGAAAGCACTGTTAACCTCGGCCTTTCCATTCTACCGGGCAATATGGCGGTTGCAGGCCTCTTCGCTATCGGCTGCTTTATTTCCATTTCTATGGGTACTTCCGTAGGCACTATTACCGCACTTGCTCCGATTGCTGCAGGCATCAGCGACAAAACCGGCTTCCCGATGGCTATCTGCGCCGGTGCCGTAGTCTGCGGTGCAATGTTCGGTGACAACCTTTCTATTATTTCCGATACCACTATTGCTGCTGTTAAAACACAGGGCTGCGATATGCGCGACAAGTTCCGTGAAAACTTTAAAATCGTCCTGCCGGCAGCAATCATCACTCTTGGCCTGTTCTACTTCTTGGGCAACACCAACGAATACCAGGTTAACGGCAATCTTGATTACAGTCTGATTAAGGTTCTCCCCTATCTGTTTGTTTTAATCGGTGCCGTAAGCGGTGTCAACGTTTTCGTTATTCTTATTATCGGTACTATGCTCAGTATGCTGGTAGGCCTCGGAACAGGCATGTTCACTGCTACCAAAATGTTCACCCATGTCGGCAACGGCATTATGTCTATGTATGACATCACCGTTATTTCTATCATTGTAGCCTGCATCATCACTCTGATTAAGGAATACGGCGGTATTGATTTCGTACTGAACTTCATCAAGAGCCGCATCAGCAGCACCAAAGGCGGTGAGCTTGGTATTGCTGCTCTCGCTCTGCTTGTTGATATCTGCACCGCAAACAACACTGTTGCGATTGTTATGGCAGGTCCGATTGCCAAGGACATCAGCGAAGAGTTCGGCGTAACGCCTCGCCGCAGTGCCTCTCTGCTTGATATGTTCAGCTCCATGGGCCAGGGACTTATCCCCTACGGCGCACAGCTTCTGGCTGCGGCAAGCCTCACGGGACTTACCCCCTTCGCTATCATCCCCTACTGCTTCTATCCGCTACTGATGGGTATAAGCGGACTGATCTTCATCTTCATCAAGAATAAAGACTAAAAACAAGCCGTACTGCTATAAATTTACTGTAATAGTAAAAATCAAGCCGTACGGCTTTTTTCATGCTTTAATAACAACATAACGCCAACGCAAAAAGCCTGAGCAAACGCCCAGGCTTTTGTTATAGCTTATTATTTTTCAAACGGGAATTTGTACTGAGTCAGGCCCAGCTCATCTCTGAGCTGAATGAATTCCTTCTGAATGGATTCGCCAACCGGTACACCCTTGTCTTTTCTATCCAGCCAAGCCATGTATTCCTTCTCGCCGGCAGTATAGATGCGTTCCTGACCGGGAGCCTTGGTGGAATTGCGCAGACCGCGGCAGATATCGCCGGCAGTTTTCTTGAAGGTGTCAACGCCCATGAAGAATGCAGGGTTGATAACGAAGAAGAAGTGACCCAGATGATACATAGCGTTGTTGCCGTTTTCATCCTTACCGGACAGCGCCTTCATGAAAGGACCGCCTGCCAGTGCAGAGGACAGAATCTCTACGATAGTAGTGAAGCCGTAGCCCTTGTAGCCGCCGGTTTCTTCGCCCAGACCGCCCAACGGCAGCAGAGCAACGTTGCCTGCACGCATTTCCTTCAGGATGGTAGCGGACTCGGTCATAGTGCCGCCGTCCTTAGCAACTACCAGACCTGCCGGAGTATCCTTGCCCTGTCTAGCATAGAACTCAATCTTACCGTTTTGGATGATACTGGTTGCGCAGTCAAAGTTGAACGGGAATTCCTCATCGGTAGGCATAGTAAAGGTCAGCGGGTTGGTGCCCATCATCGGCTCAACGCCGAAGGTAGGAGCAACGGAAGGTCTTGCGTTGGTACCGGAAATACCGATCATGCCTGCCTTTTCAGCCATAGTGGTCCAGTAGCCTGCAATGCCGTAGTGAGTAGAATTAAAGATAGTGCCGCCGGCCATACCATACTTGGAAGCCTTTTCAATCAGCATTTCCATCATCTTATGGGAAGCAACCATGCCCATGCCGTTATGAGCATCCATAACTACAGTACAAGGAGTATCCTTGACAATTTCAATTTCGGTTTTCGGCAGCAGGGTGCCGTTTTTAATACGATCCAGGTAAATAGGCTTGAAGCGGTTGCAGCCGTGGCTTTCAATACCGCGTCTGTCGCTTTCCAGCAGAACGTCTGTACAAATGCGTGCATCCTCTTCGGGAACGCCGTATTTAACAAATACGTCTACCATAAAATCGTGGACTAAGTCCCAGCTTACAAAGGGTCTTGTTTCTTCCATGCTGTTTCCTCCTTGAAGAAAATTTTTTCAATTCATAATAATATTGCTTTCGCACTACATATAGTATACCTCATTACTCCATAATTGTACAGTATTGCTTTTACGGCTACACTTCGCGCCTGTTATAAACGCTGATGTCAAAAAATCTATTTTATCCTTAGGCATACCCACCTATAAAAAAATACCGTGCAGACCTCAGCGTCATAGCCACAGAAGCCTGTACGGTATTATATATTTTTGTTATCCCTGCTCTGCTCCGTCCGCAGTAAAGGCAACCGGTGCCTTAGCCTCCAGCTCCTTCGTGCTGCCGTCGGCATTATGCCACAAGGTTTTCTTGTTCAGCGAACCGTTGGTTACAAGGCCGGTCGCATCAAAAGTGATGCCTGTACCGCTCTTGAATTCAACAAAACCGGCGCTTTCATCCTGCAGGTTATGCTGCCATCCAAGCGGACGCAGCTTCGTTGCCTCCGCCAGTGTACCGCTTATAACCCTGCCATTTGCATCAAAGGTCAGCAGATTGTCATTTTTAAAGCGCACAAAACCGTAGCCGTTATCGCTCAGCTGCAGGATAACGTCATTGTCAATCACACCGCTGAGCACAGTGCCGTCCTTGGCAAAGGTCACGGACTTATTACCCATGTAGCGCACATGACCGTCGGCAGGAATCACCAGCCCCGGGCGATACGGATGGTAGAAGAAGCGCGGCGGGAAGAACGGCGCACTACGCTCCACATAATAGTAATTGCTCGCCAGGCTCTTCCATCCTGCAGGACGCAGATAGGTGGCGCTTGCCAGCACGCCTTCGATTACCTGACCGTCATCGTTGAGCTTTACAACAGTATTCTTCTTGAACTTGATATCGTCGGCTACCGTCCAGCCCTGCGGCACCAGCTTGGTATCCTTATCTAAGGTTATGGTTTTATCAGCAAGAGCTGTGTTGGCGCCTACAAGCACTAAGGCAGCTAATAGTAAGGCTGTAAATTTACGCATGATAATCACCTCATTTACACTTTCTAAGCATATTATAGCATAGGTTACTAAAAGAAAATATAAAACTATTGTGAATTAAGTGTGGAGGGAATGGGGAGATATTCTCCCCTATAAATGCTTAAGCCAGCAGAGGGGTTTTCTTTATGCTTTTTGATGCACTTCATGCTTTGAAGTGCAAAAACTTTATGTTTTTGAGAGTTTTTGCACTCAAGTGCAGAAACTTTTTATTTTGAAAAATTTTTGCAGTTACCAGGACAGTAAAATCGTTATTTCATCAGAATATATGAAAATCCTGCATGTTAGTCTGAATACTTCCGCCATGTTTGACAAAAAACAAGATAAAACGTATAATAAACATAAAGAGACAACTGGTTGTGGAAAGCCGGTTCTCCTCATTGTTTAAAAGTTAGAAAGAAACCGTCTTACCGCTAGGCGGTTTTTTTCATGCCGTAATTACTTACGATACGTAAGGATCAGCACGACCAGAGTTGCGAAAGCAATCATCAGAGATAACGCTTCGAAAACAGTCATAACATCACCCCCACTCGCTAGGGAGTAGAAAAACCAACTACCAGTTGTCTCAAAATGTATTATAACATAATATTGATATTTTTAAAATACACCTCTAAAGGTGTGTTTTTTATTTTAAGCATATTTAATAATAAAGATACCAGATTCTATCCCAGCCTCTTTTATATTAAATGAATTGTACTACTGTACCCATTAATCTACTATATTTCCCGTCGCTAATTGCTTTGACGTAAATTATAGCATGACCTTTCATTGCTAAAGCCTTGGTTTTCAGTTTAATGAGTTCAACTTCCCAATCTTGCGTACTGTCTCCTAAAGAACCATCCGAAAAAATGATTCCCATGATAGAATATTCTTCTTTTAAGTCGCCGGTTGTTGTGATAATAGAATCATAATCTGTTTCAGGATTTTTGTTTGAACTAAACCATCCCATTTGCTACACTCCTTTGTTCTTATGTTGAAGTTAGCTACATTATATTATTTTATTGCGTTAAAAGCAAATGTTTTTTCATAGAAATCATTTTGTAAAGAATTTGCATTTTTATTCTTTTGAATGTTTCATTATTTATAATGAAAAGCTCAGATTTTCGAGTGATTTAATGTGATACAAGATTGTATGACTTGTATGGAAGAAATTTTTTATAATTGTTCAAATTATTTTCAAATCTACAACCATGCATATAAATAAAAAAATCCTATTGCAGACTAACTCAGAACATCTGCAATAGGATTTTACGCTTATCTCATATTAAATTATGCAACAGCGCCCACTTTCCCATTACTTGCTCAGGTACTCGTCAATAGCAGCTGCAGCCTTCTTGCCTGCTCCCATAGCGCTGATTACAGTTGCAGCCCCGGTTACGATATCGCCGCCGGCGAACACGCCCGGAATAGAGGTAGCACCTGCCTCGTCGGCAACGATGTTACCGCGCTTGTTGACCTCCAAGTCGGGGGTAGTCTGCTTAATCAGCGGGTTCGGGCCCTGGCCGATAGCCATAACTACCATATCAACGTCGAGCACATACTCGCTGCCTGCGATAGCCACAGGGCTGCGACGGCCGCTGGCATCTGCCTCGCCCAGCTCCATCTTGATGCACTTCAGGCCGTTAACCCAGCCCTTTTCATCGCCCAGAATAGCAACCGGATTGTTCAGCAGGCGCAGCTCAATGCCTTCCTCCTTAGCATGGCCGATTTCTTCCTTACGTGCGGGCATTTCCTCCTCGCTGCGACGGTACACGATATATACCTGCTCCGCGCCAAGGCGCTTCGCGGTACGCGCTGCGTCCATTGCTACGTTGCCTGCGCCAACGATAGCAGCCTTCTTGCCAACGTATACAGGTGTAGCGTAATTCGGGAATTCGTAAGCCTTCATCAGGTTTACACGCGTCAAAAATTCGTTGGCGGAATATACGCCGTTAAGGTTTTCGCCGTCAATCTGCATAAAATGCGGCAGACCGGCGCCGGTACCAACATAAACAGCGCTGAAGCCTTCCTCCTCCATCAGCTCCTTGATGGTGAAGGTGCGGCCGATAACAGCGTCAACTACAATTTTTACGCCCAGCTTTTTCAATGCGGAGATTTCATGCTGTACGATTTCCTTGGGCAGACGGAACTGCGGAATACCGTACATCAGCACGCCGCCGGCAGCATGCAGCGCTTCGTACATGGTTACATCATAGCCCATTTTTGCCAAATCACCGGCGCAGGTCAGACCGCTGGGGCCGCTGCCTACTACGGCAACCTTCTTGCCCTTGCGTTCTGCTGGAGCTTCTACATCGTTATCCAGGCCATGCTCACGCGCATAGTCGGCAACAAAGCGCTCCAGGCGGCCGATTGCTACAGGCTCGCCCTTGATACCCAGCACGCATTTGCCCTCGCACTGGTTTTCCTGCGGGCAGACACGGCCGCAGACAGCAGGCAGGGTACTCTTTTGCTTGAGAATTTTATAAGCCTCGGCAAAGTTTTCCTGTGCCACCTCATGGATAAACTTAGGAATATCAATATTAACCGGGCAGCTGCCTACACAACGCGGTTTGGGGCAGTTCAGGCAACGCTGTGCCTCGTCTACCGCCATTTCCTTAGTGTAGCCAAGTGCTACCTCCTGAAAGTTTTTGTTACGCACATCAGCCGGCTGCTCCGGCATAGCATTTCTCATTCCTCCACGCATTTGCAATGACCTCCACAGCTATATTCCAGTGCTTCCTGGTCCTTGTACATCTGCTGACGCATTACCAGGTTCGCAAAATCTACCTCGTGAGCATCAAACTCCGGTCCGTCTACACAGGCAAATTTGTTCTCGCCGCCAACCATTACACGGCAGCCGCCGCACATGCCGGTGCCGTCTACCATGATAGTGTTGAGGCTGGCTGCAGTTTTAACGCCGAATGGTTTGGTGGTTGCTGCTACGTTTTTCATCATGATAACAGGGCCGATGGCCAATACCAGGTCAATCTTCTCGCCTGCTTCCAGCATTTCACGCAGCGGGTCGGTTACAAAGCCTTTGCGGCCTGCACTGCCGTTGTCGGTGGTTAAAATCAGCTCGTCGCTGATAGCAGCCATCTTATCCTGCCAGATTACCAGGTCCTTGTCGCGTGCACCGATGATGGAGATAACCTTGTTGCCCAACTCGTGGTATGCACGCGCGATGGGATAAACAGGTGCAACGCCAATGCCGCCGCCTACTACTACAACAGTACCGAACTTGCCCATCTCGGAAGGATGTCCCAAAGGACCTACTACGTCGAGAATGTCATCACCCTCGTTAAAGGTATCGCACAGATGCTTGGTGGTGTTGCCCACAGCCTGCACGATTAAGGTAATATAGCCTTTTTCACGATCAAACTCCGCAATAGTCAGAGGAATACGCTCGCTGTATTCGTCAGTGCGGATGATTACAAACTGTCCCGGATGGCATTTGTGTGCCACCAGCGGCGCGTCTACGACGAACTCGTAAACAGCAGGTGCTAAATTTGCTTTGGTAATGATTTTAGCCATTTTCTTGCTTTTCTCCTTTTGCTGCTAATTGCTATTTATTCAAGAGCTTTCTGGTGCAAGCCTCAGCTTCCGCGTAAATCTTTTCTTCGTCAAAGGTCAGCAGCTTGCCTGCTTCCACAACCTTTTTGCCTGCTACGAAAACAGTGTCGGCATCGGTGCTGCTGGCTGCATAAACCAGCTGGGACAGCTTATTGTGACGCGGATACCAGTAAGGCTTGTGCATATCCCACAGTACGATATCTGCCTGCTGGCCTGCCTCCAAAAGTCCTGTATCAGCAAAGCCCAGAGTCTTGGCACCGTCAACGGTTGCCATCTCCCACGCTTTTTTAGCAGGAACAACGAGGGGATCAAAGGTGGTTGCCTTATGCAGCATTGCGGCAGCACGGCATTCCTCCAGCATATCCAGATTGTTGTTGCTGGATGCGCCGTCCGTGCCCAGACCAACGCAAATGCCCTTGTTCAGCATTGTCGCTACCGGTGCGATACCGCTTGCCAGCTTCAGGTTGCTCTGCGGGTTGTGAGCTACACGCACGTGCTTGGCAGCCATGATATCCATATCCTCGTCGGTCAGATGTACACAGTGTGCAGCAATGGTCCCCAGCTCAAACATGCCCAGCTTATCCATCAGCTGAATCGGTGTCACGCCATGCTCTTTGACAACGGTATCCACCTCAAATTTAGTTTCGCACAGATGCATCTGGATTTCTGCCTTGTTGGCAGCAGCCTCGGCAATAACCTTTTCCAGATAATCTACCGGGCAGGTATAAGGAGCGTGCGGACCGTAGGTGATGCGGATACGGCCGTTGTCGTAGCCCTGCCAGTTCTTCGCCAGCACGGTGTTTTCTGCCAGCTTTACATCCTTGTCCGGCGCTACGCCGATCAGACCGCGGCTGAGGTTAGCGCGGATACCGGTTTCGGCGCAGGCACGCGCAACATCCTCCATGAAGGCGTACATATCAGCAAAGCAGGTAGTACCGCCCTTCAGCATTTCTACGATGCCCAGCATTGCGCCCCAGTAGATGTCGTTAGCGTCCATCTTGTCTTCAATCGGCCAGATTTTGTTCTGCAGCCAGTCCATGAGCGCCATATCATCCGCATAGCTGCGCAGCAGCGTCATAGAAACGTGGCCGTGGGTGTTGACCATGCCTGCGGTAGCCAGCTTGCCCTTGCCGTCCACAATTTCGTCGGCAGCAAAGTCTGCAGGCACGTCCTTACCTACATAAACAATCTTATTATCTTCAACGGCGATGTTCTGCATTTCACCGTTCGGAGTATGCAGAAGCTCGATATTTTTAATCAGTAGCTTAGCCAAAAGATTTCACTTCCTTGGTATAAATTAAATCCTGCCTCCCTGTTAAGAGAGGCGGATGACAGTGATATTATTGTTTTCTACTCCTCGCCCTGCTGACGCTTGGAGTAATGCTTTTCATAAAAATCATGCATCACGTCCGCGTCCTCACAGCTCAGCTCGTACACCTTGTTGCCGGTGCCGGCACAGATTACGGCAATCTGCGCCGCCTTTTCCAGAATTTCGGCAGCAAGCAGTGCCTCTGCCAGATTCTTACCCCAGCAGACAGCGCCATGGTTGGCCAGCAGCACAGCCTTTTTGCCGTTCAGCGCGCGCACGGTGTTCTCCGCCAGCTCCTGCGTACCGCAAAGAGCGTACTCAGCACACTCTACCCTGCCGCCGATAATCTGCACGATATCCTCGATAATCGCCGGCACTCCCTGATGCATTACCGAAAGCGCACTGGCATAAATGCTGTGCGTATGGATTACGGCACCTGCCTCGGGATAGGCGTTATATATAGCGGTGTGTACCTTCAGCTCGGAGGAAGGAATGTGCTTGCCCTCAACAACTTCGCCTTCACGGTTGATAATGACAACATCCTCGGGTGTCAGCGTTTCATAACCGTGGCCGGAGGGTGTAATAGCAATATTCTGCGCATCAATGCGGCAGCTGATGTTGCCCCAGGAGCCTGCAACGAGCTTTTTTTCAATCAGCGCATGGCCTGTTTCCACAATGGCGGCACATGCACTTTCTTTAGCAAATAACTGTGTTTCCATGATTATTCGGCAGCCAGATATGCCTTCTGCTCTTCGCTCAGGGTGTCGATGCCTGCGCCCATAGCCTGCAGCTTCAAGGCAGCGATTTCGGTGTTCAGCTCTTCCGGCAGTACATACAGTTTGTTTTCCATTGCTCCCTTATGGTCGAGCAGATATTTCATAGCCAGGAACTGCATAGCGAAGGACAGGTCCATGATTTCAATCGGGTGACCGTCACCGCATGCCAGGTTAACCAGACGGCCTTCGCCCAGCAGGTTCAGCTTACGTCCGTCAGCCATGGTGTAGGTCATGATATTTTTGCGTACTTCATACGGAGCAACTACGGAAAGCTCCTCCAGATGATGTTTGTTGATTTCTACGTCGAAGTGGCCTGCGTTGCACATAACAGCGCCGTTCTTCATAACCTCCATATGAGGTTTGGTAATTACGTCCTTGCAGCCGGTTACGGTTACAAAGATATCGCCGTGCTTAGCAGCCTCCTGCATCGGCATAACGCGGAAGCCGTCAAATACTGCTTCAATACCCTTAATTGGATCAACCTCGGTAACGATAACGTTTGCGCCCAGACCCTTGGCACGCATAGCAACGCCCTTACCGCACCAGCCATAGCCTGCAACAACAACAGTTCTGCCTGCTACGGACATGTTGGTGGTACGCATGATGCCATCCCAGGAGGATTGGCCGGTACCGTAACGGTTATCAAACAGATACTTGCAATAAGCATCATTAACGGCAATCATCGGGAATGCCAGATGACCTGCTGCAGCCAGAGCCTTCAGACGATGTACGCCGGTGGTGGTTTCCTCGCTGCCGCCCATCAGGTTAGGAATCAGGTCACGACGTTCGCCGTGCAGCATATTAACCAAATCGCCGCCGTCATCAATAATCAGCTGCGGTTCGCTCTTTAAAGCCTCGCGCAGATACATATCATATTCTTCGTTGGTGCAGCCATGGGTTGCGAAAACAGTAACGCCGCTGTCAACCAGTGCTGCGGCAATTTCGTCCTGAGTGGAAAGCGGGTTGCTGCCGGTAACAACAACATTAGCGCCTGCGTTCTTCAGCACGAGTGCCAGATAAGCGGTTTTTGCTTCCAGATGAATGGTTACAACCATGTTGATGCCCTGGAAAGGCTTAGTTTTGCTGTATTCATCGTTCAGATGGTTCAGCAGGGGCATATATTCCTTTGCCCACGCGATACGTTGATGACCTAACGGTGCCAATTTGATGTCTTTAATAATGCTTTGCATAAATATGAAAATCCTCCTTTAATATATGCTCTTTAATCTTTTAAAAGAGCCTGCAATTTCTTAATACTTTCTGTATACGGCGCTTTAAGCACGCCATGCTCGGTAATAATACCAGTAATAAGCTCTGCCGGTGTCACGTCAAACGCAGGGTTAAACACTGCCACGCCCTCAGGCGCAGTCTGCTCGCTGCGGAAATGACGTACCTCGTCTGCCTTGCGTTCCTCGATAGGAATCTGCGCACCTGTAGCAATGGAAAAATCAAAGGTGCTCGTCGGTGCGGCGATATAAAACGGAATCCCGTGTGCCTTCGCCGCCAGTGCTACGCCATAGGTGCCGATCTTGTTCGCCGTATCGCCGTTGGCCGCAATTCTGTCGGCACCGACAACCACAGCGTTCACGCCCTTCGTGCGCATTGTCCACGCTGCCATATTATCGGTAATCAGCGTAACCGGGATGCCGTCCTCAAACAGCTCAAACGCCGTCAGACGCGCCCCCTGCAGCAGCGGACGTGTTTCGTCGGCATAAACCATCTTCAGCTTGCCCTGCGCGTAAGCACTGCGGATAACGCCCAGTGCCGTGCCCCAACCGCAGGTTGCCAATGCGCCTGCGTTGCAGTGCGTCAGCACTACGGCAGCGTCAGGCAGCACAGCAGCGCCGTATTCGCCCATACGCTTATTCATGGTAATATCGTCCACATAAATCTGCTCGGCCTTCTCCTCCAGCGCCTTGATAATCGCCGCAGGTGACTTGTCCTCGCCGTTCAGGCGCACAGCCAACGTATACTGCAGATTTGCCGCCCACGCCAAATTTACCGCCGTCGGACGCGCAGTAATCAGATCCGCGCGCACAGCGTCCAGCGCACCCAAAAAATCCGGTTTATCCGCAACCTCGCGCGCACCAAGCACCATAGCGAAGGCAGCGGCAGCGCCGATTGCCGGTGCACCGCGCACCTCCAAGCGTTCAATTGCCACTTTCACGCGCTTGTAATCAACGCAGGTAATCCATTCTATCTTTTGCGGCAGCAGAGTCTGGTCCAGCAGCACCAGGCTCCCCTGCTCCCAACGCATAGTTTCTACCATAACAACCTCTTACAGCTTAAAGCCGCCAAACTCCTGCATAGCGTGATGGCAGTTGCATTTTGCCTCAGTCGGCTCTTCATAAGCGATGAAGGACAGAATCAACTTTTCCATATTCTTAATGCTCAGCGCCATAGCGTCGCAAACCTCTTTATGGGAAAGCGGTGTCGGTGAAATGCCCGCTGCCATATTGGTAACGATGGAGCAGTTAGTGTAGCACATCTCTGCCTCACGCGCCAGAATAGATTCGGGCATATTGGTCATGCCAACCAGGTCACCGCCCAGCATAGCGAACATTTTAATTTCGGCAGCACTTTCAAAGCGCGGGCCTTCGGTGCAAACATAAACACCGTGCTTATGGAAGGTAATATCTGTTTTCTCCAGACATTTGATAACCTTCTCGCGCAAAGTCGGGCAATACGGATAGGTGAAATCGCAGTGCGCTACACCACGCTCGGGGGAATCATAGAAGGTGTTGATGCGGCTCTTGGTGAAGTCCAGCACGTTGTCGCAAACTACGAAGTGACCTGCCTTCATCTCCGGATTGAGGGAACCAACTGCGGTAGTAGCAAAAATCTCCTCTGTGCCCAAGCTCTTCATAGCCCAGATGTTGGCGCGATAGTTTACCTTGTGGGGCGGTACGGAATGGTCTACGCCGTGACGGCTCACAAAAACCACCTGATTACCGCTCATTGTGCCGATGTTGCACAATGCTTTACCAAACGGTGTTTCTATAATCTTTTTTTCGAATCCCTTCAGGGTATCGGGATTATCAATACCGGTTCCGCCGATGATAGCAATTTTACGCATATGCTTTGCCTCCTTTATAGTTAAATGTGAGAATGAAAACTGTTTGCAAAAGTATGTTATTACGCATAATATCTATGCAGATTCTCCACACTTTTTCTATTATATAATACCATAAATAAGGCATAATTTAAAGAGTAAAGAAAAAGCACTCTCAGCAGGTGTGAGAGTGCGAAGTGGGTGTGGGTTAATCTTTAAGCAATGCTTCGATTTTCTTTTTAGCTTCTTCTAACGTATTACAATGATCAAGAATATGTAAACATTGATATGTTACTCTTTCTTCAACTTGCTTGACAAGAAGTTCAGCGCATTGCTCATCTTCTAATTCTTCAATCTTTTTTTGAATATCATCCATTTTTAGCATCTCCTTATAATAATTTAAATTTTATTGCTGGCAAAGCTTAAGATAAGCTTGCTTAATTACTTTAGCCATCAGTATTCTTCTTTGTCGTAAAAACTCCATATAATCTAATTCGGCAAAATTTAACGGCAATGCATGCTCTGCACATGATTTCTTATAATCATCTTCGCCTAACTTATTTCTATACTTTGCAACATAAAATTCAGGTGCATTATCTGAAATATCAATATTAGTTGCATAATCAAGATATGTATAGTTTGCAATCTGATTTCTATCTCTGTCTGTCGTGTAACCAAGTTGCGTTAAATAATGTTTAGGAAAAATATGATGCTTATCAATTGCATTTTTACTGCCGCTTGCTCCTGGCACAAAATATTTTGCCAACTGCGATGTACTAAATAGCATAGGAGTATTTAACACAATTTGTGAAGCAATGTAAGCGTTCCATGCAGGAGAATTTGCTGATGCACTGTTTAACTCATTCGGAAGCGTAATATTGAAGTAATCATCACTGAATCTTGCAGAAATAGTTTCTTCTAAATATGCAATGAGTTCCTCAGCATTTTTAATACTACGTAAATCAGCAAATTGCTTTTCAACAGTACTTTCCGTAGAATCCGTATAGAACGAAGTCACTGTACCCATAAAAAACCACTTACTGATAATATTTTTAAGCTGCATAGCAGTTACGTTAAAATCATATCTAGCAATAAGATATAAGATATAGCTAAAAATCACAGCATTTTTAGCAGATATTTGATTTTTATTGATGTAACCCGCTTCACCAATAATATTGAGGAATGAATGCCAATTGTTGAGGTTCATTACTTTTTCTAATGCAGCTTTGAAAGTATCAAGATTTTTTTGTCTTTCTTCAGATGAGTATTTACCAGTATCTAAGTCTTTACCTCTCAATAACATATAAGCATAACGCAACCTAGCCCTTCTGAAACCTAATCCGACAGCCATTCTAATCAAATGAGATGGCTCGACTGATAAAATATTATTATAGGATGTTCCGTCACGAGGAATTCTTGATTCTTTACAAAATTGATTGATACGGTCATTAGTCGAATTTTCATATACAGAAATCAATGTTTGTATAAAATTATTTTCATTAAGGCTTTGTCCACCGGAATTAACACGAACAAAAATATCTGCAACATCTTCTTCCGGTGCATCATAGCTGATTTCAAGCGTAGGCAGTGAATAATCTGTTAAATTGAGCAGTGCGTTTATATTATTTTCGATCAAATCTTCTTCTGCATCTGTAAGACGATCCATATCTTTTTTATCTCTGCTCTCATTTAACTCTCTTATATATCGTCTTCTCAATGTACTTATTGTATTATTTTCCTTAGCAAGAAATACATCTGATACCTTAGATATCCATTCCGGTGCTTTTTCTAATGCAGAAGTAAAGACTGCAAATTCTCTTGTTAATGGATTAAAAGAAATTCTTATTTCATGTTCAGCAAAGTTCTTATCCACAATCTTTACACCATACATAGATGCTACAAGTGCTGTCAATCTTTGCTGTCCGTCAATCACCAATTCTTTTGCTTCTACATAGGTTTTGTCATTAGAACCAATAGAATTTTTTTTGCTTTCATAATTAGTCGGTGATTCCCACAGCATAATATATCCAATGGGGTATCCCCTAAGCATAGAGTCAAAAAGCTCTCTTACTTTGCTGTCTTGCCATACAAAAGGTCTTTGCAAATCAGGAAGGCCTATGCGACCGGATTTTACATCTCTAACTAAATCTCCGACTTTACTCGGTATGTTTTTAAAAAGCTCCTTTGTCATATATCAACCCTCTGTTTCTTATGCTGGACATTTATATACTTTCAAAATAACACAAAATATACATATAGTCAACAGTTGATTTTTCCAATTATAATTTATTAAAATAGCAGAAAAAACGAATGTAAAATATTTCGTAAATTATTTTTCAGTCTGCAATACATATTTTATACTTCTTGCTGCACCAACTCTTTTTATGATTCCCTCAATCTGCATATCACGCAATATGGTTCTTGCTCTTCTAGGCTTAACATTAAGAATAGTTGCTGCTATTTTTGCAGTAATATTTTCATTATCCTTAATATAGGACAATATTAAAGCTTTTTGCTCCTTACTTTCTTCCGGCACTGCTTGCTCAGTATCCGGCACTGTTCGCTCAGTATCCGGCACTGCTTGCTCAGTATCTGGCACTGCTTGCTTAGTATCTGGCACTGCTTGCTCAGTATCCGGCACTGCTTGCTCAGTATCCGGCACTGCTTGCTTAGTATCTGGCACTGTCAACTCATTTATTAGGACATCAGAGCCTTCATTTGCATTTTTATTAGGACATTGGGCACTCGTCAGCCCAACTTCTCCCAAACTTTCAACAGGTAATATCAAGCATACCCTGTCAGGATTTTCCTTTTCTGTAATATCCGGCATAGCAAAATCAGTACCAGTCCAAGCTTTAAAGATCATAGGTAAACCACTGCCAGCACGTTCACCTATATTTATTAGACTAAACATCTTTATTAAGCCGGAATTACGTGGATCGGAAATTCCGCCATTTATTGCTTCATCTAAATCTATTCTGAATGTACCGGCATTAGTCATCGTTATACTGGTAATGTTTCTTTCAATAACAACACCTGTATTTCCATAGTAATCAGCGTTGATTAAGGTATTTGCCAAAGCCTCTCTTAAAGCCTTATGCAATTCTGTATCATCAATGCGACTTATCCCGTCTAAAGCAAACGGTACTTTAACAGACTGAGCAATGCGGTTATATACACGGAAATAAAAATCATATATATTACCGCTCCAATCACCAGAACTAGAAACAAACCTATCACTCCAACGAGTATCATCATCCAGCTTTTCGCGATAATCCAAAAAGTAATGCGGATATTCTCTTACAATCTCATACTCGTACCCGAACATCAACAAGCCTGCAGCAGTAGGATGTAATTTAGCATCAGCATCTCTGCCGACTGCTCCTATACGATAGAGAAAATCAACATCTTCAAGTGCTTCCCAAACATGCCCCGGTCTTATCCCCTGCATTCTTATGCGGTAACGTTTAATAGTATCTTTATCAAAGACATCTAAATTCATGTTTCCTAACACAAGCATATCCTGTGTTTTAGGCGAAGCATCGCGCAGCATTGCCTGAATAACCTCTTTGGTACAGCGATAATCACCCTCGCCATTGCGTTTGTATGACGAAAACAAATTACCATCAAGGTATATAGGCTTATCATATCTCTGCGCGCGCGGTACACTAATAATAATGATCTTTTTACCGTCGAATTCACGAACTATAACATCTTTATCGTTAAGGACATTGATACTGATTTTGCTTTGATTGTTGATGATATTCCAAAAGTCTATTACTAATGCATCAGCATCATTTACACCTTCAACATGCAACTGATGTTGCGCATCTTCTGTAACACCAAGTAAAATTATACCACCATTAGTATTAGCAAATGCAGAATAAGTTGCCCACAAACTCTTCGGCAGGCCAACGGCAGCCGCTTTTGCTTCCAAACGATTATTTTCTTTGTATTTTTCGATGTTAAAAAAGTCTAGCATAGGAACTCACCTTCAAATCAGCAATTTATAATAAAAATAGCTTTAAAAATATTCTTGACAGAAATTTCTTGTTAACGTATATAACACATAACTTCTTAAGTCCATTATACTCGATAAAAATAGTTTTAACAAATATATTTGCATCAAAAACTTTAATTACTTCTCTACTATCTCCAGCAGTTCTTGCGGCCTTGCAATCACAAAATCCGGCCTGCCCTCCTCCAGCAGCTTTTCCCAGCCAAAGGCCGTATAGCGCACGGCAACGGTTTTCGCCCCCGCACTGCGTCCGCTCTGCAAATCGAAAGGACTGTCGCCGACGCACAGGCACTCCTCCGGCTGCAGGCCCAGTTTGGCGCAGGCTGCCAGCATCGGCTCAGGATGCGGCTTGCTCTCCTTTGTATCGCCCAAGGCAACAGTCGCATCAAAATACGGCGTCAGCTGCAGGCAGTCCAGCCCACGGCGCAACATCGGCGGCTTCTTGGAGGTAACCACCGCCAGCTTAATGCCCTGTGCTTTCAGCTGCTCCAGTGTTTCCTTCACTCCGGGGATAGGACGAATCATATCATCGTGATGCGCGTTATTATATTCTCTGTAAGCGTCGCGCATAGTCTCCACCAGCTCTGGCTTACCGGAAAGCGCAATCATTGCCTCCGGCAACGGCAGGCCAAAGGTAGCCACAATCTTTTCACGCTCCGGTGTAAAACCCAGCACCTCACGGCAGGTGTGCTCAAAGGTGGCAATAATCAAATCTATGGTATTGGCAATAGTGCCGTCAAAATCAAAAAGTATTCCCTTAATCTGCATCTTCATATCCTCTCTGCTCTTTTAGCTCATCTTCATAAAATTTGCATAAGCATAATAAATTTATTATATCATGTTTACCTGCCTTTGCGCACTAAAAAAGCACTCCCGCTTGCGCAGAAGTGCTTATAAAGCTTATTTTTCGTCCTTTTTCGCAAAGACTACTTCCTTAGGACCGTCATTTACTGCGTCCTCGGGAATAATTACATCGTCGAAGCTGATGCCGCGGGTGTGCAGCGTGTGGCTCCACTCATGGTCATGGCGGTGCCACCAGCCAAGGGCTGTAATAGGAATCCAGCTGTAAATAAACAGCGGATACAGCAACAGATACATCCAGGACTTGAAGGAAGCGCGGATTTTCCACAGTACCGCTACCGGGAAAATATACTGGCCGATACCAACCAAGGTCCAAACCTCTACCGGAATAATGGTATACAGGATATTGGTGTAGAACGGATAGAAGTTATAAACATAGCTGCACAGCACGAAGAACGTAGAAATCATCAGGAAGTACGGCTGAATGAGGTTCACAGAGCAGTCCAGCATGACGATATTGCGTGTCTTGATTGCTTTTTTGATCATCGGGATGAGATAGCGGTCCGCAACGTCAAAGTGGCCCTGCGACCAACGCTTACGCTGGTTCCAGGTCTGCTTGAAGGTCAACGGCTTTTCGTCATAGATGATTGCGTCATGCGCCCAGGTTGTAGGAATGCCTTCCATCATCGCCTGAATGGTGAACTCCATATCCTCGGTCAGGCAGGTTGCACGCCAGCCGTAACGCTTCAGTACCTCGGTATCAAAGCACATGCCGGTGCCGCCAAGGCAGCAGGACAGGCCCATATTGTACTTTGCCAAGCTCCATACATGGTTAACAATCCAGAAGGAAATTGCAAATACGCCGCTTACCCAGGTATCAGTCGGGTTTTTGGCATCCATGTAACCTTGGATAATGCGTTCGCCGTTGCACAGACGGCTGTTCATCTCCTGCAGGAAGTTGGGATGCACCAGGTTATCGGCATCGAAAACGCAAACTGCATCATATTTCTTATCCAGCTTGAACAGTCTGTCGAACATCCACGCGAGAGCAAAACCCTTGCCCTTACCGGTTTCGCTGAAGCGCTCATGCACCAGCGCGCCGGCCTTGCGTGCAACCTCTGCGGTTTTGTCCGAGCAGTTGTCCGCAACAACATAGATATCATATAAAGCGTCATTGTAATTAAGACGGCGCAGGTTATCTACTAATTGAGCAATAACTCTTTCCTCATTATGCGCACAGGCAATCAAGGCAAAGGTCTTGCTTTCGTTATATATCTTAACTTCCTTCTTCTTGCCGAACAGGCCGAACCAAGAAACAAAAAAGTAGTAGAGCGTAAAAAATATAATCAATAGCTGCAAAGGTATCATGATTATATCAAAAGCTGTATACATCAAAAATCTCCTTTACTCCCCTAACGGCAAATTATTTGTTCTTACCTGTAAGAGCACGGTAAACATGGTTTACAATGCCTGCCAGCGTATAGGTGAACATTGCTACAAACGGCCACGCACCAGGACGCTCGTACAGCATTACGGTACCGACGATTACGGCAATAATTACAGGCAAACGGTACATAGGATTGCCCTTGCCCTTGAAATCCGGAAATTTGACCTCACTGTACATGATGCAGGCAATTACCAGAGTAACTGCTGCCAACACAGCCGGAGAGAACTGATAGCCGGAAACAACATAGGTTGCCAAGAAGCAGGCACCTGCCGGAATAGGCATGCCCTGGAAATAACCGTGTACAACACCGGTGTTGCAGTTGAAGCGTGCCAGACGCAGGCAGCCGCCCACAGCGAAGAGTGCAGCGATAACCTGACCTGCAAGGCCAAGCTCCTGCAGACCATACATATAAATCATGATGGCAGGCGCAACGCCGAAGGAGCACATATCGCAAAGAGAATCCATCTCCTTGCCGAAGTCACCGCCGCCAACGCCGAGAGCGCGGGCAGCACGGCCATCCATAGAATCAAAAATTACAGCGATTACGATGAAAACGGGGGCAAGGAAGAAATCACCCTCGATAGTTTTAAAGATAGACAGCACACCGAAAATAAGGCTCGCAGAGCTGATGCTGTTCGGAATCAGACGACGCCAGTTCATTGTTCTTTAACCCTCCCCACTACGGTAATACCGCCAACAACCTTATCACCCTTCTTAACAGTGATTTCAACATTTCTGGGAACTACCAGCTCGGTGCTGGAGCCGAATTTGATCATGCCATAGGTTTCACCCTGTTTGAGGTTGGTGCCTACAGTTACCCAGGAAACGATACGGCGTGCCAGCAGACCGGCAATCTGGATTACCAAAAAGCGCATACGGCCGTTATCCATACCGATAGCATGACGCTCGTTTTCGAAAGAAGCGTTTTTCTCATACGCAGGTACGAATTGACCGCAGGTATAGCGCTGATATTTGATTTCGCCGTCGAGCGGCGCACGGTTGGTATGCACGTTGAATACGGAAAGGAAAATAGTTACCTTAATCGCAGGCTCGTTGAGATATTCATCATCAAAAATTTCATCTACGCCCATTACTGTACCGTCTGCAGGCGAATACAGGATGTTGGGATCATAAGGCGTAACGCGGTGGAAATCACGGAAGAAGTAGGCAAAGTATAATGCCAGCACTACAGGGATTACGGCCCACACAGCACCGAAGAAATAATATACTATTGCAGCCACCAACAGAGAAACACCAACATAAATATAACCATCTTTTACAATAAACATATAAAGCCTCGCTTTCCTGCGAATATTTCTTTTGATTTCACCTTAAATCAGCAAACATTTCCAAACTGACTGTGCAGTCTGTTTTTTGCGGATATAAAAAGTGATGGAATGCTACTTCCATCACTTTATTATAATACACCAACCTGCTTTTGTCTATATAAGTGTAAAATTCTTAGCACTTTCGGCAAGCACAACGTTTTTCGGTATGTATCAGAACTTAGACGCCATTACCTTGATTACAAACTTAGGCAACGCCATCATGCGCATAAAACGGCTTGGCTGCTTGTACAGGCGGAAGGCCCATTCCAAAGAAGCATCCTGCATCCATTTCGGTGCGCGCTCCATTTTGCCGGCGAGCACGTCAAAGCTGCCGCCGATGCCCATCAGAATTTTTGCATTAAGCTCCGCGCGGTGTGCTACCAGCCATTTTTCCTGCTTCGGTGCTCCCAAGGCAACGAAAAGCATATCTGCACCGCTGGCGTTGATGTCCGCAATAATCTGCGGCACATCCTCATCCTTAAAGTAACCGTTGTGGCAGCCTACTACCTGTACGCCCGGATAAAGCTCCTCGGCCTTCGCCTTCGCAGCTTCGGCAATTCCCGGACTGCCGCCGAAGAAGTACGCCTTATAGCCCTTGTGCGCCGATAAATCCAACAGCTCGTTGTACAGGTCAAAGCCTGCTACACGCTCCGGCACCTTGTAGCCGAGGTGTCTGCCTGCCCACACGGCACCGGCGCCGTCAGGCAGCACCAGCTCCGCATCCTCGCAGATTATTTTTTTATACTCTGCGTTTTCCTGGCACATCATGATGATTTCGGCATTCGCGGTAACAACGAAGGTCTGCTCCTTGGCGAGCATTCTTTCTTCAAGCGTTTTCACTGCCTCCTGCATCGTCATTGCGTGTACAGGCACGCCTAATATTTTAATAGGTTGTATCATTAAAAGTCACCTCATTCGTTATGCGTCATTACACGCTAAAAATTTTTCAAAGTGATTTTGATAAGGGAACCATTATAATTCAGCAAAATCAGCTTTGGTATTTCTCAAGATTGTCCATTATTTTTTTAATTATATCATCAAATTGAGAATCAAATTCTTCCTTCTTTATTTTAAACTCAAAACCACTTACATTATTACCAAATGATTTAGTTGTTCTGTCACGTTCAGGCATTGCAATTTCGTATTCTTTCAGTTCGTCTCTATAAATAACCTCAATAAGATAGTGCATATTAAAAAAACGATTCCATGTTTTATATTTTGTTTTTTTAAATGGATCAGCAAATTCTTCTTTATCATATTTGTAGTTTTCTAAGCTAAGCATTAGATATCTAAATACTCTTTCTTTCAATGATTTAATATCAATATTTTCAATAATACTACCAATGCTCCTACTAAATCCAATGCTTGTAACATGCAATATCAAAATAGATATATCTTTTGTATTTTTTTCTATATATATGTTTAATAATCCTTTCATTTTACCACCTACTCTACAACAGTAATTTTTACATTAATATTTTTGCTTTTAGCATATTTAACAGCTTGCTCTAAGCCATTTTTCTGATCTTTGGAAATAGTAATTTTAGGTATAGCTACTTCTAACTGTTTATAATCATAGTCGTCTATGTTAATTGTAGTATGTCTCCAAGAACGCTTTTCAAAAGCCTCCAAATCATCTATATTTTTTACCAAAGCATTATATATCCCCCTACCAGTTTGATATGTATTGGCATTTAAGTCCATACTTTTTATACTAGTAATAGTTCTATCATTTAATTTATCAACAACAGGAAAATTATAGCCTAAATTGTTGCCTAGTGCCTTATCTATAATTTGTCCTCTTTTAAACGCCCCCTTTTCCCATAGGCTATCACCTATATACACAATATCATTAGTTAGTTTAGTAGTCGATATACTCTTAGCTGTGTACTTTTCTAAACTAGAAACAATCTTGCCTACTCTAGGAAATTTAGTTAATATTTTGCTACTCCCAGAAGCAACACATAAAGAAGCTATATCAACACTAATACGACCTAACTCGTAACCTGTTTCTTCTGCTGTACCATTTTCAAATTTATCCAACCTCTCGTTGAATACATCTACAAATTGCTCTTTTATTTCATTCGCTAAACTAGGTTCTTCATATACAGCTTGCAAGAATTGATACATTTCATTAAGAGTACCAAGAGGATCTGAAACAATAGCAGATATATCTTCTATTTCTTCAATACCTCTATCTTTTAATCCTTCTCCATATCCATTTAATACACGTTTAGGATTAAATATTATATCTGCTACCTCATTGTTCTTCGTCCCACTCGCAGCAGCACTTGCTCCAGCTTGCGCATTACCAGATACAAATTCAGCCACAACTGCTCCTAATGCTGCACTTACCCATTGCATTTTATCAGGCTCATAATTAGCCGCTTTTTTAACTTCTTCAATAACTAGCTTATTTATTCCAGCAGCACTTGCTCCCGCAAGAAAATCACCGCCAGTAAGCTTGCTCATAATCCCGCCAACAACAGCATGGTAAATTGCTTTCTGTTCATCACTGCCATCCATGTAGTGAATCTCATTATACGCCAATTCGCCAAACAAATTTGCTAATTCCTGGCGTTCTTCAATTTTTGTCTTATCAAAAATCTCGCCAAGCTTATTCAAGCTGTTTTTGGTATCACGGTTCAGCTTTTCAATATCTTGTTTTTGCTTATCTTTATCACGGATTTCAATAGTGCCTTTACTGATAGTAGCTTTCGTTGTGCTTTCAGCTTCTCCGCTTGCAGGCATGCCAATATCAGGTGTTATACCTTTTTCATTGTAGTCTGCATCATTGTTTTTGTTTACCTTGATGCCAGCTCCACCTGCTTTATAATCCGCTTTATTTTGGATGTCTTTAAAAGTCAACGTACCTGTCGAAAGCTTATTCTTGTCTGCTTCCGCTGCGCTGGAAATTATTCCGCCTTTAAGGTCGGTGTTTTCACCTACGTTAATATCAAAGCCTTCTGTGCCTGCGTAAATGCCACTTTGGTCAGTAACGCTCTTATAATTGCTGTCAATCTTGCCTACGCTTGCACTGCCGCTGACTGCTTTATTACTGCCAAGACCAACGCTCGCGCCAACAGATTTGTTGCTTTCTTTGTAATTGTTGCCATTTGCAGACACCCTTCTCTTATTTATATTATTTAATTCAATATCAAAAAGAATAAATCTATCCGGCATATCTTCCACACTATTGACGCAATCAAAGGTAGGACAAATACGGACAAAACAGAACATATTAAAAATAAAAAAGTGTTTTTTTATATATATGATCTTCTCTTTAATTCAAGAGTATCGTTACTAGCCATATTTTTCTTATATAATAGTAATTCTTGTAATCCAATATGAACGCTAGCCCACACATATGCTGTCATAAAAAGTATTAATTTTATTGGGAAAAACCATTTCCAAATTATTGCATCTGGTGGCATTTTAGAAAGTATAACATATATAAAATATAAACCACTATAATAACATAGTAATATTTTACATTTATTGCCGGCTTTCATTTGCATCTCCTTTCTGTACTATAGTAGCGATACTTTGTATATCTATCCCCAGTCCAAATGATTCTAACATAGTTTTTACTTTTTCACATTCAGCATCATCAATAGCAACCTTATTCCAATCAATATTATTAAATTTCCCTGCTTTAGCTGCTGCTACAATTGTATGTGTATCACCGACTATACTAATTACTTTCGCACTTATATCCATTTTATTATATAAATCTGAGCCTAATATATTATCCAAAGGATTATATTCTTTTGTTTCATTGTCAATCAAATCATGTTTAGCAGAAAAATATGTCTTGATATTTTCATTACCACTATGAACCAATAAAATGCAAGAGGTACTAATTCTAGCAACTGCAAGCATATTTTTTTCATTATTAATATTAATCATAGAAGTAATCATCGTCACTCCGCTAGCAAATTCTAATACATTCCCGACCGTATCATAAACATACTGGCCAGCTTTTTCATGGTGATCATCACTAATCACAGTATCTTTATCAAAAAGCGATTCTCTTTTTGATATCACATTGTGATCTTCTAAGGAGATTTCCTTATATGGCATTAATGCTCCTATACTGTCTTCTTTATATAGCTCACCATTAGGCTGAACATAATATATACTTCCATCAGAGAATTTTATTCTATCCCCAGGCTTTATATTCGCTACAGCTTCTACTAAATCTCTGCTATATCCTATCATCCAGTCTTCTGTATCAGCTCTTAATTCCACATTATTGCCATTCTTGTCAACTCCAACGACTTCTTTGAAAATCTCATATTCGTTTAAATCTCCAACCTTTCCTGTTAATTGAAGCTTATCTTTATTTTTTTCATACCATTCTCTGTTTTGTAGCACAGAAATAACACTATATTTAAAATCAACCTTTTCTTTAGCTTTAGTTTTTTGTTCAGGTGTTAGCGTATCATCTTTATCAATAGCAGCTAATTCTTCTTCATATTTCTTCTGTTGCTCATGCGTCAAATAGTTATTCTT
>OGZZ01000757.1_pt1 | contig 25133 bp, 18 predicted proteins | sample 1577021 | NCBI WGS metagenome assembly OGZZ01 (sample SAMEA3541526, study PRJEB24748) | human gut metagenome | biome: human gut; feature: human-associated habitat; material: faeces | place: China | collected 2012
TAGAAATTCAGACTCCTATTCTTTGTGCATCATCACCTGAAGGAGCAAGAGATTACATTGTTCCAAGTAGAAAATTTAAAGGAAAATTCTATGCATTACCACAGGCACCACAGCAGTATAAGCAGTTACTTATGGTGTCAGGATTTGATAAATATTTCCAGATTGCACCTTGCTTTAGAGATGAAGACGCAAGAGCTGACAGATCTCCTGGAGAATTCTATCAGTTAGACTTTGAAATGAGTTTTGCAACACAGGAAGATGTATTTAGAGTTGGTGAAGAAGTATTAGCAGACACATTTAACAAGTTTGCACCTGAAGGTTATGAAGTAACACAGACTCCATTCCAAATTATCAGCTACAAAGAAGCTATGCTTAAGTACGGAACAGATAAGCCTGATCTTCGTAACCCATTAGAAATAATCGATGTAACTGATTTCTTCCAAAGATGTACATTTAAGCCTTTCCACGGAAAGACAGTTCGTGCAATTAAGGTTGAACAGAAGTTATCAAAAGGCTTCCACGAGAAGTTGCTTAAGTTTGCACAGAGCATTGGTATGGGTGGACTTGGTTACTTAGAAGTATTAGAAGATGGCTCATATAAGGGACCAATTGACAAATTTATTCCTGCTGAAATGAAAGATGAAATTAGAGAAATGGCTGGTCTTAAAGCATTAGATACAATTTTCTTTATTGCAGATACAGAAAAGACTGCATCAATTTATGCAGGACAGATTCGTACAGCACTTGGTGAGAGACTTGACTTAATTGATCAGAAATCATATAAGTTCTGTTACATTAATGACTTCCCAATGTATGAATATGATCCTGAAGAAAAGAAGATGATTTTCACACATAATCCATTCTCAATGCCACAGGGTGGTCTTGAGGCACTGAAGACAAAGGATCCTGAAGATATTCTTGCATACCAGTATGACATTGTATGTAACGGTGTTGAATTATCATCAGGTGCAGTTAGAAATCACGATATGGAAATCATGGTTAAAGCTTTTGAAATTGCAGGCTACACAGAAGATGACTTAAAGGAAAAATTTGGAGCTTTATACAATGCATTCCAGTTTGGTGCTCCACCACATGCAGGTATGGCACCAGGCGTGGACAGAATGATTATGCTTCTTAGAAATGAAGAAAACATTCGTGAAGTTATTCCATTCCCAATGAATGGTAATGCTCAGGACTTAATGTGTGGTGCTCCAAGCGAAGTTACAGAACAGCAGTTAAGAGAAACACATATTAAAGTTAGACAGTAAATTAAATAGATATATAAGCTTTAATTAAAAGTGAAGTATAAACTATAAATATTAAAAAACAAGTTGTTTGATATGCATAGAAATGTTGAATTAAAGCAGCATTAGCAGATTCAGGCAACTTGTTTTTTGTAATAGGAAATTCCCACGAAATTGAGGGAGAAAATTTAATGAAGAATAAACAAAAAACTATAAAAATTATTGGAAGTGTAGCAATTATTTTAATTGCAATTCTGGTTATTACAAAAATTATTACATATAACGTTGGAAACAAAAGTATATTTTCGGTTTTCTTTAAAGGACAAGATTCCAATGTAGCTGGTAAATTGTTAGAATCACCTCATGAAATTAAAAAAATAGGGAAATATTCTATAGAATTAGACCAGCAATTGTATGATAGCAAAACAGGGGTAGGCTATTTATTATTTAAAATAAAAAAAGAGAACGGTGTACCGGAAATTAACTTAAACGATTCAGGGCAATGCTCAGGTATAGGATTTGGTGAAAATCAAAGACTACATTTTGAAGTGGGTGCATCAAATAATACAACTTATGAAATCAAAGGCAATACTTTATACGCATATATGGATTTTATTAAAGATAAGGATAAGGATTTCTATGTGAAATTAGGGGATTACCAAACACGAAAAGAATATAATTTTAATATTAAAGACACAAGTTATGTAAAAACTTATAAGGATGGGGATACAACAGTAGAAATTTCACCTTTAGGCGTTTCAATTTCAGCAAAAGAAAAGAGTGCAGGAATGAGTCTTGTTGTTTACACCAATAAAGGAAAGAAAGAACTTATCAACACAAAGAAAGACATTGGCACAAATGCACACGAAAGCTCAGAGGTATATAAGGGTAAGTCTAAAAGCTATCAGTACATTTTAAAGTTCAAAAATCTTTTGGATATATTCAAGATTGAAAAGATAGAATTTAATGGAAAAAGCGAATAGAAAACGAGTTTACCGAAGAACCTTTTTCTGCTATACTCAAAAAAGAAATAAAAAGCAAACAGGGGAGTAAATAAAGGTATTGCTGATTAGAAATTAATTTTTAAATATTGAATATAAAGAAAAATAATAATAACTTTAGGAGGAAACAATGTACAATACGATTATTTTTGATTTAGATGGAACGTTACTTAATACAATAGAGGATCTTACGGATTCTGTTAATTACATGCAGAGAAAATATGGATTGAAAGAAGACAGTGTAGATACTGTCAGACAGCATGTAGGAAATGGATTAAGACTTTTAGTTGAGCGTTCGGTTCCGGATGGTCAGGATAATCCACAGTTTGAAGAAATGTTTAAGTGTCAGAAGGATTATTATCAGGAACACTGTCAGATAAAAACATGTGCATATCCTGGAATTATGGAGTTATTAAAAGAATTACATAATATGGGAATTAAGATGGCAATAGTATCAAATAAGGCCCATGAAGCAGTTCGCGAATTAAATGATATTTATTTTAAACATTATATTGAGGTGGCTATTGGGGAAAATGAGGAAGCAGGCATTAAGAAAAAACCGGCACCTGATAGTGTAAATCAGGCACTTAAATTATTAGGGGCGGAGAAGTCAGAAGCGATTTATGTAGGTGATTCAGAGGTGGACAGAGCCACAGCTGAGAATGCAGGTTTGGATTGTATTTCATGTAGTTGGGGATTTAGAGAACGTTCACTACTTGAAAGTTTGAAGCCAATGGCTATTATTGACAAGCCGGAAGAATTGTTGAAGTTTGTACAGGAATAAAAGAGAAGTCGTAAATCAACTTTTATGTACATATTGGGATGTGTCTTAAAGTTGATTACTTACAATTATACAGGCAAAGGTAAAATAACGGCTTGTATAATTGAATGAATAATAAAAAGTCTGTTGAATATTTAGAGTCTTACTAAATATTTAACAGACTTTTTTGACTTTCTAACAAATAATTGGAGTGGATTCCAAAAAGATTATTACACACCGCAGGCCTTTTTTGCCAGAGCATCAGCCATATCATTGTATTTGTCGCCGGAATGTCCTTTGACTTTACAAAAAGTGATATTTACGTGTTTTTTTGCTTTATTATAAAATTTCTTGTAGGCGATTGTGCCTTCTTTAGTGGCATTCCATTCACCGGTACACCATTTGGCGATTCCCATGTAGTCGTAATAAATGGATAGATATTTTATATTATGGTTTATTGCGTATTCCATTGCTGCCATGGCACCATATATTTCACCGGCAACATTTCGCATTGTGGCAAGGCTTGGATCATTGCCTCTGTCATATAATTTAATTTCTTTGCCGTTATGAAATAAAACGACACCATATCCAAAAATCTTTGTAACTGAGTTAAAGCTTCCGTCAACATAGGCCACAGCTTTTGTGCTACTTGATAAAGGAATATCATTATCTACAGGTTTTTCATTTTCAATAGGAGTAGTGTCATTTTGGTCAAAAGTATTCATATTGAAAATATCCATTTGTTCTCCGTTCCAACCCATATAGTTGTAAGCTTCAGTTTTAGTTTTAAAGCTCTTGTATAAAGCACCCGGATAGCCATTTACACTGGCCTTACATTGATCCCATGTTTCAAAAATTCCGGTAGTTCTTCCAACTTTTACTGCGTAATATTTAGTTGCCATGCAAAATCCCCTTTCTAATATAATATTAAAGCGGTGCCAAATGTAAAAGACACCGCTATGATTTTAAAATGAGTTATTTATTTTAAATTTCGATTCAGCAGTTGTTGTTTCTGCAACAGTTGTAGTTTCCTCAGGTTCTTTTTTTAACCAAGGATTGTTCTCTTGTGGATCAGTTGGATCCCAATTTCTGTTTTTGTTTTTCTTTTTAATCTTCTTAATTTTTTTTATTTTTATAAGTGGTTTTTCACCCTTTTGACTATAAATTGTAACAATTGTTCCATCAGGACAATTATCGTATATCCATTTGATGTTTCCAGCTTGTAATCTGACACAACCAAGGGACGCCGGTTTTCCGATTTTGTTATATTCCCAATACTCTAATGAGTCATAAGAGTCGGAAGTGTAAGGAACAGAGTGGAGCATAATCTGTCCGTAAATTCTAACAGCATACTGGGCGTAAGTTCCATCAACCATTAAACGCCAATCATATCTTTGGTATATTGAGTATGTGCCAAGAGGTGTATCTTCAGGATTTAGACCTGTTGAACACCAAAATGTTTTGTATGGTATGGTACATTCACCGTTTTTATCTAATGTGTAAACAGTAACAAAGTTTTCGTCCCTATTAACAGTAATCATGTATGGTAAACGGTCTTTATACTTCTTTCGGTATTTGGCAGTTTTCTTAAGTAGTCTTTTGGCTGCTTTTTTGTTTTTTGAAAGTTTGTGAACTTTCATTTTTGCCGTAGTAGACTCAACTTCTGTAGTAGTTTCCTTTAGATTAAAATTGCCTGTAAATTTATCATTTGCTGTAATTCTTTTATTGTTAGAATCATTATCGGCAACATTGTTATTGCTTTTAGGGGCATGCGTAAATGCCAAAAAAAGAGCTACTACAATTATGGTAATAAAGGCTGCAAGCCCTAGTTGTTTTCTATTTCTATTTATCATTAATATTTTCTCCATTTTTTCTTTTGTCAGGATATATTTTATAATTTAATTAAACTAATTGCAATAGAATATATATGGAAAGTGAATATAGTTTGAAAACAGGGAAAATATAGTTTATAATTAAAATCGCGGGTAAGCGCAAAAGGTATATTAGTTGCCTTGTCCCTTAATCTTATTAAAAATTTTCATTTTGGAAGGAGTAAAAAATGGGATACACTAAACAGAAAATTTTAAACATAGCAGAAACTGAGGATGTAGAATTTATCAGACTCCAGTTTACTGATCTTTTTGGAACATTGAAAAATGTGGCTATTACTAAAAGTCAGTTAGCAAAAGCATTAGATAACAAGATAATGTTTGATGGATCATCCATTGAAGGATTCGCAAGAATCGAGGAATCTGACATGTATCTATATCCTGATTATGATACATTCGAAATTTTACCATTTAGACCACATCAGGGAAAAGTTGCAAGACTTATTTGTGACGTTTACAAGCCGGATGGAAAACAGCTTGAAAATGATCCAAGATATATTTTAAAGAAAGTAATTAAAGAAGCAGCAAGTATGGGCTATACATTTAATGTAGGTCCTGAATGTGAATTCTTCTTATTCCATACAGATGATAATGGAAACCCAACAACAATTAGTCATGAACATGGAAGTTACTTCGATTTAGGACCAACAGATTTAGGTGAAAATGCACGTAGAGACATGGTTCTTAATTTAGAAGAAATGGGATTTGAAGTTGAAGCATCTCATCACGAGGTAGCCCCTGCTCAGCATGAAATTGATTTTAAATATGGTGAAGCATTAAAAACAGCAGACAGAATTATGACATATAAACTTACTGTAAAAACTATTGCTAAAAGACATGGACTTTATGCTTCATTTATGCCAAAGCCAAAGTATGGCATGTGTGGTTCAGGAATGCATATTAATATGTCTTTATGGGATAGCCATGGAAATAATATTTTTGCAGATGCAAGTGATGAAAATGGATTAAGCAAAGAAGCATACAGTTTCATAGCAGGTATTATGGAACATATGAGTGCAATGTCAGCTATTACAAATCCAATTGTAAACTCATACAAGAGACTTGTGCCGGGATTTGAAGCACCTACATATATTGCATGGTCTGCAACAAACAGAAGCCCACTTATTAGAGTACCGGCTGCAAGAGGAACAGGTACAAGAATTGAACTTAGATGCCCTGACTGTGCTTGTAACCCATATCTTGCATTTGCGGTATGTTTAGCAGCAGGTTTAGATGGAATTAAGAGAAAACTTACACCAAAGGAAAGTGTTCAAAAAGATATTTTCTCAATGACAGATGCAGAAAGAGAAGAGGCTGGTATTAAAAATTTACCAAAGAACCTTTATGAAGCTGTAAGAGAAATGAGAAAATCGCCATTTATGAAAGAGGTACTTGGAGAAGAAGTATACAAAAAATACATTAATGCAAAGGAACAGGAATGGATGGAATATACTTCACAGGTAACAGATTGGGAAATTAACAGATATTTGGACCGCATTTAGTGTAGGAGGCAAAGTTGGCAGGAATTATAGTAGTGTTCCCAAAAAATGAAGACAGCAAGGCTATTCGTAATTTACTTGTACACAATGGTTATGATAATGTGTTTCATTGTAGCACAGGGGCAAAAGCAATAACTTTGGCAGATTCATTGGGCGAGGGAGTAATTATCAGTGGATTTAGAATGCCAGATATGCCGTACACGGATATTTTGGATTATGTTGAAGGACGATTCGAAATGCTTTTGGTTGCATCAAGACAGAAACTTCTTGAAGATGAAAGAGGAGTGGCAATGGTTGAGATGCCTATAAAAGTTCGAGATTTTCTTAATTCAGTTGAAATGATGCAAAATAATATTTATGCAAAGTTTTCACGAAAAAAGAAATCGCCCCCAAAAAGAACAAAAGAAGAGCAAAGCATTGTGGATGAGGCAAAGGCAGTATTAATGGAGAAAAATAATATGTCAGAAAATGAAGCTCACAGATACGTTCAGAAGTCTGCCATGGATAGTGGCAGAACTATGGTAGAAACTGCAGAGTCAATTCTGAAAATTATGTATAAAGATTAAATTAATTTTATATTTAGGAGGACTGAAAAAAATGTACAAAATTAATGAGAACTATTTAAAATTACCTGGAAGTTATTTATTTTCTAATATTGGAAAAAAAGTAGCTGCTTACAAGGAAGCAAATCCTGATAAGGATGTAATCAGTTTAGGAATAGGTGACGTAACACAGCCACTTTGCCCTGCTGTAATTGACGCTATGCATAAGGCTGTTGATGAAATGGCAAATGCAGAAACATTTCATGGTTATGCCCCTGATTTAGGCTATGAATTTTTAAGAAGTGCAATTAGAGATAATGACTACAAGGCAAGAGGTGTTGACATTGCTCTTGATGAAATTTTTGTAAGTGATGGAGCAAAGTCAGATTCAGGAAATATTGGTGATATTTTCTCAGTTGATAATAAAATTGCTGTATGTGATCCGGTTTATCCTGTATACGTAGATACAAATGCAATGGCAGGCAGAACAGGTGAGTACATAGCAGAACAGGAAAGATGGAGCAACGTAATTTACATGCCATGTACAAAGGCAACAAATTTTGCACCTGAACTCCCAAAGGAAACACCGGATATTATTTATCTTTGCTTTCCAAATAACCCTACAGGTTCTACAATTACAAAATCACAGCTTCAGGAATGGGTTGATTATGCTAATAAAGTTGGTGCAGTTATTATTTACGATGCAGCTTATGAAGCATACATTTCAGAAGACGATGTGCCTCACACAATTTATGAATGTGATGGAGCAAAAACATGTGCAATTGAACTTAGAAGTTTTTCTAAAAATGCCGGATTTACAGGAACAAGACTTGGCTTTACTGTTATTCCAAAAGAATTAAAATCAAATGGCGTTATGTTAAATTCATTATGGGCAAGAAGACATGGAACAAAATTCAACGGAGCCCCATATATTATTCAAAGAGCAGGAGAAGCTGTTTACTCAGAAGCAGGAAAGGCTCAGACAAAAGAACAGGTTGCTTACTATATGAACAATGCAAAAGTTATTATGGATGGATTAAAGAACGCAGGTTTCTCAGTAAGTGGTGGTGTAAATGCACCATATGTATGGCTTGAAACACCTGATGGAATGTCATCATGGGAGTTCTTTGATCATCTTCTTACAAATGCAAATATAGTTGGTACACCAGGTTCAGGATTTGGACCAAGTGGAGAAGGATACTTTAGACTGACAGCATTTGGTACTTACGAAAATACACTTAAAGCAATTGAAAGAATTAAGAGTTTATAATTTTGAATAATTAAATAGACTAAATATTAAGGGGAGGTAAAAAACTCTCCTAAAAGCAAAACAGCTATGAGCATTGATATGGGCCCATAGCTGTTTCTTTTCGGTGAAAATGGCAAAGGAGCTTTCAGCATCATTAGCCTCAAAAGGACTTATATGTTGCCTAGCTTCTTTTTTCTGTTATAATATAATAGGTGTTTGGCACATCAATATAATAGGTAAATGAGATTTTGCCTAGAAAAACAGAAAGGAGGAGAACATGTTAGGCGGATTATTTAGCAATAAAAGTACCGCAGCAGTATTTGTAGATTACGAACACTGGTATTATGGATACAAAAATATTTTTGCAATGCGTCCAAACGTTGAGGAATGGTACAAGGAACTTAAAGAAGAATATAATGTTAAGTCAATTACATTTTTCGGAGATTTTCATGGAAGTTCCATTGAAAGAGATTTAGAAAGATTAGAAAAGTTATCAAAAAATGTTGTCCATACGGCCAGCACAAAAGATGGTGTGGACAAGGACTTTACAGATTTTATTATTTTGGATGCGATATATCGTGAAGCTGCTAAGAAGAATTCACCAGAAGTATTTATAATATTTACGGGGGATGCACATTTTAATTTAGCAATAAAATATTTAAGAGAGCTTAAGAAAAAAGTTATTGTATATGGTGTAAAACATTCACTTAGCAACAAGCTTAAAGCTTCAGCAAATTCATATGTGGAGATGCCAAGATCAAATCAGGAAAGAAAATATTATTATGACGCAATTTTACAGTCTTTATATATTTTAAAGAAAAGACGCAAAATGGCAACTTATTCAAAAACTGTTGAGAACGTTTCAGCACACAGTGGTGTGTCTAGAGAGCGAATTCAGGCTGCATTAGACGATTTAATGAATAATAAGTATTTGAATATGACTGAAAAGAAATACCATGGTAAAAAGCCAAAAATTCTAGAAGCAGATTGGAACAAATTAAAAGCTGACGGTTTGTGGAAAGAAAAAGCATAGTATTTTATTTGGAAGCAATTTATATGAGAACATTTTATATGAAAAACAATATTTTTATATAATGACAAAAAGCTTAGGTGTTAACAACCTAAGCTTTTCTGTTATAAAAAATCTTTTTGTATAAAATTATAATTCACTGTATCCATAACCGTTGACAATTGCCTCCACAGCCTTGCCGGCTTTACAAAGAGGACAATCATTATGAGTATACGCTTCATAATTTGGAATGTCATCGGCTCTAAACAATGCATCAATTCTATGTCCGTCAATAGAATCAACAGCACTAAAGATAGAAGAAATTCCCTGAAGAATTCCACCGTAGTATTGAATACATTCTATGCTGTTACGAACTGTCTTGCCTGTTGTAGCTGAAGCAAGAAGCAAAAGTACGTTTTTGCCTGCAATTTCAGGTTTCAGATTGTCTCTGAAAATCATCTGACCATTATTGTTAAATTCAGGTGTTACAACATAAATTGTTTTGTGAGCATTCATTGATAAAATTCCTGCTCTGCTTAATTCACTTGCAAGAAATGCACCAATGACTTCACAGCCTTCAATACAGACTATTGTGTCAATAGGCTTGCCCATCACATTGTAGTAATCTTTCATTGCGATGGCTATTCGTTCAGCCTCGTTCTGACGTGTCTTCATGGTTGTCATATCAAGGTAATTGTTAAGGTGTGAATGTGTTGAAACAAAATGTCCCGGAATTACCTTAATTGCGATGTTAGGATCTTTTTTTGCGTAGTATTTAACTATTCTGCTTTGTATCATATAACCGCCTCCTATCTTTTTTAAAATCCGTTCAACAATATAATACTATCTTATTATTTTGTTGACTGATTTTCAAGTGTAGGATTAGTTTTTTTTGACTTAATATCAATAATTTTATTAGCTATAAAAGCTACTAAAATTAATATAAGTTCAGCAACTGTTGCCCAAAGTCTTGAAACTATTGAAATAATTACTGCATACTCTTTTGGCATAATAAGAATTAATCCGGCGATTAAGATGCCTTCTCTTACACCAAGTCCTGAAACAGTAAAAATTGCAAGAATACCGATAATTGCTGATAAACCGTAAATTCCACCAACATATAGCCACTGTGAAAATCCAACGCTAGGGTAAAGTGAAACTACCAAAATGTAGAAACCTGTACCAACGATCAACCAGTTACAAATGAATAGTAGAACAACTTTAATCATTTGTGGGTAAGTTATTGTAATTTCCATATCATCTTTCTTCATTAATTTTCCAAGCTTTGAAAGGAAGAAATTAATGATTTTAGGATTAATGCAAATAAAAAACAGAATAACTAAACCAATAGTTGCCCATTTGTAGTTAGCTAATAATTCATTTGGAAAGAAGAACAGTGAAATTAAGAATAAAAATGCTGCTCCAAGTAGTGTACAAATGTTTTCAAGGAAGAAACATATTGTAACCTTTCGCATTGGAACGCCTTCTTCCTGATATCCCGGAATTCTTGCCGCAAGCATAAATACTTTTCCCGGTATATACTTACCTAAAATTGAGTAAAGATAGCTTGTTACGGCTTTAGTGTATTTAATGCTACATTTATTTAATTTTGTAATGTAGTGCCACAATGAAGCTAATGTAACTTTGTAAGCAAAGTATAGGAATATTGATAAAATAAATATGCCCCAGTTGAATTTGCCCCAGTCGATTTTTTTGATATCATCCCAACTTGTATAAAAATATTTTGCAAGAAATATTGCTACAAGAACTAAAAAAAGTATCTTGCAGATTTTCATTATATTCTTTTTGTTGAATTTATTTGATTTCATTTGTTAAAACTCCTAAAAACTTAATAGCACACGAATAAAGCACATGTAGTAATAAATTACTTTAGTAGGAACTTTGGCTAACTTATCATAATGTTCTTCTGAATATTTTTTGTTATGTTCAGCTAACTTTAATGCAAGTTTGTGGTTCCATTTGCATTTATCACTTGTATCTAATTTTGCAGTTGTTTTCTTTGCTTTTGCAAGGTTAAATTTGAATACAAGAGCACGTTTCTGGCTTCTAACCATGTCTTTGTCACTAATATGTGTTGCGTAAATATCTCCATCAGCAATAGCCTGATTAAGAGCATCATACGCTTTCTGTGAACGAATAACACAGCTTGTGTGCTTTATAGGGTTACCCTTCATTTCTTTAAGCCAAATGTCACCGAAGCTTATGTCGCTACATTCACCAAAGTGATCCTGGCATGTCATACAACTATCTTTTTCAAAGAAATAGGCATTTTTGTAGGAACAAATTGTTTTTGAGTAAGAGAATTCCTTTGTGCTGCCATCATTGTAGATCACACTGGAAATTCCGCGCCAATGTCCTCTTCTGTAGTAAAGACGTTTGGCATTTTCACTTGTAACACCTGACTTTTCCATTGAGAGGGTAGTTGCCTTAGGAGAATGGTTGCCACTACAGTACAAACCAAGTTTAAGAACAATCTTATCTTTGAGTGATTGATCTTTTTTCATTATTGTATCTAAACCTCTTAACATACATGGTGTCATTACAACAGCAACTTTTCCGTCAAAATTTCTAACTACATCAATGTGCTTAAGAATAGGAATGTTCATATAAACACTTGATGAAGCATCTCTGATTTCTTCTTCTGTAGTTGCAATGTATGTTTTGTAAGTTAATTCGCCGTTTTCAAAAGCTGTCTTAGTTACCCAGGCACCGTCAATTTCTTTGTTCTTTAACATATTGCAAAGAAGAGCAGTAACCATACCGCCTGAAGCTGCGTTGCCACGAATGTCTTCGTTTGTTGAATAACCTTTTTTACAGCCAATGTGAGAACCAATGTATTTATCAGGATTGTTAAAATCTAATAATTTACATTTTTTTTTTGGATTTTTTGTTACATCATCTATAATTTCGCTAATATATTTAATGTTGTTTCTTGAACTTGCTAAAACAGAATCAAGGTTTTTGTTAAGTTTAGCTCTAATATCATCTTCGTGAGAAACAAAGTCCTCAAAACTTTTCTTTAATTCTGATAATTCTAATTTTGAAAAGTCTATTGCGTACTGACCAAGTTCAAACATATCAAGAACTTCCTGATATTTGTGGCTCCAACCAATAAGAAGAACAGGAACTTTCTGTTCAAGGGAACCGATCATTGCATGGAATCTTGAAGCAACTAAAAATCTACATTTTCCAATGAAAGCTCTAATCTGTTCTGCATCCATTTCTTCATGGTACCAACGAACTTTGTCTTTGTTAGAAACGTCGTTATAAATTGCATCTCCAACCATAAGGTCGTTGTTTCTTGACTTTTCACTGTTAATTCTTGCCGCGTTTGCAATAAGAATTACGTTATAACCGCTTTCGTTTAAGTAGTTTACAAAGGAAACCATTGTATCCTTGTAAGGAATCCCCATTTTTTCGCATTTCTTCTCAACTACAGAACTAATTGAAAGGCCAACAACATTGTCATTGTAAAAACTGTCTTCGCTACAGATTCTATTGATTTCGTTGTTCCAGTATTCGCTGTCTTCCATTGAGAAAGCACCGTCAGCACATAACTTAACATTGTCTTTTACGCCAATACCCATAAGGTTATCGTATGTTTTCTGACCTCTGGCGCAAACAAGCTTAAGCTTTGGAAGAATCCATTTTGCTAGGAATTTGTTATAAGGATTCTTGAATGTACCTAAAGCCTGTGAATACTTAACAACAGGAGTGCCCACTAAAAGTGGAACTGCTGCACAAACAAAAGCGTAAGTATTCATTACAAAACCACGACTGTCAACAAAAGAAATACCTGCTTCGTCAACAACTAGGTCTGTGTTTGTGTAAGTTTTTAATATTTTATTTTTTAAAAGAAGCTTTTTAATAGGTGGACACCATTTAAAAAGCTTATAGAGTATAGCAAGTGGAAAAGCTATAAATAAAAGCTGTTCCGGTTTTGTGCTTGTAATATTAATAAAGTCAAAAGGTAATTGTTTCTTGTCCTCGCTTGGATAAACAGACATTAAGTTAATATTTAGTCTGTCTCCGTAAACATCGTGTAACTGTTTAATTGAACTTTGTAGCATAGCAGCGGCACCTTTGTTGCCGCTGTAGCTTGCTGCTGTAATAGCAATTGTTATATCTCTCATGATTACTCCTATTTGCTTTCTTTGTCTTCTTTGTTTTTAGCATCATTATCATAGTCGATTTTTCTTACATGGTACTGAACATCTTCCAAAATCTTGCGGTTAGCAGCAATAATGTCTGCCTGGAGTGCAATAATAAATGTTTGTACACCCATAAGTAAAAATGTGCTTGCTAAAATAAGTGACTGAACATGTCCGCTACCTGCACCCATGCCATAATATACAAGGAATCTGATTCCAAGTGCAAGTCCTAATGCGAAAAGGATGCCTCCAATGATTCCAAAGAATTTTAATGGCTTGTACATCATAAATGAACGGACAATAGTTACCATAGATCTTTTTACATATCCAAACATACTGCTGAACAAACGTGATTTTCTAAGTTCAGGGTTTGTTCTAATAGGAACAGATGTCATTGCCATCTTAGTTCTTCCTGCCTGGACAATAGTTTCAAGTGTGTATGTGTATTCATTTACAACATTTAATCTTAAAGCAGCTTCTCTGCTGTATGCTCTAAAACCACTTGGAGCATCAGGTATGTCTGATTTAGAAGCTACACGAACAGTCCAGCTTCCAAAGTGCTGTAATTTCTTCTTAAGAGGAGAAAAGTGAGCTGTGTTATCAATAGGTCTTTCACCAATAACGATGTCTGCCTTTTCATCTAAAATAGGTCTTACTAATTTTTCAATGTCATCACCGTTATACTGGTTGTCAGCATCAGTATTAACAATAATATCTGCACCGTTTCGCAAACATGCATCAAGACCTGCCATAAATCCTTTGGCTAGTCCCTTGTTCTGTTTAAAGTTTACTACATAGTGAACACCCCATTTTTTTGCAACTTCCACAGTGTTATCGGCACTACCGTCATTAATAATGAGGTATTCAATCTCATCAATTCCGTCAATGTGCTTTGGTAAATCATTAAGCGCAATTTCCAGAGTCTCTGCTTCGTTATAACATGGTACCTGAATAATTAATTTCATTTCAAATCTCCTTACTGTATTGTTATATTCTACTGTACTTTAAATCTATTGTACCTTATATTCTGAAAGAGCGTAACCTTTGCTCTTTAAAAATTTAGCTAAATTTTTTCCTTTTACAAAAATTGTATCAGGAACACCTACTTTATTCTTAAATGTATTGAATGTGTAGAATTTATCATTATCGCCGTAAACATCATTAGCGTTCTCAATAGCAATATTAACACTGTCTTTATCACATATAACAATAAATTCCTTCTGCTTCTTGTCGTCACGTAAATATTTTAATGTTCCTATATTAAACTGTGGCAGACCAAATTGATATGTTTTAACTAAATATCCACTCTTATGGTAGAAAATATCAGGATATTTTTCTGACACGTTTGTTTTTTCATCAATTTCTGCAATATAGTCAATGATGTTGTGAGTTCTTTCATATACTAATTCATCACGTCCACCTCTAACTTCTGAAGCTACATATCTGTAGTTAAGAGCGGAGAGAATAAATATTAAAACAGTAGCGCTGTAAATAACCTGTATTTTGTTAATACTTGTAAGTATTAATATTACAAGTAACAAACCTAATGATAGGAAGCCTGCTTTTGTGAAAGCTTCCGTCATCTGTGGGTAAGTACCGGTTGTGATTCCGTCTTCCACGTTGAAGAACTTTGTTAATGAAATGAAGTATCTTGTATTTGTTTTTGGAACAGTAGCCAAAACAGGACTAACTTTCTTTATAAAATAAACAAATACTAAAACGTAAGACACTACAGCTAAAACTTTAGACTTCCACTTAATAATAATTCCCTTCTTTATAACTAAAGAATAAAGGGCAATTAAAACTATAAGTCCCACAGCACCAACTGTGTAACGACCGAAAACAATACGATCAGCTCGTTTAAGTTCAACTCCTGTAAATAGTTCATATGCACTTGGGAAGAAGAATAATGCTCCCAGCGCAAAAGTTCCCATTAAGCATAAAGCGGAAAATAAAGATAAAATAGTTTCACCTATATTTTTGCCTCTGTTAGCTTTTTTCAAATTAATAAATAATATTATTAATGCTGCAAAGAAGCCAATGATAACAAGTCCCATAGTTGAGGCAAAAAGGTTAAATAACCAGCCGGCAACTAATTTAAGTTCGATTAATATGCCCTTAAGTGTAAATAATTTGCCAAGAGTTTCCATGTCGATTACATCAATGCTACCATGTCTTGTACCATAAATTCCGTAAACGCCATTCTTAAAGAAAGCTGCAAGGAATTTGTCAATAACCATTAAAACTCCTGAGACAGGAACGTATATAAAATAATTAACTGTTTTGTGTTTGTAAACTGCAGAAATTAAAACTACAGTCATAAATGCCGCAATAATTAAAACGACACCTCTTGTATGTGTCATATAAGCATATACTGTCACAAATGCCAACACTGCTGAAAGAACATTTCTAACAGTTTTACTTGTTGTTGAAGATAATTCTAATATTACAAGTAAAATTGGCCATGGTAAAAATATAAGCATAACATCACAACGGGCATACATTGCATATAACCAAATTGAAGAAATACCAACTGCAGGTACGGATATTAATAATGCCTGTATTTTTGATTCGATTTTTAAATGTTTTCTGCAAATATGATATGAAATAACAGGTATAAAGCTCATAATAAGCATGTTAAATGATATCATTGCCTTGTACATATAAACGGGATTGCTTCTGAATGCAATATAAATAGGATAATATAATGCAGAGAATGCATATTTGTAATAAAAACCTCCCATTGTTTGTACACAAAAGCTCCAATCATCTCCTGCCATAAAAGCTGTATTGGCAACTGTACCTGTTTCATCAAGTACATACGGAATTGATAGTGTTGAGGCAAAGAAAACAGTTGTTATTGCAAAAACAGCGTAAATCAGTATCTTTACATCTCTATCAGACATGTTTTTAAGAAAACTTTTCATATGCTATAAATCCTTTCGTGTTATAAAAATATTAAATTGTTTTTTGACAGCATTAAAAGGGTTTGCAGATATATAAATATTTGCAAACACCTGATGAAAAAATATTAAGTAATTTTGCTTAAGTCAAATGTTATTTTTTTAAACGTATTATAATAGGAAATAATCAATATTAAATAGGTATAAATAAATAACAAACAAAGTATAAGATAGTTGTAATAAAAAGTCAATAATAGTGATAATAACACTTAATGGCAATATTTTTTAAGTATATTGTGAAGAATATTAGTTATATTTTGTAGCTAATTGATTTTTGCATTGTTTTTATGTAAAATATAGACTATATGTAAATTTTACCCAAAACAGAGGTATTAAGATAGAAGGAGGTTTCAATGGCTAACGTTATTTCAGACGAAACAATTGAATATGTTGGTATTTTAGCGAAGCTTGAATTGTCCGACGAGGAAAAAGAAAAAGCAAAAGAAGATATGGGAAAAATGCTTGATTACATTGACAAACTTAATGAACTTGATACAAGCAACGTTGAACCTATGAGTCACGTATTCCCTGTAAACAATGTTTTCAGAGAAGATGTTGTTACTAATGGTGACGATAGAGAGAATATATTAAAGAATGCACCGGAAGAAAAAGATGGCGCATTTGTTGTACCAAAAACATTTGATTAATAATAAGGAAAATTATAAATTAAAGTTTCAGAAAGAATTAATGTAATTTATCGAAAGGAACAAATATGAGTTTAATGAATCTTACAGCTGTTCAATTAGGTAAAAAAATCAAAAGCGGTGAAGTGAAAGTTGAAGATGCCGTTCTTGATGCTTTTGCACAGATTGAAGCAGTGGAAAGCGATATAAACAGTTATGTAACTGTGTTAGAAAAAGAAAAAGTATTAACTAAGGCAAAGGAAGTTCAGGCAAAAATAGATGCAGGAGAGCTTACAGGACCTATAGCAGGTGTGCCTGTGGCAATAAAGGACAACATGTGTACAGAAGGAGTCTTAACAACATGTAGTTCAAAAATATTAGAAAACTTTAATCCAACATACACAGCTGAGGCTGTTTTGAATTTGGAAAAAGCAGGAGCCATTATAATAGGAAAGACTAATATGGATGAGTTCGCAATGGGCAGTACAACAGAAACTTCTCATTACGGGGTAACAAAAAATCCTTGGAACAATGAACATGTACCAGGTGGTTCATCAGGTGGTAGCTGTGCAGCCGTTGCAGCAGAAGAATGTTCATATGCCCTTGGTTCAGACACAGGTGGATCAATTAGACAGCCAAGTTCATTTTGTGGTGTAACAGGTATTAAGCCAACATATGGTACAGTATCAAGATACGGTCTTATTGCTTACGGTTCATCACTTGATCAGATTGGACCAGTTGCAAAGGATGTTACAGACTGTGCAACAATTTTAGAGACAATAGCAAGCTATGATCCAAAAGATTCTACATCAGTAAAAAGAGAATCATATGATTTTACAAGTGCCTTGGTAGATGATGTAAAAGGTTTAAAGATTGGTATTCCAAAGGGCTATTTTGGTGAAGGTCTTGACAGCGAAGTTAAAGAAGCAATTCTTAATGGTGTAAAAGTTCTTAAAGAAAAGGGAGCTGTTGTTGAAGAATTTGACTTAGATTTAATAGATTATGCAATTCCTGCATATTACGTTATCGCAGCAGCAGAAGCAAGCTCAAACCTTGCAAGATTTGATGGTGTAAAATACGGTTATCGTACACCTGAGTACGAAGGACTACACAACATGTACAAGAAAACACGTTCCGAAGGCTTTGGTGCGGAAGTTAAGAGACGTATTATGCTTGGTTCTTTCGTATTAAGTTCAGGATATTATGATGCATATTATCTAAAAGCATTAAGAACAAAGGCTTTAATTAAGAAGGCATTTGATGAAGCTTTTGCAAAATATGATGTTATTATCGGACCTGCAGCTCCAACAACAGCACCAAAACTTGGTGAGAGCTTATCAGATCCAATTCAGATGTATTTAGGTGACATTTATACAATTTCAGTAAACTTAGCAGGACTTCCGGGAATCAGTGTTCCTTGTGGGACAGACAGTAAGGGACTTCCAATTGGCATGCAGATTATTGGAGATTGTTTCAAAGAAAATAATATTATCAGAGCAGCTTATGCATATGAACAGTCAAGAGACTATGAAAGATGCAAAGTAGCAAAGAACAGAGATTAGGAGGAGCAGCAATGGAAAAAGCGTACGAGACAGTCATAGGACTTGAAGTTCATGTGGAATTAGCAACAAAAACAAAAATTTTCTGCTCCTGTTCAACAGAGTTTGGTGGAGCACCAAATACACATACATGCCCTGTTTGTACAGGTATGCCGGGTTCACTTCCTGTATTAAATAAACAGGTAGTAGAATATGCAATGGCAGTTGGACTTGCTACAAACTGCGATATTACAAGAAACGGGAAGTTTGATAGAAAGAATTATTTTTATCCTGACAATCCACAGAACTATCAGATTTCACAGTTATACAAACCAATTTGTACTAATGGATATGTTGAAATCAAAGGTGATGATGGTGAGAAAAAGCAGGTTAGAATTCATGAAATTCATATGGAAGAAGATGCAGGTAAGTTAGTCCATGATGACTTTTACGATTGCTCATTAGTGGACTTAAACCGTTCAGGTGTTCCACTTATTGAAATCGTGTCAGAACCTGACATGAGAAGTGCTGACGAAGTAGTAGCATATCTTGAAAAATTGCGTATGATTATTCAGTACCTTGGAGCTTCTGACTGTAAGCTTAACGAAGGCTCAATGAGAGCTGACGTAAACCTTTCAGTAAGAGAAGTTGGTGCCAGTGAATTTGGTACAAGAACTGAAATGAAGAACCTTAACTCATTTAAGGCAATTGCAAGAGCTATAGAAAACGAAAGAGAAAGACAGATTGACTTAATAGAAGCTGGTAAGGAAGTAATTCAGGAAACAAGACGTTGGGATGATACAAAAGAGTATTCTTACGCTATGCGTTCAAAAGAAGATGCACAGGATTACAGATACTTCCCTGATCCTGATTTAGTACCTGTTATAATCAGTGAAGAATGGTTACAGGAAGTAAAATCACGTGAGCCTGAATTTAGAGACGAAAAGATGGCAAGATACATTGAGGAATTTGAACTTCCTGAATATGACGCAGATATTATTACACAGTACAAGCCACTTGCAGATTTATTTGAAGAGACAGTTGCTCTTGGAAATAAACCAAAAGAAGTTAGTAACTGGATTATGGGTGAAACAATGAGACTTTGCAAGGAAGAGTCAATTGATCCTGACCAGATTAAGTTCTCAGCAGCCAACCTTTCAAAATTAATTAAGTTAATTGAAGATAGCGTAATTAACCGTGGTGCTGCTAAGGAAGTCTTTGAAGAAATGTTCAAGTCAGATGTTGATCCTGAAAAATATGTTGAAGAACATGGTATGAAACAGGATAATGACGAGGATGCTTTAAGAGAAATCGTTAAAAAAGTAATCGAAGAAAATCCTAAGGCAGTAGAGGATGTCCGTTCAGGAAAAGGAAAAGCTATTGGAGCTTTAGTTGGTCAGACAATGAAGGCAACACAGGGCAAAGCAAATCCGGGTGTTGTAAACAAATTATTAAAAGAACTTATTTAGTTAAATAAAGTAATAAAGTGTGGGAAAGAGAAAATCTGTGTTGATTTTCTCTTTTCTTCGTTTTATAATGAACCCGTGGCGTTTTTTTCTAAATGTCACAATAGCGAATTTTAATATGAAGGAGGAAAATGAAAAAATACATATAATATATGTTTTCATTTTTACCTTCATTTTTTTATTTTCAAGGGAGATTATAATGAATCAGAGAGATGTAAGTATGAGTTGGGAACCTGATGCATTACACGAAGAATGTGGTGTGTTTGGAATGTATGACTTTGACGGAAATGACGTGGCTTCTTCCATATACTATGGTCTTTTTGCACTACAGCACAGAGGACAGGAAAGTTGTGGTATTGCTGTATCAGATACCAGTGGCCCAAGAAAAGTAGACTTATACAAGGGAATGGGCCTTGTAAATGAAGTGTTTGATCAGGAAAAGATTCAAAGTCTAAAGGGTAATATCGGTGTAGGACATGTTAGATATTCTACAGCCGGAGACAGTGTAATTAGCAACGCACAGCCATTAGTCATTAATTATGTAAAAGGTACATTAATGATGGCACATAATGGTAACTTAATTAACGCTAATGAACTTAGAGATGAGTTAGCTTATACAGGTGCTATTTTCCAGACTACTATTGATTCTGAAGTTATTGCTTATTTAGTAGCAAGAGAAAGAATCAAAAGTAAAACAGCAGAAGAAGCAGTTGTAAATGCAATGAAAAAATTAAAAGGTGCATATGCATTGGTAGTTTCAAGTCCAAGAAAATTAATTGGCGCCAGAGATCCATACGGATTTAAGCCATTATGTATTGGAAAAAGAGACAATGCCTACATCTTGGCATCTGAGTCCTGTGCACTTGACACAATTGATGCAGAATTTGTTAGAGACGTAGAACCGGGAGAAGTTGTAACTATCGACGAAAACGGTATTAAGTCAGACAAATCACTTTGTGTTAAGCCGGAAGATCAGGCAAGATGCATATTTGAATATATTTATTTTGCAAGACCTGACAGTTACTTTGATGGAGTAAGTGTTTACGATTCAAGAATTATGGCAGGTAAATTTTTAGCAATGGACAGCCCTGTAGATGCTGATATTGTTGTAGGTGTACCTGAATCAGGTAATGTTGCTGCAATGGGATATGCAATGCAGGCAGGAATTCCTTACGGAACAGCTTTTGTAAAGAATAGTTATGTTGGAAGAACATTTATTAAGCCACAGCAAAAGAGTCGTGAGTCAAGTGTTCGTGTAAAACTTAACGTGTTAAAAGAAGTAGTTAAGGGCAAGAGAGTTATTATGATTGATGACTCAATTGTACGAGGAACTACAAGTGATAGAATTGTACAGATGGTAAGAGAAGCAGGTGCTACAGAAGTACATATGAGAATAAGCTCTCCACCATTTATTAGCGAATGTTATTTTGGAACAGATATTCCTTCTAAGGAACAGTTAATAGCTCATAACAGAACAGTTGAAGAAATCAATGATGTTATTGGAGCAGATTCTTTAGGTTACCTTAAAGTGGAACGCTTGAAGGAACTTTCAAGAGGACAGGAAATATGTATGGGATGTTTTACAGGAAAATATCCCCTTGAACCACCTAAGGAAGATATTCGTGGTGAATATAAGAAATAAAATATATTTACTAAAATATAAGGCTTAGGTTGATTTGTAAATCAGCCGGCACAGACAAATATTTATTCGGTATTAAAGAAATTTAATATATACAAACTATTTAAAAATCAAGGAGGTTTTTATGAACGACAGATATAACAGCCCGTTGTCAGAAAGATACGCAAGTAAGGAAATGCAGTACATTTTTTCACCTGACATGAAGTTTAAAACATGGAGAAAGTTATGGATTGCACTTGCTGAATCAGAGATGGAACTTGGACTTAACATTACACAGGAACAGATTGATGAATTAAAAGCTCATGCTGAAGACATTAATTATGATGTTGCAAAAGAAAGAGAAAAATTAGTTCGCCACGATGTAATGTCACACGTTTATGCTTACGGACAGCAGTGTCCAAAGGCAAAAGGTATTATTCATCTTGGTGCAACATCATGTTACGTTGGGGATAACACTGATATTATCATTATGACAGAAGGTCTTAAGTTAGTTCGTAAGAAATTAATTAATGTTATAAATGAACTTGCAAAGTTTGCTGACAAGTACAAATCACAGCCAACTTTAGCATTTACACATTTCCAGCCTGCTCAGCCAACAACAGTAGGTAAAAGAGCTACATTATGGCTTATGGAATTAAAATTAGATTTAGATGATTTAGATTATATTTTAGATAACATGATGCTTCTTGGAAGTAAGGGAACTACAGGAACACAGGCTAGTTTCTTAGAACTTTTCGAAGGTGATCATGAAAAAATCAAAGAACTTGAAAAGAAAATTGCAAACAAAATGGGATTTGATAAGTGCTTCCCTGTATCAGGTCAGACATATTCAAGAAAGATGGATACAAGAGTGCTTAACATCTTAGCAGGTATTGCAGCAAGTGCTCATAAATTCTCTAATGACATTAGATTATTACAGCACTTAAAGGAAATTGAAGAACCATTTGAAAAGAATCAGATTGGTTCATCAGCAATGGCTTACAAGAGAAATCCTATGAGAAGCGAAAGAATTGCATCACTTGCAAATTATGTAATGGTTACAGCATTAAATCCAGCCATTACATCAGCTACACAGTGGTTTGAAAGAACATTAGATGACTCAGCAAACAAGAGACTTAGTGTGCCTGAATCATTCCTTGCAATTGATGGAATTTTAGATTTATATCTTAACGTAGTAGACGGTTTGGTTGTATACGATAAGGTTATTGAAAAGAGACTTATGAGCGAACTTCCATTTATGGCAACAGAAAATATTATGATGGATGCTGTAAAAGCTGGCGGGGACAGACAGGAATTACACGAAAAGATTCGTGAACTTTCAATGGAAGCCGGAGCAAATGTTAAGCAGAAAGGTCTTGATAACAACTTACTTGAACTTATTGCAAATGATGACGCATTTAATATGTCACTTGAAGATCTTCAGAAAACAATGGATCCAAGCAAGTATGTAGGACGTTCACCTGAACAGGTAGATGAATTCTTAGCAGAAGAAATAAAGCCAATCTTAGATGCAAATAAAGACATCTTAGGATTAAGTGCAGAAATAAACGTGTAAATCCAAAGGTTGAAATAAAATAACTTTTCCAGTTTGCTGAGAAAAGTTGTTTTATTAACAACCTGAAAACACATAAGGATGGAGAAATTTTCGAAAGAAAATTTCGAGAATCCGCATGTGTGCAGAAGGGCGAAAGTTACCAAGTAACGGAGCACTTCGTGGATTTACAAAAAGACTATTGATTTATAAAAACATTCGCCGAAGGTAAGCTATTGGAGAAAGTGCTCTAACGTGGTCGGTTCATTAAGGCAGCGTAGCTGGCTTGATAGAACTGCTACCAGCGTTTGGCAGCGGGAGCGTGCTTTCGACAATAGTTACCTTCGGCGAATGAGAGTGTAAAGGAGAGGAAAAAGATGAAGCCAATTAAAGAAGGAAAAGTAAGAGAAATCTATGACAACGGAGACAGCTTAATTATGGTAGCAACTGACAGAATTAGTTGCTTTGATGTAATTTTAAAAAATGTAATTGAAAAGAAGGGTACAGTTCTTACACAGATGTCAAAGTTCTGGTTTGACATGACAGAAGATATCGTTCCTAACCACATGATTTCAGTAGACGTAAACGATATGCCTGAATTTTTCAGACAGCCAAAATTTGATGGAAACAGCATGATGTGTAAGAAACTTGAAATGCTTCCAATCGAATGTATCGTTCGTGGATATATTACAGGTAGCGGTTGGGCAAGCTATCAGGAAAATGGAACAGTTTGCGGAATCAAACTTCCTGAGGGCTTAAAAGAATCAGATAAGCTTCCTGAACCAATTTACACACCTTCAACAAAGGCAGAAATTGGTGATCATGACGAAAATATTTCTTATGAAGAAAGCATTAAAGTTTTAGAAAAACAGTTCCCAGGTAAGGGTGAAGAATATGCTGCAAAATTAAAATTATTTCTCGACAGCGGATGCGAAGAACAAATGACGAAAAATAAACAACAACGCTCGTATATATCAGCCTTGGCAGTATTGAATCAACAGTTTCCAGACCAAACCATTTACTATGTGGAGCGGATTAATATGCTCATTATTTGCGGCCAGTTGGAAGAAGCCCGTAAAGCTTGTCAGGAATTTTCTGCCCAACATGCAGACAAGGAAGAACCTATATTGATGGAGATAAAATTATACCAAGCGTTGCATGATGCTAAAAAGTTGCAAGAGCGGGTACAGGCGTTGAAGGCATTACCGAAGCGGCTATCACCTGAAGCATTGCGGATTATCCGGTTTTGGGATAAGGAGGTCGTTCATGCATAGAAACGATGCTTTTTGGATTATTGTCATTGTTTTATTCCTCGGCGTATTTTTCCAATATAACCGCATGGATGGCTTTTTGCATCTGTTTAGCGTTGCGAATACTGCGATAAGTTCAGTACAAAGAAGCGACGAACCTTGGAGCCAGGCAGATACGGTAACGCCAGATACATATATTGTTATTTATGATCCTAGTAGTGTAGAGAGTATGTTTTTACGGCATGAAACAGAACGGATGCTCAAAGAAAAGAAAATGAGATTCCAGAGTATTCGTCATGACCAGCCCATTACGATGAATATGTCAACGATTCGAGGCATTATCCTGTCTACTGGTGAACTGGAAAAAATTGTTTCTTTGCCAGCTGTCTTTTCGTATGTTGAACAAGGTGGTACGGCTGTTGTTTTAACGCGATTAAGCCAAAGCCCGGATAAGCCTATACGCCCGGATATACTTTCTAAATTAGGTGTTAGTCGTTGGGATTCCAGGAGTTCATCGGCCACGGCCTTTGGCCTTACTATGAATACTGATTTTTTAGCGGGTAGTAAGGGAATTCAGGTTGAAGGAGATTATCATTATGAAACGATCGTCGATTCATTGCTCCTTTCCGATGATGCCGTTGTCCATGTTAGCGATAATAGCGGCTCCATACCGTTGATTTGGCAAAAAAATTATGGCAAAGGTACGTTCTATATCTATAATGGGTCTGCTCGCTCTGATAAAACAAACCGTGGCTTTT
>OGZZ01000769.1_pt1 | contig 25001 bp, 27 predicted proteins | sample 1577021 | NCBI WGS metagenome assembly OGZZ01 (sample SAMEA3541526, study PRJEB24748) | human gut metagenome | biome: human gut; feature: human-associated habitat; material: faeces | place: China | collected 2012
CGGCAAACCAGGTCTCGTGGAGCAGGCGGTCGGCCTCGTACAGACGGTTGAAGTCCGGGTGCTCGGCATGGGCCAGAGCCTCGTAAGCAGCGGCCCGCTTCCGGATGAGCGCCCGCTGTTCCGGGGTGCACCGGGGCGAAAAATCCCGCAGCACACGGGCCTCCACGGCGGTGCGCTCGTAGATCAGCTCCTCCACGATCTCGCGGTTCAGCCGGGTGACGGTGGTGCCCTTGTAGGGCACGATCTTCACCAGCCCGTTTTCCTGCAATTTCTGCAAAACGACCCGGATGAGCGACCGCGGTGCCCCGAACCGGGTGCAGAGCGGGTTCTCACTCAGCGAGCTTCCGGGGCGGATGGTCAGGTCGATGATCTCCCGCTCCAGCACATCATAGATCGCGGCGTCTGTTTTGTACGTTTGTTGTTCCATAGCTTCGTTCCCCAGACAACAAGGCCCGGCTGTGTTCAAGCCGAAGGCGAAAAAATAGAGTGGACCGACCTGCCGAAGGCGGATGCTAAACGTTCCATGGTGCCGTGTCCGGCTTTTCCAATGCGAACTCCATCGGCTCCCCGGTCTCCGGGTGCAGAAAACAGAGCCGTGCGCTCTGCAGTGCAATGGTTCCCTTGAAATGGCTGCCGTATTTGCCGTCGCCCCAGAGTGGATGCCGCCGGGAGGCGAACTGCACCCGGATCTGATGGGTCCGCCCGGTGTGGAGAGTGATGTCCGCAAGGCTCAGTGTTCCGTTCGAGGCGGTGATGCGGTATTCGAGCACGGCTTCCCGCACCCCTTTGCGCGGGCGGCTGACCGGGAAGACCCGGCCCTTCCGGCCGTCCTTGAACAGATAGTCCCGCAGGATGCCGTGTTCCGGCAGTGTTTCGTCCGGTGCCCCGGCAAGGACGGCCCGGTACTGCTTGGTGAAGACCGGTGCGGGCAGCGTATTTTGGGTGGGTGCAGCCCGGCCGTCCAGCACGGCGTAGGCTTCCTGGCTCTGGGTGATCTGTCGTGTCAGCGCGGCGGCGGCCTTCGGAGTCCTGGCACAGACCATCAGGCCGGACACGCCGGTGTCCAGCCGGTGGATGACGCCCACATAGGCGTCGGGCTTGTCCCAGAGCTTCCGAAGGGCGGCGGGTACGCCGTCCTCGCTGGAAAGCCCGGCGGGCTTGTCCAGAACCACGAGGGCTGTATCTTCGTAGAGTATCACAGCCTGCCCTCGTCCACCAGCGCCTTGAGCTTGAGCACGCCCGCGATGGTCTTGCCGTCCTTGATCTCGCCGTTCATGACCATCTCGTAGGCTTTTGCCAGTGGGATGCGGTCGGGCGTCAGGAACTCGTCGTCGTCCAGATGCATCTGGGTGGCAGTGTCCATTGCCACTCCACCATGTGCGATGGCAAAAATACCTTGCAGGATATGGCAAGCGCTGCGTGCGCGCAGGGCCTGACCACGCTGGGCTTCACCGGCCATAGCTACACCCAGCGCGACCGCGAATACTGCATGAGCCCCAGCCGCACCGCCCAGTACAAGGCCACCATCGCCAAGCTCAAGGCCGAGTACAAGGGCAAGGTGGACATCCTGTGCGGCATCGAGTGGGACATCCTCAGCGAGGACAAGCGCACCGGCTACGATTACTGGATCGGCAGCGCACACCACCTGTACGGCAAGAACACCGGCAAGTATTACGAGATCGACTTCCGCCCGCAGGACCTGTGGGACTGCATCAACGACGACTTCGACGCCGACCCGCTGGCCGCTGTGGAAGCTTACTTTGCCGAGGTGGAAAAGGTGGCCGCCCTCAAGCCGGATATTCTGGCCCACATCGACCTGATCAAGAAGCTGAACGCCAAGGGTGAGTTCTTCGACGAGGAGTCGCCCCGCTACAAGGCTGCTGCTCTCAAGGCCCTGCAGGCAGCAAAGGACAACGACTGCCTGCTGGAAGTGAGCACCGGCGGCGTTTACCGCGGCTACCGCAAGGACTTCTACCCTGGCCCCTGGCTGCTGGGTGAGTGGCAGAAGATGGGCGGCAAGGTGATCATCACCTCCGATTCCCACGACATTGCCAGTCTGACCTACGGCTTTGACGAGGCCGCTGCCGCCATCCAGGCCGCAGGCTTTACCAGTGTGGAGGTGCTCACCGGCCACGGCTTTGAGACCCAGGAGCTGTAAAGAGCACGATTGGAATTGCCGCCGCTTGCGCTCTGGCAATTTTCAGCGGAAAAATGTTTTTGATTTTGCAGTCAGAGCGGCCTGCGGGCCGCTCTGACTGCCTTTTCACGAGAGGGGCCGCCGCGGGCAGCTTCTTCGTAAAAAGCAACTGCATAAAACGACAAAACAAGGGACTGCTTTCCGGGCGGCCCCTTGTTTTGCGGTAAAAATAAAGTTGGAGGAACCCTATGACCCAGACCCAGTCCCGGAAGAAGAACCTCTTCCAGATGAATGTAGACCTGATGCACGGCCCCATCTTCAGGAGTCTGGTGCTGTTCATGCTGCCCATTCTCATTTCCAACCTGTTTCAGCAGCTGTACAACACCGTGGACACCATGATCGTGGGCAACGTGCTGGGCGACACCGCCCTTGCTGCCATTGGCTCCTGCGGAGCCATCTACGAGCTTCTGGTGGGCTTCGGCCTTGGCATCGGCAACGGCCTTGCCATCGTGGCAGCGCGCGCCTACGGCGCTCAGGACGAGGAGCTGCTCAAGCGCACGGTGGCCGGGTCGCTGGTCATCGGACTGGCGGCGTCGCTGACCATCACCACGGCGGGCTTTTTCGGCCTGCGGCCCCTGCTGGAGCTGCTGGACACCCCCGCCGAAATTCTGGAGGACGCTTACCGGTACATCATCATCATTGATCTGGGCGTCATCGTCATGTTCGCTTACAACCTGTGCGCGGGCCTGCTGCGGGCCATCGGCAACAGTGTGATGCCGCTGGTGTTCCTGCTGCTCAGCTCGGCGCTGAACGTGGTGCTGGACCTGTGGTTCATTGCCGGGATGGGCATGGGCGTGGCCGGTGCCGCTGTGGCTACCGTGATCGCACAGGGCGTGTCGGTGGTGCTGTGCATCCTCTATGTCATGGCGCGGGTGCGCATCCTCATCCCGGGCCGGAAGCATCTGGACGTGGGCCGCAAGCTGTACTGGGACCTGTTCAGCCAGAGCATCTCCATGGGCCTGATGAGCAGCATCGTGTCTGCCGGTTCGGTGATCTTGCAGTACGGCATCAACGGGCTGGGCACCCTGACCATCGCCGGACACACGGCGGCCCGCAAGCTGTTTGCCTTCACGGATATGCCGCTCATCGCCATGGCGAATGCGGCGTCCACCTTCGTTTCCCAGAATTACGGCGCAGGCCAGCCGGAGCGCATCCGCAAGGGCATGCGGGAGATCTACCTGTATTCGCTGGTGGTCATGGTGGTGACGGTGCTGCTGATGCAGGTGAGCGCCGAGTGGCTGGTGCGCATGGTGTCCGGCTCGTCGGAGGCCCTCGTGCTGGAAAACGGCGCACGCTATCTGCGCTGGACCTCCCCCTTCTATGCAGTGCTGGGGGTGCTGCTGTCCACCCGCTATGCCCTGCAGAGCCTGGGCGAAAAGGTGCTGCCGCTGTTTTCCAGTGTCATCGAGTTCCTGGGCAAGGTGGTGTTCGTGCTGGTGTTCATCCCGCGCTTTGCCTACAATGCGGTCATCCTGTGCGAGCCGGTGGTGTGGTGCTTCATGGCGCTGTATCTGGTGGCGGTATACCGCTGCAATCCCTTTGTGTTCCCCAAAAAACAATGACCCGGTGCCCCGGGCAAACAAAAAGCGTCTGCAGAGGCTTCTGCAGACGCTTTTGTATTGGGGGTCTCCTTACAGGGCCGAATAGCCAAAGCTGTTGACCAGTGCGTCGATGTGCTGGCCTGCTTTGCACAGGGGGCAGTCACGGCTGTCGTAGCTGGCGTAGTCCGGCAGGCTGGCGGGGTCGAAGATGGAGGTGACCGGGTAGCCCATGCACTCGTGGGTGGTGGCAAAAATAGCCGAAAGCCCAGCCACCATGCCGCCGTAATAGTTCACGGCCTCCACAGCGGCCTGCACGGTGTAGCCGGTGGTGATGGAAGCGGCTAGGATGAGCACATGCTTGCCCTTGACCATGGGGGCCAGATTGTCGCGCAGGATGATCTGGCTGCCGGTGGTGTACTCCGGGGTGATGACATAGATGGTCTGGTGGGCGTTCATGTTGGCAAAGCCGTCCTTGGTCAGCTCATTGGCCAGACAGGTGCCGATGACCTGGGTGCCGTCCAGACAGAGCACGGTGTCCACGATGGTGCTGTGCTGGTAGGCACTTACCAGTTCTCTGGCCACGGCCTTGGCCTCCGACAGGCGGGACTTCTGGGTGGTGACGTCGATGTAATAGTTGATGTGGCTGTGGCTGGTGGCAAAATGTCCCTTGGCAACGCGCAGGAACAGGTCGCTTTTCTTGGTGGGCAGCTTGACCATGTTGATCATAACAGACAGCACTCCTTTTCAGCCGGGCGGGCGCACCCGCCGCAAAATATAACAGCGCGGCGGCAAGTGGCTCTGCCGCTGCGCTTTGTCCGTTGCTTGTTCTTTTATTGTACCGGAAAATGGAACTGTGCACAAGACACAAAATCACTAAAAAACGATAGGCACTTTGCGACGAACTGCCCAACAAAAGGGTCAAAAAAGCCCGCACCAAGGGTGCGGGCTGAAATGTAAAGATTGGAGAATTACTTGACGAGGTCTGCACCGAGGATCTTCCAGGTTATGCGGAGTTCAGGAGACTTGGCCGGGCGAGGAATGAAGGTGAACTCCAGGGTCTCCTCAAGGTTGGGAGCATGCCCGGCATAGTCGGGGACATGGACCTTGTACTCACCTACAGTCCGGGCCGGGAGCTCGGGGAGAATATCAGGAACCTTGCCGTCCGCCCCCTGAACAGCCTCGATGGACAGGTTGAAATAGTTGCTCCACTTGCTGTTGCCGTCTTTGTCCAGGACCTTTACTACGAAGCTCTCTTTGGGGTCCATAAGAAGGGGAGCATCGGAGTTGTTCTTCACCGTGAAGGTAAAGACACCGGTAGTGCCCTCCGTGTCCACGCTCTTCAGCAGGCCGCCGGTGGTGCCCAGGGTCGTGCCGTAACCCAGCTTTTTGATAACAGGGTTGTTGGGGTCCTGGATCTCACAGCCCGTCAGCAGGCCGGCACCGGCCACAGCCACAGCGGTCATGGCAGAATACTTCAGAAAATCACGCCGGGAAAAAGTGTAAGACATGATACGTTCCTCCGTTTATCAACAAAATATGGTGTAAGGGTCAGCCCAAAGCAGGGACCGCAGTATCCGGGGAGATGATCCAGTTTGCGGTGTACTCGTTGTACTCGGTATCCGGGGTGTAGATGATACGCAGGGAGGCGATGGGGCATTCGGTATCCTCGGCCTTCATCACAGGCAGGCCGGATGCAATAACGGTGCAGATGCACTCCTTACCGCGGCTGATGGGGTTGGTATAGCCAGGGACCAGGGCGGCGTTGAGGCTGCCCTGGGTAGAACCAACAAAGATGTTTGCGATGCAGTTGTTGTTCTTATCGTAGGCCTTGACTGCAAAACGATTGGGGCTCACGACGATGGGATTCTTGCGGCCGTTGACGATATGGATCGTAAAGGTCGCGTTGCCGGATGTGGGGTTATACTCCAGGGCTTCCAGAGTGGATTTTACCTTCAGCACGACATTATCACTGGGATAGGTGGTCTGGATCGCAGTTTCTGCGCCAGAACCAGAGCAGCCGCCCAGCAGGCTGGTACCGGCCACAGCCACGGCGGCCACGGCGGTGTATTTCAGAAACGAGCGGCGGGAGAAAACGGTAGACATGATTTTGTTCCTCCTCCTGGAATGTAAAATTATACAGTTTATGCCAATGGAAGTTACTTATACAATAGGCGAAATGACCGCAAAAGTCAATGCTTTTTATAAAATAATTGTGAACATTCTGTGGGCATATCGTACAAAATGGACGAAATCGAATGCAATTATCCGCGGATCACATCGGCGGCCTTCATGGTAAAGGTCAGGGTCTTGTCCGGGGCAAAGGTGGGCATGTAGGTCACCTGCAGCTCCTTCCAATTCTTGGGCACCATCAGCATCAGCACGATGTAGCCGGAGCCCTGCGGGGGCAGGCTCTCGCTGTCGGAGAAGCTCTGGGAGTTGGAGTTGTACAGGGACACCGTGGCACTGATGGCAGCACCCTGACCGTCGCAGGTGGCAACAAAGTCGGTGGTAGCAGCGGCCATGGCCTGGAAGTTGGCGTCCACGTTCTCCAGCGGGGGCACCGGGTAAGCGGCGTTGATGGCATCCACGCCCTGTGCACCGATGGTATAGGTCTCGGTCTTGCTGCGGTTCAGCACGGTCACGCGCACGCCCAGATACTCATAGCCGGGCTGTGCGGGGTCCTGGGTCAGGTGGAACACGCTGGACAGCTGCACGCCCAGACCGTTCCAGTTCTTGACGGTGTCGCCCACCTTCACGTCGTTGACGGTGGTGTTTCTGCCATTGGTCTTGCAGCCGCTCAGCAGGCTGGCAGAGCCGACCGCTGCAGCGGAAACACCTGCACACTTCAGGAATGCACGGCGGGAAATCTTGTTCGACATAGGTATTGTCCTCCTCTTGATCGGTGGAAATGTTGTCCTTTCCAGAATCTTCTACTCTGTTTATACCGTTTTTGGTGCACAGATGCAAGAGTTTTGGGGAACAATTCACAGGAATATCACCCCAGTACGACGGGATTTCAGTCCTCGGGGGTCAGGCCCTTGACGTGGGTCTCGCTGGTCTTGACCAGATTCAGCAGGCTGGGGGTGTACAGCGGGAACTCGCGGGTCAGGCTCTCGGTGGTCATGGCAAGGCAGGCGGGGTCCTTTACGCCCTCGGCACCCTTCAGGTCCTCCCCGGCCAGCAGGGCTTCCACATTGGCCTCGGACATGCGCATCACGGCGTCGGAATAGCCGCGCCAGCGGTGGGCACCGATGCTGAACATGCTGGACGCGTTGTGGGGCTCGGCCGAGTACAACAGGCGGAACATCTTGGCCACGGCCATCATCAGGTAGGCACTCACCTCGGTGGTCAGGGCCTTGCTGTGGCACTGGCCGATCTTGGCATACAGCACGTTCAGGCTGTTGGAGATCAGCTTTTTGTTCATGGTGGGCAGCACGCTGCCGTGGTAGATGTTGTCCTTCATCTTGTCGGGGTTGGGCAGGTCCTCGGCCGAGAGCATCATACCGTTGCGCTCGGCGCTGCGGCCCAGCAGATAGTCGCAGGAAACATTATAATAGTCGGCCACGCGCACCACAAAGTCCAGCCCGCACTCGCGGATGCCTTTTTCGTAGTGGGACAGCAGGGCCTGCGAAACACCCAGATCTTCCGCCGCCTGCTTCTGGGTGATGCCGCGCTCCTTGCGCAGCAGTTTGATGATACGATTGAATTCCATGGTCTCTGACTCCTCAATGACCCCGGGTTGGGGAACATCCTTGATTTTTGGTTTACAGCAGGTTGATTATACACAACGGAAAACGAAATGTAAAGCAAGAAAAGTGACGATATTTTTCATCAAATTTCGTCATTTCTGTCAAAGGCCTTGCCGGGTACACTACATCTATGTTAAACTACAGGTATAACAGCATACATTTTGTGGCGGACGCCCGGGGCACAAAGATGCCGGGCGGGAATATTTTTGGCAGAGGACGCGCTTTTCTGCCAGAAAATGGCTCCCGTTCCGGCCAAAAGAAACGGCACCCGGCGCAAAATGCAAAAATTCCAAATTGGAACTTCCATCTTTCCTGGTTTTGTGCTATAATGCTGTTTTGGCACCTGTCCTTGCCCGGCGCACAGCTTTGTGGTGGGCAGGGAGGCTATAAAAATAGGAATAGGAAAGAGGATTACCCAAATGAAACGCAACACCATCACCCGTCTGTGCAGCCTGGCCGCTGCCGCTGTTCTGGCTGTGAGCTGCATCGCCCTGACCGGCTGCGGCAGCAGCGCATCTTCTGCTGCTTCCAGCACCACTTCCACCGCTGCATCCGCTGCTGCCGCCGGCGACAACTCCTGCGGCGAGAACGCGACCTGGACCCTGGCCGACGGCACCCTGACCATCAGCGGCACCGGCCGTATGACCGACTACAGCAGCAACTCCCCTGCTCCCTGGGCGGATCAGGCCGACCAGATCACCGCTGTGGTCGTGGAAGCCGGTGTGACCACCGTGGGCGGCAGCTCCTTCAAGGGCTGCACCAACCTGACCACCGTGACTCTGGCCGATGGCGTGGAGTACATTGAGACTGCCGCCTTCAACGGCTGCACCGCCCTGTCCGACATCACCATCCCGGAGAGCGTGGGTTACATCAAGACCGGCGCCTTCAAGGACTGCAATGCACTCACCAGCGTGACCGTGCGCAGCAACTGCCGCATCGACACGAACGTTTTCCCCGCCACCGTTGAGGTCAACCGCTACGCCGACTGATCTTCCGTGCAACGCGCACCGGCTCCGGGGGTTTGGATCTTTGCAAATGATACGAGGTATTTTGCATGAAAACCTTTAAGCTCCATCTCATCCGTCACGGCGTGACCGCCGGCAACCTGCAGGGCCTGTACATCGGCAGCGGCACCGACATCCCGCTGTGCGACGAGGGCCGTGCCCAGCTGGCCGAACTGAAGGAACGCTTTGAGTACCCCCAGGTGGACACCGTGTTCTCCTCGCCCATGCTGCGTGCGGTGGAAACGGCCAACATCCTGTTCCCCAACGCGGCCCACACCTTTACGGTGCACGATCTGCGGGAGGCGGGTTTTGGCAAATTCGAGAACAAGCCCGTGAAGGAACTGGTGCACGACGAGGACTTTAAAAAGTGGATCACCCCGGGTTCCGGCTTTGTGCCGGAGGGGGCTGAGCCCACCGAGCAGTTCCACGCCCGCTGCGCCGAAAGCCTGCTCAAGCTGTTTGAGTATATGATCCGCATGGACGTGACCGAGGCCGCCTGTGTGACCCACGGCGGCGTGATCATGAGCATGCTCAGCCAGCGTGCTCTGCCCAGCCGCCGCCCCGAGCAGTGGATGGCAGACCCCGGCTGCGGCTACACCGTGCAGACTGACGTGCAGCTGTGGATGCGGGACAAGCTGGTGGAGGCCATCGACATCGTGCCCTTCGGCTATGCCGACACCCTGCGCGGCCAGGCCGAGACCGAAGAGAACGAGGCCTACGAATAAACGCAAAGAATCGGTTACAATCCGGGGCAACCGCTTGACAGAACGGTCACAATCCTTTATTGTATAAAGGAACCACTTTTTCGTTTCGCCAAGGAGGAAGTTCCCATGTCACAAGCCATCTCCCGCCGGTCATTCCTGAAATGTGCCGGCTCCGGTGCGGTCAGCCTTGCGGCTGCCCTGCTCACCGGTGTATCCGCAGCAGCGGCCGAGCTGCGTGCTGCGGGCGACCCTGCCCTGCTGGACGGCAAGGCGGCAGTGGAGCTGCTGGGTTATGCCCCGGCTCCGGGTCTGGGCGGTGTGCTGGTGTATCTCTCGGTGGAGAACCTGTCCGGCCATGCGCTGCCGGTGGGCGAAAGCTACCTGCAGAGCCGTCGGGTGTCCACCCGGGAGGACCTGTACAGCATGGGCACCGGGGTCACGGCCGCCTGCAACGGCCGTGCGGTGCGCTGCGGCAGCTTTGCCGCCCCGCTGTACGGTGAGAACGCGGCGGATGCTTCGATTTTTACCCTGAATCTGGCCGCCGGGCGCGGTGCGCTGCTGCACTGCTTCTGCGCCGTGCCGGAGGACTGGCAGACGCTGGAGCTCACCTATGCCCCGGACTTTGCCGCCGGGCGCAGCGTCACCTTCACGGTGCAGCGCGGCGCGGACGAAGCGGAACTGGGCATGGTGCCTGCCACCCCTGCCGAGGTGGGCAGCGTGGTGGACCTGTAAAACCGAATAAACGCAAAAGCTCCCCGTGCATCTGCACGAGGAGCTTTTTGTGTGTCAGGACTGCAGCAGGTCGTTCCCGGCGGAATCCTGCACGGTGACTTCCTCACCGGTCAGGCTGGAAAGCCATGCAATGTAGCTGCGGCCGCTCAGGATGCGCAGCGGGCGGCCATCGGCGTCGTAAAAGGCAAAGGTCGAGCCGGTGCCCTGGGTCCAGGTGATGTGCCACAGGTGGCCGCCGTTGAGCCACAGGCCGCCGCCCATGGTCAGGTCGTAGTCCAGGGTGCGGCCATCGTCCCGCGGGGTAGAGGCACTGTACAGCACCAGAAGGTTGTCAAAGGCAGCCTGGATGCCGGTGTTGGCGTCCAGCTGCGGGGAGCCGTCATGGTGCAGCATCCCGTAGGTGCCGGTGTCGGTATCGTAGGCAAAGCGGGTGGTGCTGCCGGATGGGAACTGTACTGCCGCCTGAACTGCGTCGGCAACGTCCGCATCCGGCAGGTGGCCGTCGGTCTGCTGAGGCAGCAGGGCCGGGACAGTGGGTACGGCGGGGGTGTCCCCTTCCTGCGTGCTGTCTGCGGATCCCGCAGGGTCCTCGGACAGCGCGGACGAGAGGCTCAGGCTGCCCAGCACCTTGGCCACAGATTGACCGTTGGTGCACCACAGCGGGCTGGCCCAGTCGGTATTGCCGGTGGTGAAGGCGTTGCGGCCTGTTTCCAGCGCGTCCACCGCGCGCAGGTTCCAGTAGTCCAGAAAATTGCGGGTATACAGGTCGCAGCCGCGCTGGATGGGCAGCACCTGCTGGCCGCTGAGCAGCCGCCAGAACAGGTCCTGCCCCAGCGTGACCGGTCCCACCGTCGGCATGGCCGACACGGAGGGATAAACCAGGCACAGGCTGGGGGCGGTGTCCGCACGGGCTGCGGCCTCCAGCACCACAGAGGCGCTGCCGATGCCCCACTGGGTGGTGCTGCCGGGGGCGTTGTCGATGACCACTGCCGCCGGACGCTGGCCCGGGTATTGCTGCTCCTGCCCGGTCAGGGGGTCGGCAGAAGCCGTGCTGTCGGCTGCCGGGCCGCCCGGCATGCAGCCGGCCAGCAGCACAGCGCACAGCACGGCCGCACCGATGCGCTGGATCCAGATGCGTTTCATGGCGTTCCCCTCGTTTACTGATAGCTGAAATTGGACCACTCATCGTCGTCCACAATGGCAAGGTAGGTCTTGCCGCGGTTGAAGAGCAGCTCGGCCCCGGCGTCATCGTAGACCTTCAGCGGATGCTCCGGGGAGGCCTTCTCCCAGCGGCCCACCTGTACCCCGCCCCGGCTGAAGAAGTAGGCTTCGCCGCCGGAAATATAACTCACCTGCTGCACGTCGCCGGAGTCGCCAGGGTAGGCGGCGATGGGGGCAAAGCAGATGAGCAGGTTGTCGAAGCTCAGCTGCTTGCCGTTCAGTTCGTCCACGGTGTTCTCGAATCCGCCGGCGGCGTGGCTGTACATCTGCATTTTGTAGGTGCGGCTCAGTGCACTGTAGCTGAAGCTGGTCTTGTAGTTGTCGGAGTGCACGATGCGTATCGTCCGGCCGGAAGCGGTGCCGCGCATGGTATTCTCGGCCCCGGTGCGGTAGTCCGCAAAACGGAAGAAGGTGGTGTCGTAATCGTGGCTCAGGCCGATGCCGGCATTGGCGGCGGCCTGCCGGATCTCCTTGCCGGAGGTGAACTCGGTGTGTTCGTAGGCAACGTTGCGGCCGCGGCTGTCCCGGTGGGCCACATGGGGATGGGTGGGCGTGTTGAAGTAGCTCTTGCCGCCGATGTTCAGACCGGAGTAGTTGTAGACGCTGATGAACTTGGTGCAGGGGGCGCTTTCGCCGTCGTGGTAGTACAGCGCCTGCCAGGGCATCAGCAGCTGCAGGAACTGGTCCCGGCCGGAGCGCATGGGCCCCACCTCGGGGATGCTGTCGGCGTCGCGGTACACGGCACAGAAGCGAGTGATGCCGCCCTCCACCTTGCTCTCGATGAGCAGGTCAGCGGAAGAAAGGCCCCGCTGAGGGCGGGCGTTCTGCCGCTCGGAATAGCTGATGTTGTTGACCATCACGCCCACGATGCGGCCGCTGCTGCGGTTGGCCTCGCCGGTCAGCGGGTCAGCGTCGTAGGCAGGCAGCCAGCTGGACGCGGCCGGTTCCTCCGCTGCTGCGGAAGATGCGGCGGCCTCACTGGAAGCCGCTGCCTCGCCGGAGGCTGCCGCCTCCGAGGATGCAGAGGAAGAGCTGTTGGCGAGCTTCTGCCGCAGCCAGTCGGAAAAGCGGCTGCCAACGGCGGCAGAACCGGCGGCCCGGCAGCTGGTCAGCGCCAGCGAAGCGGCCGCCAGCCCGGACAGACGAAGAACGGAACGGCGAGTGATCTTTTTCATAGAAAGTACCTCCTGCAGGGGGAAAGGATCGCGGCGGGGTCAGGCACTGCCTGCCCGGAAAAGAGCCCAAATCGGATTTACTTTGATTGTAACGATTCTGTCCGGTTTTGTAAAGAGGATCTTGTCGGGATAAAACCTCTCCATCTCGCCTGCGGCGAGATCGTTCGGTCGCTTAAAGTCCCCGCGGGGAACTTCATAAGTGCAACGCAAGAATTTTCGGCCGGGCACTTGCATTTTATCGGCATTTATGGTAATATTATTCGGCAGTATTGTATTGCTGCAGAATATGCGCTCGTAGCTCAGCCGGTAGAGCATCTGACTTTTAATCAGAGGGCCAGGGATTCGAGTTCCCTCGAGCGCACCAAAATCCCACGAAGAATCGTAAGATTCTTCGTGGGATTTTCCATTTCCTGGGGCTCTGCACACTTTTGCACACTTTTTGCACACCGGCGGGAAAGCCGTGTTTTTCCTTGCATTGTCTGCCTTACTGGAGTTTTCACTCTCCAGAACGGCCCGGTGGGCGGGCATTCTTTTGCTCCTTGGCGGTGCGCTGCACGGCGGCACTATAAAAGGCCGCCTGCAGCGCTCGTCTTGGATTCGGTCTTATTTACACCACTTGGCAAATTCTTCATCCGTGCACTTGACGTAGTGGCTGCCCTCCACATGGTGGCGGGTGCCCTTGGAATAGTCGATGCCGGAAGTGGCATAGTCATAAGTCTCAGCCACGCGGCGCTTTTCCACCACCGGGTTCGGCAGCGGAATGGCCGACAGCAGGCTCCGGGTGTAGGGGTGGATGGGGTGCTCGAAGATCTCCTCGGTGGTGCCGGTCTCCAGCAGATGCCCCAGATGCAGCACACCGATGCGGTCGGAGATGTACTTGACCATGGACAGGTCGTGGGCGATGAACAGATAAGCCGTGCCGGTCTCCTGCTGGATATCCTTCATCAGGTTGACTACCTGTGCCTGAATGGACACATCCAGCGCCGAGATGCACTCGTCCGCGATGATGAGCTTGGGGTTCATGATGAGGGCGCGGGCAATGCCCACGCGCTGACGCTGACCGCCGGAGAACTGGTGGGGGTAGCGCTCGGCGTGCTCCGGGGCAAGGCCGACCTTGGCAAGGATCTTTTCCACCTTTTCGCGGCGCTCTGCCTGCGTTTTGCACAGATGGTGGATATCCAGACCCTCGCCGATGATGTCCTCCACCTTTTTGCGGGGGTTCAGGGATGCCATGGGGTCCTGAAAGATCATCTGCATCTGGGTGCGCAGGGTATTGTTCTGTGCATGGGTCAGACGGCCGCTGATATCCTGCCCGTCAAAGGTGATCTTGCCCGCAGTGGGGTCGTACAGGCGGATGATGCTGCGGCCGATGGTAGATTTGCCCGAGCCGGACTCGCCCACCAGACCGTAAGTCTCGCCGGGGTAGATCTCAAAACTGACATCGTCCACCGCCTTGACCGTGAAATTCTTATTGACGCGGAAATACTGCTTCAGCCCTTCGACCTTCAGCAGCGGGGTCGTGCTCTGTGCTGCCATTTATTCCGCCTCCTCGATCTTTTTTGCTTCTGCTTTCATGCGGGCAATGCGCTCCTTGAGCTCCGGCGGCATCTCCACCTTGGGGGCACGGGGGTCCAGCAGCCATGTTGCCGCATAGTGGGTATCGCTGATCTTGAACATGGGCGGGTCGATCTCGTCGTCGATGTTCAGTGCAAAGCGGTTGCGGGGTGCAAAGGCATCGCCGGGCTTCTCGTGCAGCAGGTTCGGCGGCGAGCCGGGAATGGTATACAGACGGTCATCGGCGGTGTCAAGGTCGGGCATGGCCGACAGCAGGCCCCATGTATAGGGGTGCTTGGGGTCGTAGAAGATCTCGTCGATGGTGCCGGTCTCCACGATCTTGCCGGCGTACATCACATCCACATAGTCTGCCACCTTTGCCACAACGCCAAGGTCGTGGGTGATGTAGATGACCGAGATGCCGCGCTCCTTTTGGATGCGGCGGATCAGCTCCAGAATTTTGGCCTGAATGGTCACATCCAGCGCGGTGGTGGGCTCGTCGCAGATGAGCAGGTCGGGGTCGCAGGAGAGCGCAATGGCAATGACCACGCGCTGGCGCATACCGCCGGACAGCTGGTGCGGGTAGTTTTTCATCCGCTTTTCCGCATCGGTGATGCCCACCTCTTCCAGCAGTTCCAGCGCCTTTTTGTAGGCTTCCGCCTTGGGCATTTTGAAGTGCCAGAGCATGCCCTCCATGATCTGCTTGCCGATGGTCATGGTGGGGTCAAGGCTGGTCATGGGGTCCTGGAACACCATGGCGATGCGCTTGCCGTTGATGTGGCGGCGGATCCACTTTTTATCCTTTTGCAGCAGGTCCACGGTCTCCGGGCTGCCGTCGGCGTGGTGGTAGCTGAACCGGATGCTGCCGCTGTTCACGGTGGCATTCTTGGCCAGAATGCCCATGGCGGCTTTCATGGTGACGGACTTGCCGGAACCGGACTCGCCCACCAGCGCGACCGTCTCGCCCTTGTACAGGTCGATGTTCACACCGCGGATGGCGTGCACCGGGCCTGCGGTGGTCTTAAAGGTGATATCAAGGTCTCGCACCGACAAGACCTGTTCTTTTTTTGCTTCAGGCATGGGGTGTTCCTCCTTACATACTCTTCATCTTGGGGTCCAGCGCCTCGCGCAGACCATCCGCCACGAGGTTGAAGCTGAGCATCAGCAGGCTCATGACCACGATGGGCGGGATGATCTGATAGGGGTGGGTGGTGAAGCTGTTGTACAGCTCGCTGATCAGAGAGCCCAGCGAACACTGCGGCACCGGGATGCCCAGACCCACAAAGGAAAGGAACGCCTCGGTGAAGATAGCAGTCGGGATGCTGAACATGACCTGCGTGATGATGGGTCCGATGATGTTGGGCAGCACTTCCTTGAAGATGATGAAGAAGCTGCCGGCGCCCAGCGTGCGGGAGGCCAGAACGAACTCCTGATCCTTCAGCTTGAGCATCTCCGCGCGGGCGATGCGGCTCATGCCCACCCATTCGGTCAGCATCAGGGCAAAGATGATGGTCACCATGCCGGGCTGCAGCACCAGCAGCAGCAACGTGACGATGACCAGCCGGGGGATGCCGTTGGCTACCTCCAGAAAGCGCTGCATCACCATATCCACTCTGCCGCCGAAGTAGCCCGAGATCAGGCCGTAGCTCATGCCGATGACCATATCAATGATGGCCGCAGCCACCGCGATGATCAGGGAGACCCGGGCGCCTTCCCATGTACGGGTCCAGATGTCGCGGCCATACAGATCGCTGCCGAACCAGTAGTAGACGTCCAGCTTGTCTTTTTCCTGATAGGCGTTGGTCACCTTGGTGCCGGTGGTGGTGCTCATCTTCTCGCTGCCGTCCAGAATGCCGAACTGCTCAATGCCCGGCACGCGGGGCGCAAAGTTTTTCTGGCTCAGATCCTGCCCGGAGTAGGTGTAGCTGTTCATGCCCGGGCCCAAAACGGCCAGCAGCACGATGATCACGATGAGGACAAGCCCCAGCACGGCACTCTTCTTATTGAAAAAGCGGATGAGCACTTCCTTCCAGAAGTTCTGCGCCGCAAAGTTGGTATCCACGCTGATCTCGTCCTCGTTGTGCTTGAGGGCAAAATCCTTTTCCGCAAAGGTGTGCTCCGTGTACATTGCATCCACGGCGCTGACAATGGCATCGGCGGTGGATTCGCCGCCCAGCCGGATCGCTTTTTCTGCCATTTAGTCGTCCCCCTTTGCCAAACGAATGCGCGGGTCGATGATGCCGTACAGCAGGTCAACGACCAGCATGATGCCAATGTACATGGCGCTGTAAATAAAGCTCAGACCAATGACCACGTTGTAATCGTTGGACTGGATGGCCGTCACCAGCAGGCTGCCCACGCCGGGGATGGCAAAAATCTTTTCCACCACCAGCGAGCCGGTCATCAGATCCACGATCAGCGGTGCCAGCACCGTGATGATGGGGATCAGGGCGTTGCGCAGCGCGTGGCGGAAGATCAGCGCCGGGCCGGAAATGCCCTTGCTCTCGGCCAGCAGCATATAATCCGAATCCAGCACCTCGATCATCTCACTGCGGGTAAAGCGGGCAATGGACGCCATGGTGAACATGGAAAGCGAGATACTGGGCAGCACGCTGGAGCCAAAGATGTCCTTGGCGGAAAACAGCATGGGGAACCAGCGGAACTTAAAGCCGAAGGTGTAGCTCAGCGCCAGCGCGAACACATAGGACGGCACCGATACGCCAATGACCGAGATGATGGTGGCGATGGAGTCCACCACGGTATCCCGCTTCAAAGCGGCAAGAATGCCCAGCACCAGACCTGCGATGGCACCCAGCGTGACCGCCATGCCGCCCACCTGAATGGAGATGGGCAGACGGGACTGGATGAGCTGGGAGATGGGCGTATTTTTGGAGATATTGTAGCTGACACCCAGATCGCCCCGGAGCATATTGCCCACATAGCGGAAGAACTGGATATAGATGGGCTGGTCAAGGCCGTACTTTGCATACAGGGCTGCCCGCATATCGGGCGTCAGCTTTTCATCATTGAAGGGCGAACCGGGCATCAGCTGCATCAGGATGAACAGCACCAGCAGAATTGCCAGCAGCGTGAACAGCGAGGTCAGGATTCGCTTGAGCGTATATTTTTTCACGTCGGGTGGACCCCCTTTTTCCTTCCGGGATCTCGCGGTCAGTCGTTCGTCTGCCGCGGACAGGCACAATGTCAAAAAGGCGCACAGTGGCTTTTTGCGGGCCACTGTGCGGCCTTGTTCAGTGTGCTTTCAGTTTTACTCGCTCTTAGCAGCGTTCTTGTATACGCGGTTCAGTGCCACGGGGTGGAACGCTACGCCGGTAACGGCAGAGGAGACCATCTCGGCATTGCACTGGCCGTACAGGGGGAAGATGACCGCCTGCTCCAGAACGATCTGCTCTGCCTCGTACAGGGCAGCCCAGCGGCCCTCGGGGTCGGTGCACAGGTCGCCGGTGGTGCACTCGTCAATGATGGCATCGTAGTCGGCATCGCTCCACAGACCGTAGTTGTTGGAGTTGCCGGTCACCCACATGCCCAGATAGGTCATGGGGTCGGCGTAGTCGGGGCCCCAGCGGGTCAGGCCGATCTCAAAGTTGCCGTCCTGCATATCCTGCACGCGCTGCTTCTTGGGTTCCACGGTCAGGTTCAGGGTAAAGCCTGCCAGCGTGGTCTCCAGCTGCTCCTTGACGACCTGTGCCACCTTCTGGGGTGCATCGTCGGCATCCACCACCATGTTGAAGGTGAAGGAGTCCTTGCCCAGCTCGCTCTTGGCCTGCTCGTAGTACTCCTTGGCCTTGTCGGCATCATAAGCGCAGAACTCTGCAAACTTGGTCTGGTCGGCGCTGAAATCGCTGCCGTCGGGGCCGGTGGCAAACTGCGGCGGAACGACGGTGTAGCAGGGTGCAGAGCCGTCCTTCAGCACGTCTCCGGTAATGGCGTCACGATCCAGTGCAAAGGTGATGGCCTTGCGCAGGTTCTCGTTGGCCAGCTCCGGCACACTGCCGATGTTGGGGCTGATGTACCACAGGTAACCGGCACCCACGCTGGTAAACTCGGGGTCATCCTTGACCTGATCCACCTGCTCGCCGTTCAGCAGAGTCATGTCCAGAGCACCGGTCTGGTAGCTCATCAGTGCCTGCTGGCTGTCCTTGATGACCTGATAGGCCAGACCGTCCAGAGCGATCTTGCCGGCATCGTAGTAATCGGGGTTCTTTTCCAGCGTAAAGGCGGTTGCGGCAGGCTGGTAGTCGGTCAGCTTGAACGCACCGTTGGACAGCACCGTGTCGGGGCTGGTGCCGAAGGTGTCCTTGCAGGTGTTGTAGAACGCCTCGTTGACCGGATAGAAGGTGGGGAAGTACATCAGGCTCAGGAAATAGCTGACGGGAACGTTCAGCTGGACTTCCAGCGTCTTGTCGTCCACAGCAGTCACGCCCAGATCGGTGACGGGCTTCTCGCCTGCAATGATCTCGGCAGCGTTGACCACCTGACCGATATCCGACAGCATATAGGAATACTCGGAAGCGGTGGCGGGGTCCACGGCGCGCTGCCAGCCAAACACGAAGTCGGCAGCGGTAACGGCTTCGCCGTTGGACCACTTGGCATCCCGCAGGTGGAAGGTGTAGGTCTTGCCGTCCTCACTGATGTCGTAGGTCTCGGCAATGGCGGGAACTGCTGCGCCGTCTGCATCCATCTGCATCAAACCGTCGGTGTAGTCTGCGATGACCTCAAAGGAGGTGCCGTCGGTGGCTACCTGCGGGTCCAGCGACTGAACCTCGGTCTCCAGCATGATATTCAGGGTGCCGCCCTGTGCAGTGCCAGCTGCAGAGGAGGCAGTGCCGGAGGCGGAGGAAGCCGCCACCGAGCTGGAAGAGCCGCCGCAGGCCGTCAGAGCCAGCACAGCAGAGGTAGCACCGGCAGCTGCCAGGAAGCTGCGGCGCGAAATACGACGATCGAATCTCATAGATATTCCCCTCTCTTTACTGCTTTAGCTTTATACTCTACTAAAGCGTCACGTTCTAAAAATACACAAGGGATGTCCGTTCCTCCTTCCGGAACGATGCACTCCCTTGTGCTATGACGGCATTATACCGCTCCTTTCCGCAAAAGAAAAGGGGTTTTGCAAAATTTGTCCGCGCCGTGCGTTCATTTCTGCAGTTTGTCTAACGTAACGCCCCAGAAATCCCATGATTTTTGTACAATTTCAGTCCATGAGCATATTTCACTTTTAAACAAATACACTTGAACAATCGTGTTATTTCTTTTTTATCTCTTGCTTTTGAACAGTTCTATTTATTTTATAAATCAAGTTGTACATTTTTCTTTTTAATATAAAATGCAGACAAAACTCAGGCTTTCATTTTGTCCCTGTCCTTGTGTGGAGGACAGTTGCTGGAACAAAAAGAAGCCGCCGCACAGTGTTTTGTGCGGCGGCTTTAAAAGTCGAAATCGTATTGTTATAAAAAAGCGCTTACTTGCCCAGCATCTCGTGGGCAGTCTTGCAGATGGTGGCTGCGTCCAGACCGAACTTCTTCAGCAGGTCCCATGCGGGGCCGGAGCAGCCGAACACGTCCTGCACACCCACGCGGCGCACGGGAGTGGGCAGCTTCTCGCTCAGGACAGCGCAGACGGCTTCGCCCAGACCGCCGATAATGTTGTGCTCCTCGGCAGTGATGACCTTGCCGCACTCCTTAGCAGCCTTGAGGACGATCTCCTCGTCCAGGGGCTTGATGGTGTGGATGTTGATGACCCGGGCGTGGATTCCCTCGGCAGCCAGCTGCTCGGCAGCCATGCGTGCCTCGTTGACCATCAGGCCGGTGGCGATGATGGCAATATCGTTGCCCTCGGTCAGCTGCTCGCCCTTGCCCAGCTCAAAGTGATAGTTGGCCTCATCGTGGAACACGGGCACAGCCAGACGGCCGAAGCGCAGGTAGACGGGGCCTTCCATGGCGTAAGCGGCGCGCACAGCGGCGCGTGCCTCGATATCGTCGGCGGGGCAGATGACGGTCATGCCGGGGATGCTGCGCATCAGGGCAAAGTCCTCGCAGCACTGGTGGGAAGCGCCGTCCTCGCCCACGGAGATGCCGCCGTGGGTGGCGCCGATCTTCACGTTCAGGTGGGGGTAGCCCACAGAGTTGCGCACCTGCTCGAAGGCGCGGCCGGCTGCAAACATGGCAAAGCTGGAAACAAAGGGCACATAGCCCATAGTGGCCAGACCTGCTGCCACGCCTACCATGTTGCCCTCGGCGATGCCGCAGTCAAAGTGACGATCCGGGTATGCCTTCTGGAACATACCGGTCTTGGTAGCGGCAGCCAGATCGGCGTCCAGCACCACCAGATCATCGTGGCCTTCCGCAGCCAGTTCCTTCAGGGTGTTGCCGTAGCTGTCGCGGGTCGCGATCTTTTTCACGTCTGCCATCTCAGTTCTCCTCCTGTTCCAGCGCGGCATAGGCGGCGTTCAGCTCGTTCATGGCCACCTGATACTCTTCATCGTTGGGGCCCTTGCCGTGCCATGCAACGGAATTGGTCATATAGGAAACGCCGGTGCCCTTGACCGTATCCAGAATGATGCAGGTGGGCTTTTCGGTCTCGGCGTGGAAAGCCTGCACGGCGCTCTCGATCTGGTCAAAGTCGTGGCCGTTGATGGTGACCACATTGAAGTTGAAAGCGCGGAGCTTATCTTCCAGCGGGGCGCTGTTCATGACAGTCTCGGTGGTGCCGTCGATCTGCAGATGGTTGCGGTCCAGCATCACGCACAGGTTCGAAAGGCCATAGTGGGCGGCAAACATAAAGGCCTCCCAGCATTCGCCCTCTTCCACCTCGCCGTCGCCCAGAATGGCGTAAACGTTCACAGCAGAGCCGGCGTGCTTTGCGCCCAGTGCCATGCCGCAGGCGGCAGAGATGCCCTGACCCAGACTGCCGGTGGACATATCCACACCGGGCACGCTGTTCATGTTGGGGTGGCCCTGCAGGCGGCTGCCGATCTTGCGCAGGGTCTTGAGCTCCTCCACCGGGAAGAAGCCCCGCTCTGCCAGCGCTGCGTACAGCGCCGGGGCGGCATGACCCTTGGACAGCACCAGACGGTCGCGGTCGGCCATCCTGGGCTGGGCAGGGTCTACGTTCAGTTCCTTAAAGTACAGATAAGACAGCACGTCTGCGATGCTCAGACTGCCGCCCGGGTGACCACAGCCTGCACTGTGGGTCCCTTCGATCACGCCCATGCGGATGTGGCAGGCGTGCTTTTTCAGGGTAAGTTTTTCAGCATTTGTCATGATGGTCCTCCCGTATGAACCTCAGAATTCATGCGCTCAAAAAAGCCTCTCGTCAGCGCCCCGGCGTCAAGATTGCCGCAGCGCGCTTTTTTTCAATTTTATATTATCCATTCTGCGCAAAAAGGTCAAGCTTCTTCCAGCAAAATGTACAGCCCCGGGGAAATTTTTTTGCGAATAGACCGATTTTTGTCTATTTTGCAGACATCCCGCCCCGCTTGACAGGGGCAAAATGGTTTGTTATACTTTTGACCATCGTTCCGGCAGGAAGCCGGACACGGGCGGGCAGCAGCCTGCCGCTTATCCCCGCAAGCAATATTTTTTTGAAACAGACGCCACGAAGGGGTCTGCCTTTGGCATGGAATGCCGGGGCAGGCTCCTTTTTATTTTGCGGCTGAAAAAGGAGGAACCCTTATGAAAACCAAAAACACTCCCTCCGTGCGGCAGCTGGTGCTGGCCGCCCTGTTTTTAGCGCTGGCCTTTGTGCTGCCCCTGCTCACCGGACAGGTGCCCAAGGTGGGCAATATGCTCTGCCCGATGCACTTCCCGGTGCTGCTGTGCGGCTTTGTGCTGGGCGGCCCGTGGGGGCTGGCTGTGGGCTTTGCCGCCCCGCTGCTGCGCTCGGTGCTGTTCGGCATGCCCCCCATGTTCCCGGTGGCCATCTCCATGGCCTTTGAGCTGGCTACCTACGGGCTGGTGTCCGGGCTGCTGCGGCACAGGGCAAAGCACAACCTGCCCGCGCTGTACGCCGTACTGCTGGCCGCCATGGTGTCCGGGCGCATCGTCTGGGGCATCGTGCGGTTTGTGCTGGCCGGGCTGACCGGCGGCAGCTTCCCCTTCAGTGCATTCCTGTCCGGGGCACTGTTTACCGCCGTGCCGGGCATCGTGGCGCAGCTGGTGTTCATCCCGCTGCTGCTCACCGCCCTGCAGAAGGCCGGCTTTGCGGACTGACCCCCTGCGCGCACCTTTTGTGCAAAAAAACGATACTTCAACCGGTTTTTAAGGCACTTTTTCCAAAAGAAACGGAAAACCGGAAAAATTGTGCCGTTTTGTGGCTTTCTGTTGGCAAATGTGATAAACTTGGACTAGATGCGGGCGTGTGCCGCTGTGCACCGCCCACAAAGAGTAAATGAAGAAGAGAGGTCGTTTATCGTGAAGATCATTCGTACAAAGGACTACGCCGATATGTCCCGCAAGGCAGCAAACATCATTTCTGCGCAGGTCATCATGAAGCCCGACTGCGTGCTGGGTCTGGCTACCGGCGGCACCCCCGTTGGCACCTATGAGAAGCTGGTGGAGCGGTACAACGAGGGAGATCTGGATTTTTCTGAGGTCACCTCCGTCAATCTGGACGAGTACCGCGGCCTGCCCAAGGAGCACCCGGAAAGCTACTGGAGCTTTATGCACCGCAACCTGTTCGACCATGTGAACATCGACCCTGCCCACATCAACCTGCCGGACGGCACCAACATGGACGCCGAAGCCGAGTGCAAGCGCTATGACGAGGTCATCCGCAGCGTGGGCGGCGTGGATCTGCAGCTGCTGGGCATCGGTCATGACGGTCACATCGGCTTCAACGAGCCCCACGATGCCTTTGATCTGGGCACCCACTGCGTGTTCCGAATATCCCATCAAATTCCCATTCATCCAGTCTGTCAAACAAATCTTTTACCGCATACTTATAATACTCCAGATCAAATTTATTCCATGCCAGTTCATAATCAAAGCACTCTACTCCCTGTTCCTTCATAATTCTTGCGAATTCAAAATGTCTTTCATGATATGGCGACTCTACTGCAGTTGCACCTCTGAAATGTACTATTTTTTTACACCCATTCTTAAGCAGAATTTCCGCCGCCAGTCGTCCGCCCTCCTTATGATCGACTGTAACCACAGGAATATCTTCTCCCAAATAACGGTCAAATGCAACGATTGGTTTTTTTATCTTTTTGTACTCTTCTACATCTAAGGAATGTACACCTGTAATCACACCATCCACGATATGCCTGTTTAACATATCCAGATATTCGAGTTCTGCATTATGTGCCTTATCTGTATTACATAACATGATCTTGAATCCTTCATTATAGAGTTCTGCTTCAATATTATGTACAAGTTCTGCAAAAAAAGGAATTTCTACTGTTGGCACCAGAACGGCAATGATCCCACTCTTTTTATGATACAGATTTCTGGCAAGTTCATTCGGTGTATACTGAAGATTTTTCATAGCCTCTTCTATTTTTTCACGTGTCTCATCCGATACATATCCACTGTTATTCAGTACTCTTGATACTGTTCCAACACCGACTCCTGCCTTTTGTGCTACATCTTTTATACTTGCCATGTTTACACCCCCTCTCATTTTAACAATTTATTATAACAGAACATTTACACAAGTTCTAGTTTCATTTTTCGCTTTGTTATATCTTTATGTATCTTTAAACGCCCAAATTAGAAATATTACTCTTCTTCACTCTTCTTCAACTTCGAATAATAACTATCCGCAGTATAAAGCGCCGCCACCGGATTATGCCCCAATACACGGTCTTTCGTCACTGCTGTCGTAGTCAGTGCCTCGGAATATTTGTAAAACAGACTGTCATGCCCCACACAAAGTCCGACCACAACATTCAGGTCCGTCTTCGCCTTGTTCAGAAGCTTTGCCTGCAGGATCGGATTACACATATTCACACCGACACCTTCGCAGCATTCCGGGATGCCGACCGATGTCTTCTTCTGTGTTCCGGCTTTACAGCCGACACCATACACCTCAAAGCCATGTCTGCGCAGGATATCTGCCAGGATACGGCTTTCTTTCAACAATCCGACACAGGTTGCGATCCCGATCTTTTTCGCATTAATCTTCTTTGCAAAATCCATGATTTCTTCGACACGGGTATGTTTGCAGTAATTCTCATACTCTACTTCAGCTGCAGCGATTGTTACTTTGCGGTTCTCGTCTTCATTGTAGCATTCCATAGCTTCATTTAGAACTTCTTCATCCATGTGTGTTGTCAGACAGAAATCCGGATAGGTTTTATCCATTTTGTTGCAGTTTTTTACTGCGCAGTCGATACAGGACATGTCTTCTTTTTTCATTTTTTCATTCTCCTTTTGTATACCTTGGTATCTACAGAGGCCTGCCACTGGCAGATTCTCTAGATTAAGCTTTACTTTGTAAAATATCCTCTATTTACTTCATAATAACAAATACTTATACTACAGACAATGGTTTTCCGTTTTTATTTTCTTATTTTTTGTAGTTCTTTTCTATGAGAAACGTTCCTCGATTCAGGGTTGATTTGTCATGAATTGTCGATTCTGATTTTTGAAAAATTATTGAAAATTATCTTTTTAAACTTGAAGATATATAACAGTCTCTCTGATAGACCATCATCTTTGGATTTATACTATCATGTATAGGTTATTTCGTCAATCAAAACATTTATCCACTTCCCTCATTTCAATCCCAGCTCTTTCAATACCTCAGCCGAATACCAGCTACATGGAAGCCAATAAACCATGCAACAGCGGTTCTTTTATTCGCCAGTATATGCAATTTCTATCTCATAGCCGCCGTTTTCATAGTAGGCGTGGGAAAAATAGTATCTTATTATTATTTCTGAAATATAAAATTTGAATCATAAAACTTCTTTCCCTCTCAAATCCATTTTTACCAAACCAACTACTAACAATCCAATAAAAATTGCCGTGTCCACAAATAACAGTACAACAACACTTTTTACCACTCCGAAAGTAAAAAGTATGGAGAAGATTTCCACTGACAACACAATAAAACACATATAATTTGTCAAATACTCTGTTATAATTTCTCCATAATAATTGT
>OGZZ01000777.1_pt1 | contig 24884 bp, 20 predicted proteins | sample 1577021 | NCBI WGS metagenome assembly OGZZ01 (sample SAMEA3541526, study PRJEB24748) | human gut metagenome | biome: human gut; feature: human-associated habitat; material: faeces | place: China | collected 2012
AGCACGCGGCTGTTAACCGCGCTGTTGTAGGTTCGAGTCCTACCCGGGGAGCCAGAATTTCTCAGCCCATTCCGCTGGGCTTTTAAATTCCTCGGTAGCTCAATGGTAGAGCACGCGGCTGTTAACCGCGCTGTTGTAGGTTCGAGTCCTACCCGGGGAGCCAGAATTTCTCAGCCCATTCCGCTGGGCTTTTAAATTCCTCGGTAGCTCAATGGTAGAGCACGCGGCTGTTAACCGCGCTGTTGTAGGTTCGAGTCCTACCCGGGGAGCCAGGTTGTAAAACCCGTCGCTTATGCGGCGGGTTTTTTCATGCCGCGACCACTTGACTCGAACGTTGCCATATCAACATTTCGTGTCGAGGATGTAATCCCGCGACCCACCACCTCAACATGGCGCGGTCGTTGTAGAATATTGCAATGATTGCTCCCACGACATGGTGCCGCGAGCACCAGATAAGGAGATTCTTGTGTCTGAGACCATTAACGGCAGCCTGAGCGTCTCGAACGACGTTATTGCCGATATTGCCGGTTATGCCGCGATGACGTGCTATGGCGTCGTCGGTATGGCTGAGCAGCTCCAAGGCGCCGAGAGCGTGCGCCTGCTTGCCGGTCAGCGCCTCCGCAAGGGCGTGCTTGTCTCCGCCGACGAGAACGGCCTTACGGTCGATCTTCACGTCGTGCTCGAGAACGGCGTCAACATGAAGTCCGTCTGCCACAACCTTTCGAGCTCCGTTGCCTTTACCCTGCAGGAGATTGCCCAAATCGATCCCGCCAGCCTTAAGATCGGCATCCATATCGACGCGCTCAAGAGCCGTCTGAACTAGCATCCGAAAACGGAGATTCAAATACCCATGATTGCAAAGACCATTCGCACCTGTTTTCCGATCGCTGCGGCTGCCGTTTCTGACAAGGCCGAGGAGATCAATAAGCTCAACGTCTTCCCCGTACCCGACGGCGACACCGGCACCAACATGTCGCTCACGCTCGCCTCGGTGACCAAGGAGCTCTCCGCCCTTCCCGCCGATGCCGACATGGAGGCCATTGCCGGCGCCATCACCCACGGCTCCCTGATGGGCGCCCGCGGTAACTCCGGCGTCATTACCTCGCAGATCCTGCGCGGTGTGGCCGAGGGCCTTGTCTCCGCCGACGAGCCCATTACGTCCGCCAACATCGCCTTCGCCTTCCGCCGCGCCGTCAAGGTCGCCTTCCAGGCCGTCCGTAAGCCCATCGAGGGCACGATTCTCACGGTGCTGCGCGATGTCTCGACCAAGGCCGACGAGTGCGAAAAGAAGAAGTTCTCGGCCGAGGACGCGCTCGATGCCATCGTCGTCGAGGCCTACCAGTCCGTCGCTCGCACGCCCGACCTGCTGCCCGTCCTCAAAGAGAACGGCGTGGTCGACTCCGGCGCCTTCGGCTTTGCCATCTTCTTGGAGAACTTTGTGGCTGCAGCACTTGGTCGCAGCACCGTTGTCGAGGATTTCTCCGCTACGTTCGATTCCGCTGGCTCTGCACGCGATGCCGCTCTTGGCCGCGTTGAGATCGAGGCCAACGACGATTGGGAGGGCTCGGAGTTCCGCTACTGCAACGAGTTCCTCTTTAAGGCCGACGCCCCGTTTGACGAGGACGAGTGCCTTAAGTTCCTGGGTTCCATGGGCGACTGTGAGCTGCTCGTGGGCGCATATCCCGACTACAAGATCCACGTGCACTCCAACACCCCGAACCTGGTGCTCGAGCACATGCTGCAGCTTGGCCAGATCTACGAGGTCTTTATCCACAACATGGAGATGGAGGCCCACGACCGTACCGCCAAGATCCACGAGGACCAGGAGAAGGCCGCCGAGCCCGCGAAGGCCCTGGGCTTTGTCGCCGTTGCCGCCGGTTCCGGCGAGGCAGACATCCTCAAGTCCCTCGGCGTTGACGTGATCGTGTCCGGTGGCCAGACCATGAATCCCTCGACTGCAGACCTGCTGGGCGCCGTCGACCAGGTCAACGCGACCTCGGTCATCATTCTGCCCAACAACGGCAACATCCGCATGGCCGCCGAGGCCGCTGCCTCTGCCTGCACCGACAAGAAGGTCGCCGTCGTTCCCACCAAGACCGTTCCGCAGGCCTTCTCCGCGCTGTTCGCGGTCCTGCCCGATTCCGAGCTCGAGGATGCCGTCGCCGCTATGGTCGACGCCATCAGCGAGGTCCGCGATGGCGAGGTCACCCGCGCCGTGCGCGACTCCAGTGCCTCCGACGGTTCGCCAATTCACTCCGGTGACGTCATGGGCATCATTGCCGGCTCCATCGACGTGGTCGGCTCCGACGTGAAGCAGGTCACGCTCGATTGCATCAACCGTATGCAGGAGGAAGAGGAGGGCGACGCGCTGACGATTCTGGCCGGCGAGGAACTGTCCGATGAGGCCTTCCAGGAGATCGTCGACGCTATCGAGGAGGCTCAGCCCGATCTGGAGATCGACGCCCATCGTGGCGAGCAGCCGCTCTATCCCGTGATCTTCTCGATCGAGTAGGCAACTGCCCATGTCCGAACTGTGCTCCGTGCCGCGCGTCTCGGAGCGCTTTGCCCAGAGCAATGCGCTCGACGAGGATATCGCGCGACTCAAATATGTTTCGGGTAAACGTGAGGAGGCCCTTCGCCGTCTGGGAATTCGGACGGTGGGGGACCTCCTTCTCCATATCCCTCATCGATACCTGGACTTTACGCGCTCCTGGTCCATCGAGATGGCGCCCATCGGTACCGTGTGTACCATCATCGCCACGGTCGATCGTATCGTCCAAAAGCAGCCGCGTCCGCGCATGCAGGTGACCGAGGTCTCACTCGTTGACGAGACGGGCGTGCTGCAGGTCGCCTTTTTCCGCCAGCCCTGGATTGCCCAGCAGCTTAAGCAGGGCGACCGCCTAGCCGTAATGGGTAAGGTCGAGTTTGCCTACGGCTTTAAGCAGATGGCCTCGCCGCACTTTGAAAAGCTTGAGGAAGGGCGCGCCGCGGGCACTATCCTGCCGGTCCATTACGTGAGTGACGGCGTGAGTCAGGCATGGATGCGCCGTATCGTAAGTGGCGCGCTCGAGGCCGTCGGCAATCCCTTTGATCCCATTCCGGCACGCTTACGCGTTAAACGTCGCCTGATGAGCCATGCCCGTGCCCTTCGATCGATCCACTTTCCCTCGAGCATGGCTGAGCGCGAAATCGCGCGCGCACGGCTTGCCTACGAGGAGTGCCTCTACCTGCAGCTGGCGCTGCGCCTGCGCAACGACGGTGTCTTGGTCGAAGTCGCTCCCTACGCCCACGCCGCGGGCGAGCACCTGGCCGCGCTCAAGCAGGCCCTGCCGTTTTCGCTGAGCGACGAGCAGGAGGCCGCGTTCCAAGACATCCTGCGCGATATGTGCGATGGCGGGCGCGTGATGAACCGCCTGCTGCTGGGCGATGTCGGTACCGGTAAGACCGCCGTTGCCGCCTGCGCGCTGGCTGTGGCTGCCGATAGCGGCACACAGGCCTGCGTTATGGCGCCCACGGGCGTGCTGGCGCGTCAATATGCCGATAAGACCGGCCCTCTGCTCTCGCAGGCCGGCATGTCTTGGGCGCTTCTGACGGGTGCCACGCCGGCCGCAGAGCGCGAGCGCATCCATGCACAGCTGGAATCGGGAGAGCTCGACGTCCTCTTTGGAACCCACGCGGTCCTTTCGGATAACGTGGCGTTTAAGTATTTGTCGCTCGTAGTCATCGATGAGCAGCACCGGTTTGGCGTCGGCCAACGCAATGCCTTGCGCGCGAAGGGCCCCGGTGCCGATCTGCTCGTTATGACGGCAACGCCCATCCCGCGTACGCTGGCGCTTTCGGTCTACGGCGATCTGGACACGAGTATCATCCGCCATCGGCCCGTCCCTGGCGCTGGCGTGACGACACGCGTGCTTACCGAGTCGAGTCGCGACCTTGCCTATGGCGCCATCCGCGAGGCGCATGAAAAGGGTCAGCAGGCCTACGTGATTTGCCCGCTCGTGGAGCCGAGTGACTCGGCCGATGATCTGGAGGACGTGCCCGGTATCGCCCGCGACGACGAGGGCCGCGTGACGGTCCCCGTGCCGCTGCACGATACGGCGACCGAGCTCGATCGCCTGCGTCTGGCGTTGCCGGGTCTTGCCATCGAGCGCCTTCACGGCCGCATGCCAGCGGGGGAGAAGGACCAGGTTATCGATGCCTTTAAGCGTGGCGAGATTGACGTGCTCGTCTCGACTACGGTGGTCGAGGTGGGCGTCGACGTGCCTAACGCCACCGTCATGGTCATCGAGAACGGGGAGCGCTTTGGTTTGGCTGCTCTGCACCAGCTGCGCGGTCGCGTGGGCCGTGGCAGCGTGTCGGGCACGTGTCTGGTCATGACGCACTCCAAGGGCAACGGCGGCGCTTCGGCAGCACAAGATCGCCTGCAATCGCTCGAGAAGACCTCGGATGGCTTTACGCTCGCCCAGATGGACCTGCGTCTGCGCCACGAGGGCGAAATCCTGGGGTACCGCCAGCATGGCGGAGTGACCCTGCGCTTTGTCGACCTGGATGCCGACGAGGAGCTGATCGAGTGGGCCCATTTGGACGCGGTCGAGCTCTTGCGGTATGCTTGCAACCTTGACTCCGTGGCGACGCGCCCCCTGCGCGATGCGGTCGCCATGCGATATCGACACATTTTTAAGGAGGTCAGCGGAGGATGAGAATCATCGGCGGCGAATGGCGCGGTCGTAAGATCGAGGAGCCCCGTGGTCGCGATGTCACCCGCCCCACGACCGATCGCGTGCGCGAGGCATGCGCATCTATGGTCATGTCGGCATTCGACTTCGATCTGGATGAGGTCCGCGTGCTGGACGCCTTTGGCGGCTCCGGTGCCTTAGGGTTAGAGATGCTCTCACGTGGTGCCCGCTCACTCACGACGTTCGAGATCGATCGGAATGCCGCGCGGCTCATTACCAAGAATATCGAGTCGCTCTGCCGTGACCGTGCGCGTTGGCGCGTGGTAACGGGCGACATGCTGGCGAGCGCCTCGCGCGGTCGTGTGCCGGGCGGCCCGTTTGATCTGGTCCTGCTCGACCCGCCCTATGCTTTTGGTGCCGAGCCGGTCGAGGAACTGCTGCCGAACCTGGCTCAGCAGGGTCTGCTTGCATCTGGCGCTTATGCCCTGTTTGAGCATGCCGCCGCCGATGCGGGCGCGCATCCGGCAGGCTTTGAGATTGTGCGCGAGAAGCACTACGGCATTACCTCGGTCGACCTGCTTCGTTGGGTCGGCGATGACGATGGTGAGGGCGATAACGCCGGCACCGATGCTAACAACAACGATGCCACGACGTTTCAGGAGGACGCCCATGAATGACACCATCAACCGCGTGATCGTCCCGGGCACCTTCGATCCCATCACGTTTGGCCATATCGACGTCATCCGCCGCGCCCGCCGCATCTTTCCCAGCGTGATCGTCGCTGTTGCCGAGTCGCAGGGTAAAAACGGTGTGGGTACCACGTTTATGCTCGATGAGCGCGTGGCGCTGGCCCGCGAGGCGCTCGGTGATATCGACGGCGTCGAGGTCCTGCCCTTTACCGGCCTCTTGGTCGACTTCGCTCGCGAGCAGGGGGCGGGGGCCGTGGTCAAGGGCCTGCGCGCCATGACCGACTTTGAGTACGAGCTGCAGCAGGCAGATCTCAACTATCGCTTGGATAACGAGCTGGAGTCCATCTTTGTCATGAGTGCGCCGCAGTACGGCTATATCTCGAGCTCGGTCGTTCGTCAGATCGCCTCACTCGGCAGCGATGTATCGACGTTTGTCCCGCCCAACGTGGTCGAAGCGCTCAGACATCGCTTTTCGTGACGTTTTTTATTGCCTGGTGGCATGTGGTAAACTAGCACGATGATATGTTACCTATGAAAGGAGACCGGATGCCGGGCGAGAATTTTCCTGGCGATAGGATCGTCAGCTTGGTCGATGAGCTCGAAGGGCTGATCGAGGAAGCCAAGCCGCCTTTCGGCAAGAACGCTCAGTTCAAGGTCATCGACGCCGACGTGTTCTTCAACATCCTCGACGAGATCCGCATGAGCTATCCCGAGGAGTGGCAGAAGTCCCGCCGTATCCTTAAGGAGCGCGAGGAGCTTATGGCTTCCGCCTGCCTGTCAAGGTCGCCGATTCCATCATCGCCGACGCTCAGCAGCAGGCCCTCACCATTGCCGGTGAGCAGGAGATCGTCCGCTTGGCACAGCAGCAGGCCGACGACATCCGCGATCGTGCCCAGCAGTACGAGCGCGAGACGCGTTATGCTGCCGAGGACTACGCAGAGCAGGTCTTTACGCACCTGGAGGAGAATCTCAAGAGCCTGACCGGCACCGTTACCCGTTGCCGTCAGCAGCTCAACGAGGGTGCCGCCCAACAGAATGGTCAGTGGTAATGGCTGAGTTCCCGAGCGTTACCGTCGATCTTTCCGAACAGCTCGAGTTTCCCGGAGATTCGTATCCGCTGACCGGCAAGGTCGATGTCGCCACCTATACGGTGGGCGAGAAGGAGTACCAGCTACAGGACGGCATCGACTACGACGTTGTCTTTACCAATGCCGGTACCGGTGTCTTGCTCACGGGCATGGTCCGCGCGCACGCCACCGGCGAGTGCGACCGTTGCCTGGAGCCCGCTTCGTTTGATATCGCCGGCGAGATCGAGGAGTTCTACCTCTTTGAGGAGCCCGAGGATCCCGAGGCCTACGAGGACGGCTACGAGCTCCTGGGTGAGGACCGCATCGTCGATCTGGGTGAGCCCATCAACGACGCGGTCGTCATGGACACGCCGTTTGTCGTTCTGTGCAAGCCCGATTGCCGCGGCCTGTGCCCCACTTGCGGTTGCAATCTCAACGTCGAGCAATGCGATTGCGCCGCCCAGGCAGAGGCAGAATGGGCCGCTGCCACGGAAAATCCATTTGCAGCATTGAAGAATCTCAAGCTCGATGAGTAAAACTGTGGTAGTATCGCTACTTGCGCGTAATCGCCACACTGGATAGTTCATAAGGAAGGTCACTATGCCCGTACCTAAACAAAAGCAGGGTCGTATCCGCACTCACACCCGTCGTTCCGCCAACATGAAGATCTCGGCTGCGGCTCAGTCCACGTGCCCCCGTTGCGGCGCTGTCAAGCTTCCGCACCACGTGTGCCCCAGCTGCGGTTTCTACAAGGACCGCGAGGTTATCGTTACCGAGTAACGGTATACTCTGGATGCGATGCCGTTCCAAATGGAACCACAATGGCCGGCTCAATGAGTCGGCCATTTTTGTATAAGGAGTATGTATATGAGTAACGTTCGCGTTTGTGTAGACGTTGTGGGCGGAGACGAGAAACCTCAGGTTGTTCTCGATGGTATCGAGGCAGCACTTGCCGCCGATTCCGATATCGAGGTCTTGGCAGCTGGCCCCGCTGAAATCGTTAATCCCTTTGCTGCTTCCCATGCACGTGTTGAGGCCCTTGAGGCACCCGACGTTATCGCCATGGATGACGATCCCATTCGCGCCGTGATGACCAAGCGTAAATCGTCGATCGTGTTGTCGTGCCGCGCCATCAAGAAGGGAAATGCGGACGCGTTCTTCTCTGCCGGCTCGACCGGTGCCATGACTGCTGCCGCCACCGCCTATGTGACGCCGTTTAGATATATGGCCGAAGGCAAGAAGCAGCCGGTACGTCCCTGTCTGACCAATGCGCTACCCAATCGCGCCGGCGGTCTGACGGTGCTGTGCGATATGGGCGCCAACCCCGATGTTGAGGTGGACGATATGGTGCGCTTTGCGCAGATGGGCAGCTCCTATGCCCGCGTCGTCTTGGGCGTTGAGCATCCTCGCGTAGGTCTGCTCGCCAATGGCACCGAGGACGAGAAGGGCTCCAACTTTACCAAGGCCTGCTTCCCGGCCATGAAAGCCGCCGTTCCCGGCTTTGTGGGTAACTGCGAAGGCACCGATCTTACGTCGGGCAATTTTGACGTCGTGGTCGCCGACGGCATGTCGGGCAATATTGCGCTCAAGGCCACCGAGGGCGCTGCCAAGTTTTTGCTGCAGGAGCTCAAGGGCGCCTTTATGGCCTCGCTCGGCACCAAGATCGCCGCGCTGCTCATCAAAAAGCAGATGCGCGGGATTAAGGCTAAGCTCTCTGGTGATGCCAAGGGCGGCGCGATTCTTTTGGGCCTGCGTGGCGTGGTCCTAATCGGCCATGGCGCCACCTCGGTCGAGGCTGTTAAAAACGGTACGCTCGCGGCGGCCGAAGCCGTGCGCGCGGGGCTGGTCGAGAACGTCGCCAACTCCATGGACGGCATCGTTTTGTAAGAGCGAGTTAGAGCGCTGTTATGTGCCTCGCGGCCTGCTTCGTGGGGTAGAATCAGAACCGTGTCTTGGTACCGCCCGGGCGGTACCATTCTTTTGGTATTCATGCACTATGAGAGGAAGCGCTATGGACCGCTCCGAAATCTTCGACAAGATCGCCGAGGTCGCTGCTGACGTTCTGGGCGTCGATGTTGCCGAAATTAGCGATGAGACCACCTTTGACGATCTCGATGCCAACTCGCTCGAGCGCCTGCAGCTGGTTACGGCTATCGAGGACGAGTTCAACCTCGAGATCGATGACGAGACTCTGCTCTCGCTCAACTCTGTCGCCGACGCCGTCGACGCGATCGAAAACGCCAGGGAGGCCTAGGTCTTGGCTTTGTCTGAACGACTTACGCGTGCCCAGGAAATCCTGGGCCACGAGTTCAATAATAAGGTGCTTCTGCGCGCGGCGCTTACGCATCCCTCGGCAGTCGAGGGCCAGCCGGTTTCTGCCAGCTATGAGCGCCTTGAGTTCTTGGGCGATTCCATTTTGGGCGCCGTCGTCGCCCGTTCGCTCTTTGAGTCCTATCCGGAGTTTGACGAGGGCAAGCTCACGCGCCTGAAGGTGTCGCTTGTCTCGGGCGCTACGCTATCCGAGGTGTCGCATGAGCTGGGCATCGACGACATCATCATATTTGGTGCCTCCGAGACCGGTACCGGCGCGCGCGGCCTGCACTCGGCGCTCGAGAACGTCTACGAGTCGCTCGTGGGTGCGCTGTACCTGGATGCCGGCTGGGATGTTGCGGCGGACTTTATCCATCGTACGCTCAAACCGCACCTGGCCTCCGAGCGTGCCGAGCACCCTGCGAACCCCAAGTCGTTCTTGCAGGAGTGCGTGCAGGCAGACGGCTTCCAGGGGGATAAGGTAAATATCATCGGTAACGGTGTTGTGCTCGATCCGGCTTTGTTCAAAGCTGAGGCAGAAGCGCTGGAGGCATCGGGACATAACCTCAAGGAGAGACTGCATATTTCGAAGAAAGCGCACCTCATTTTGCCTACACACCGTATTCTGGATGCGGCTTATGAAGCTGCCAAAGGCGATGCTAAGGTAGGAACTACCGGAAAAGGTATCGGTCCGACTTATACGGATAAAGTGAGCCGTAATGGCGTTCGTGTAGGTGATATCCTGCATAACTTTGAACAGAAATATGCTGCGGCAAAAGCTCGCCACGAACAGATCCTGAAAGGATTGAACTATGAATATGATTTGACAGAACTTGAAAAAGCCTGGTTCGAAGGAATCGAATACCTGAAACAATTCCAGTTGGTGGATAGTGAACATGAAATAAACGGTTTGCTCGATAACGGCAAATCCATTCTTTGCGAAGGTGCTCAGGGTACTATGCTGGATATTGATTTTGGCTCTTATCCGTTCGTAACTTCTTCGAACACAGTTTGTGCAGGTGCATGCACAGGTTTGGGGGTTGCTCCGAATAAGATCGGTGATGTATATGGTATCTTTAAAGCTTATTGCACACGTGTAGGTTCGGGGCCGTTCCCGACAGAGTTGTTCGATAAGACAGGGGATCAGATTTGTACACTTGGCCACGAGTTTGGTTCGGTAACCGGACGTAAACGCCGCTGCGGATGGGTGGATCTGGTTGCACTGAAGTATTCTATTATGGTTAACGGTGTCACTAAGTTGATCATGATGAAGAGCGACGTACTCGATACGTTCGAAACGATCAAAGCTTGTGTTGCTTACAAGATGAATGGTGAAGAGATCGATTACTTCCCTTACGACATAACCGATGAGGTAGAGCCGATCTATGTGGAACTTCCGGGATGGCAGACTGATATGACAAAAATGCAGAGTGAAGATGAATTCCCTGAAGAATTCAATGCTTATCTTTCGTTCCTTGAAGAACAGTTGGGCGTACAGATCAAGATTGTGTCGGTAGGCCCTGATCGCGAACAAACTATCATTAGATATACAGAAGAATAAGAAAGCCTCACCTTTCTCCCTTTTTTGTGGAGAAGGAAAAGCAGACTTTATAAAAAGCATTGATTTAAAATGAGGCCTTTCTTCCTCCCTCTCTTTCCGGAGAGGCTCGAAGTGAGGCCTTTTTATTTATAATACTTATGAAGAAACATTTTATTACGTTTTTGCTATTAGTGGGAATGACAGCTTCCCTGACAGCACAGCAAAAGTATCAACCGACAGAGGCTAACCTGAAAGCCCGGAGTGAATTTCAGGACAATAAGTTTGGAATCTTCCTTCATTGGGGACTCTATGCCATGCTCGCTACCGGAGAGTGGACGATGACAAACAATAACCTGAATTATAAAGAGTATGCCAAACTGGCCGGGGGATTCTATCCTTCGAAGTTTGATGCAGACAAATGGGTAGCAGCCATCAAGGCTTCCGGAGCTAAATATATTTGCTTCACTACTCGTCATCACGAGGGATTCTCGATGTTCGATACCAAGTACTCTGATTATAACATTGTAAAAGCGACTCCTTTCAAACGTGATGTGGTGAAGGAGCTGGCCGATGCATGTGCCAAACATGGCATCAAACTTCACTTCTATTATTCACATATAGACTGGTATCGTGAAGATGCTCCTCAGGGAAGAACCGGACGTAGAACCGGACGTCCCAATCCGAAAGGAGATTGGAAGAGCTATTATCAGTTTATGAATAATCAGTTGACAGAGCTGCTGACTAATTATGGTCCGATCGGCGCTATCTGGTTTGACGGTTGGTGGGATCAGGACATCAATCCCGATTTCGATTGGGAACTTCCCGAGCAATATGCACTTATTCATCGTTTGCAGCCGGCTTGCCTGGTAGGTAACAACCACCATCAGACACCTTTTGCCGGAGAAGATATTCAAATCTTCGAGCGTGATTTGCCGGGAGAGAATACTGCAGGACTTTCGGGACAAAGCGTCAGCCATCTGCCTCTTGAAACATGTGAGACGATGAATGGTATGTGGGGATACAAGATTACAGATCAGAATTATAAATCGACTAAAACTTTGATTCACTATCTGGTGAAAGCTGCCGGTAAAGATGCAAATCTGTTGATGAACATCGGTCCGCAACCTGATGGTGAACTTCCGGAAGTGGCCGTTCAGCGCTTGAAGGAAGTGGGAGAGTGGATGTCGAAATATGGTGAAACTATTTATGGAACCAGAGGCGGTCTGGTTGCTCCGCATGATTGGGGAGTAACGACTCAAAAAGGCAATAAACTTTATGTACACATTCTTAATTTACAGGATAAGGCACTCTTCTTGCCTATTGTCGATAAGAAAGTGAAAAAGGCGGTGGTCTTTGCTGACAAAACACCGGTACGTTTCACAAAGAATAAGGAAGGAATTGTACTGGAACTTGCTAAAGTTCCAACGGATGTAGACTACGTGGTAGAACTTACAATTGACTAATTTTTAGCTAATTCTTCATAAAAGCGATGTACGGTAAACTCCCTGTACGTCGCTTTTGTTTATTTTTGGCAAGCTATTTGTATGATAACACATATATAACAATTAAATAAGAAAGAATATGGTAATAGGATTTCAATGGATTATTTTTATTGGCATTGCTCTCGTTAGCTGGCTGGTGCAGATGAATCTGCAGAACAAGTTCAAAAAATACTCCAAGATACCGACAGGAAATGGAATGACAGGACGCGACGTAGCTATTAAAATGTTACAAGATAACGGAATATACGATGTTCAGGTGACTCATACTCCCGGACAGTTGACCGATCATTATAATCCTGCCAATAAGACAGTGAATCTGAGTGAAGGAGTATATGACAGTAACAGTATCATGGCCGCTGCCGTAGCTGCTCACGAGTGTGGACATGCGGTGCAGCATGCGCGGGCTTATGCACCCTTGACACTGCGCAGCAAGCTGGTACCGGTCGTTTCGTTCGCTTCTCAGTGGATGACATGGTTGTTGCTTGCCGGTATTTTGCTGTTAGAGCCTTTCCCGCAGTTGTTGTTTGCCGGCATTATCTTGTTTGCTATGACTACGTTATTCAGTTTTATCACCCTTCCGGTGGAGATCGATGCAAGTAAGCGTGCATTGGTATGGCTGAGTGCTTCAGGTATAACGAATTCATATAATCATAGACAGGCAGAAGATGCCCTTCGTTCAGCCGCTTATACTTATGTAGTTGCTGCCCTTGGTTCGTTGGCTACACTGATTTACTACATTATGATATTTATGGGACGTAGAGAGTGATCTTTCATCTATACACAATAAAAGAGGCTCCGTAGATTTTTCTGCGGAGCCTCTTTTATTGTGTATAGGGAAGTGTTTTTTATGTTCTAAATGTTGATAGTCTCTTTTTATATATATCTTTGTAAATGCCGATGGTGGAGATCGGGTATATAGTAAAAATTCAAATACCAATCAATATGGTCCTTATCTTATAACCCTGAGAGGACAAAACGTTTTTGCATATCGCGTGGTAACAGAAACATCCTGTTTTGGAGTTAGAGTGATAAACTGTACATCAGGTATAACCGAAAGTTGGGTTCCGGTAGATTGAGAAGTATGAAAATTAGAACAGCCCTTTTTATATTTTGCATTTCTTTATTGTCGGGGGCCTGTAGGCAAGTTGCTACAGAGTCTCGGGTGCAGCCGGCTTCTTTTGAAGTCGGTTCTTCTATGATAGCTGATACGTTTTTCTTAGATAGCTTATCTCTTTTTATGCCCGAAACAAATGAAGAAGCTTTAATAAATAACATTGATAGAGTCTATGAATCTAACGGACGATATTTTATTCTGGATAAGCGGATGAAGCAGGTGCTTTGTTATACTCTTTCCGGGAAACATTTATTTACGATACATGCTGTGGGGAATGGGAAGGGAGAGTATGTTGACCTGTTCGATATCGCTATTGATGAAGCAGAAAATAAATTGTTGCTTTTAACCTATCCTTCGCAAATTCTTTACTATGATTTGGAGGGTACATACCTGTCTTCTTATCCATTAGACGATACGTATCAATCTTTTGCCGTGGATAAAGGATTTATCTATTTGCGGAATGATACTTATGCTAATGGAGTGGTATCAGATTATTCTCTGATAGTGATTAATAAGGAAACGGGTAAACAAACTTCTTTATTAGAACCTTTATACGAAACAGCACCGTTTTGTTCTTCTGGTAATTACCAAATTACGAATACTGCCTCAGTGCTATTTACCCGTAAGTTTGACAATCATATATATCGGATAACGGGAGAATCGATTGAACCACTTTATATGGTAGATTGGAAAGATAAGGCTTTTCCGGAGAGTGATAAGCAGCGTCAGTTCCAATGTAATGATTTGAATCAGCTCTGTTATCAAGGAAAATATGTATATACTATGACTGATTTATGTGATACTCCTTCCTATTTGTTGTTTAGAACCAACCAACCTGGCATGTGTTTGCTTTCAAAAGCCACTAGTACAGTGAACAATTATCAGGTAATTATCAATACGGATTATCAGTTGCCTTTGCCCAATTATATGTCGGTAGAGGGAAAACAAAGTCGGATTTTCTTCATTTATTCATCTGAAGTACTATGCGAGCAAAAGAAATTGTCTGCTGAAGAAGATATTAATGAAAAAATGTCCAGTTTGCTAGGGCAGATAAAGGAGGGAGACAATCCGGTTATTTTTACATATCATGTGAAGTAAGTCGTTTAAAGGTTGCCCCAAACATCATAGATTCTATAAATGGCGTTTTAGAGTTGATGTTGTCTATGACGCTTGAGGATAATATCGTTTGGTCTTTTAGGCTTATTCTTGATAAGGTGATTGCCAGAAGTAAGAGTCATTATGTGAGTCGTAGGCGGTGGCACCGGGCTTTCCATTGCTACTGTATCCTTCCGGAACTAACGAGATATACATCGGCCACTTTTTGCCCGGATAGTTTGTTTCTGCGTTATATTCGCTTTGCAGAGGGCAAGTTACGTAATACAGGTTCTTGGCCATATAGTAATCCAGATAATACTCTTTGGTCTGCTTATTCTTATTATTCCAGTTTGCGTCTTCGTTTAGTACAACGGGTTGATTGTTGCGGAGGCGTTCGCGCACTTCACCAATGCCCAGAAGGTTTCCTTTTTCATCTGTTACATAAGCGTTGAATGTCGGGTCCATCCATAACCATTTGTCGAGGGTGTTGGAGTAGACCGCATTGATGACGTGGCAATCGTTGATCATCACTTTGGGCATACAGGTGATGAAACGGGATTTGAATCCCATAGCCAGATAGCACTCGTTCAGCATTTGTGCCATCATCCGGCAGTTTACGCCCCGGTTCTCCTTTTTGCAAAGTTCTACCATGGCTATTGTGTTCCGCTCTTCCGGATTACGTGAATTGCCATCATGCGGAACTATGTTGTGAACCCAGTAGAGAAGGTTTTTGATTTTAGAGATCTCGTCTCCGCTTCCGGCGATGCTATCCAGGTTGAAATGTTTCCGTAACTGTACCAGATTACTGTCGTTAGGATTCATGTAGGTGAAGCGGGGTAGAGTGTCAGTTACTGATTCATTATAACATATCGGTTTTGTTTCAGTTCTGTTGTATCCTTCGGCTTGTTGCAGAATATACAGATAGTCACTGTCCAGACGCATTTTAGCCATTATTTCCAGATACTTCTTCTCTTTACGTAAATTGTCGATGTCACTGTCACCTTTAGCATGGTTGTAATCATTCCATCCGGAGTTGAAAGCCTTCTCAAAGTTTTTTAGGGCTGCCTTTTTCTTTCCCTGAAGTGCCTGATAGCAAGCAAGGTCGTAATAAACCAATCCTGTTATATTTTTTGCATTTTCCTGAAGTTGTTGAGGCAATCCTTGATACAACTTCAGTTTCTCCCAATTTAATTTCTCGGCCTTTTTGTAATCTTTCTGTTTGCGGGCGTTTGCTACTTCCTGAGTGAGTGCGCTGTACTTTCTCTCAAATTCTTTTTTTTCGTTGTTTTGTGCCATTCCCGATAGTCCAAGGCATAACATTGTAATGATCAAAAAAACTGTTTTCATATGATTTCTGTTAGATAATGTGATTTCTTTGTCTTTCAGAAAGCAAATAGTATACCAAATTAATAAATATCTCTTATTGAGCAGAATGGCATTAAAAAGTATTGTCCGAAAATGAACAGTCTTAACGGAACCGGACACCGGATACATTTGCTTACAGATTCACAGAAAGTCTGTGGTTTCTGTTTCAATAATCAATTATTTCATATAACTTTGCAACTCAATTCAATAAAACAGTTAGAACAATGGCAGCAAAACCAGGTATACCTAAAGGAACACGTGATTTTTCGCCCGTAGAGATGGCGAAGCGTAACTACATATTCAATACCATTCGTGACGTTTATCATCTGTATGGTTTCCAGCAGATAGAAACTCCTTCCATGGAGATGCTTTCTACCCTGATGGGGAAATATGGTGAAGAAGGTGACAAACTACTTTTTAAGATTCAGAATTCCGGCAATTATTTTTCAGGCATTACTGACGAAGAGCTGTTGAGTCGCAATGCGGCTAAGCTGGCAAGTAAATTCTGTGAAAAAGGTTTGCGTTATGACCTCACAGTGCCTTTCGCCCGTTATGTAGTGATGCACCGTGACGAAATTACTTTCCCTTTCAAACGTTATCAGATTCAGCCCGTATGGCGTGCCGACCGTCCGCAGAAAGGACGTTACCGTGAGTTTTACCAATGTGATGCTGATGTCGTAGGCAGTGATTCATTGCTGAACGAAGTTGAATTGATGCAGATTGTTGATACGGTGTTTACCCGTTTCGGTATCCGCGTTTGCATTAAAATCAATAATCGTAAGATTCTGACCGGTATTGCCGAAATCATAGGAGAGGCGGATAAAATAGTAGATATTACAGTAGCAATCGATAAACTGGATAAAATTGGTTTGGACAATGTCAATAAAGAGCTGGCCGAGAAGGGTATCAGTGGAGAGGCTATTGCCAAACTGCAACCTATCATTCTTCTGAGTGGAACCAATGCTGAGAAGTTGGCTACACTGAAGACTGTACTTTCCGATAGCGAAACAGGTTTGAAGGGAGTGGAAGAGAGTGAGTTTATTTTGAATACCCTTCAAACGATGGGACTGAAAAACGAAATAGAGCTTGACTTGACATTGGCACGTGGATTGAATTACTATACAGGTGCTATTTTTGAGGTGAAGGCGCTTGATGTGCAGATTGGCAGTATCACCGGTGGAGGTCGTTACGATAACCTGACTGGTGTATTCGGTATGGCAGGAGTATCGGGCGTAGGTATTTCGTTTGGTGCCGACCGTATTTTCGATGTGCTCAACCAGTTGGAACTGTATCCGAAGGAGGCCGTTAATGGAACTCAGCTTCTGTTTATTAACTTCGGTGAGAAAGAAGCTGCTTTTTCTATGGGTATTCTGTCTAAGGCCCGCGCAGCCGGTATTCGTGCCGAGATATTCCCCGACGCTGCGAAAATGAAGAAACAGATGAGTTATGCAAATGTTAAGAACATTCCTTTCGTTGCTATCGTAGGTGAGAATGAAATGAATGAAGGAAAAGCTATGCTGAAAAACATGGAAAGCGGTGAACAGCAATTGGTTACTGCTGAAGAACTGATTGGCGCTTTAACAAAATAAGGAAAGTGCCCTTACCTTTTTAAAACCGGGGACTGTTGGTGTAAAAAAGGTAAGGAGATAAAAGGAACGGGACCTTGGTTTAAAACCAAAGGCCCCGTTCTTTTTTATAAGTCTTTTCAACGCCAATACTGATTGGATTGATGATTGCTGTTTTCATCGGATTCCACCGCCATAAAGATCACAGAGTTTTAACTGTTTTCAGATTATCTTCGTAATAAATCAGTGCTCTCCCTGTCTTTTTCAGTGGAATGTGTTTTATAAATGACGTTCCGGATACATATCTTCCCACCACTGAGGACTATCCTGCAACCAGCGGGCAAACCATGCCATAATACTGTTATGCCATTGCATGCGTTTCGGATAGTCGGCAATAAAGTGGTTTTCTCCATCTACAGTGATGAACTCTACTGTTTTACCCAATATTTTCAGAGCATTGAATAGCTGGATGCTTTCACCGATAGGTACGTTGGTATCTACGGTGCCGTGCAACAACAGAAGCGGGGTGTTTATTTTATCGGCGTTGAAGAGCGAACCTTGTTTGGTGAACAGTTCCGGATTGTTCCAGGGATAACTGTCGGCTGCCGCTATGGCATTATAACCGTATCCCCAATAGCCTTCACCCCAATAACTGGTCACATTGCTGATACCGGCATGTGAAACTGCGGCGGCGAAAATATCCGTCTGAGTCTGGAGGTATTGTGTCATGAATCCACCGTAAGATGCACCGAGACAACCGATTTTTTTATCATTCACGAACGGGTGTTCCTTGCAGAACTGTTTGGTACCTTCAATGATGTCGTCCGCAGTACGTTTGCCCCAGGCATTGACATGGCGTGCTGAAAACTCCTGTCCGAATCCGATTGTTCCGCTCGGCTGGATAACATATACCACGTAGTCGCGTGAAGCAAACAACTGTGCGCAGTACGGATTACTGATCCCCCGTTCTGTGGGAGTCGTTCCTCCGTAATAGTACACAATTAGAGGATATTTCTTGTTCGGGTCGAATGAAGGCGGCAGACACATCATCCCTTTGATCTCTGTTCCGTCTGAAGCTGTGAAGTTCCAGGGTTTCATTTCGCCCAGTTCAATTCTCTCCAGAGTCGGTTTCATCGGGTCGGCTATCAGTCGAGAGGTTTTCTTTTTCAGGTCGTATACATAAGCGACTCCTGCATTGTAGCATCCCTGTCCGATATAAGCAGCCAATGACGGATTGTTTTCCGACATGGCAAATGCACTGGTGACATCAGTCTCCAGGTTCAGCTTTTCAAACTTACGATCTTTGGGTGAATAGCGATAGATATTCCGGCAATCTTCATCATTGGTGCTGAAGTAGATGCAACCGTCACCCTTGTTCCATTGCAGGAAGTTGACAGACGGATTGAATTCTTTGGTGATCGGATCGATTTTACGGGTAGCCAGATCCATGATAAATGCCTGAGAGTCGAAGTCATTGGCGATAGGGTGGTTGCCGCAATTCTTACCGATACCGTCAAAAGCTTCCGGGCTTGCCGTCAATAGCAATTGCTTACCGTCCGGTGAGTAGCTGGCTCCTCCGAGGAATCGGTCTTCGAAGAACAGTGTGTCGACGGCCAATGTTTCAAGATTTACCTGAAACAAAGAGCTCAAAGAGAAAGGACGTTGCGTGATATTCTCCTTTGAACTGCTGTAAAGCAGATATTTACCATCCGGTGAAATGTCCTGCATATAAGTGCTGTGATTACCGTAAGTGAGCCGTTCTGATGTTCCGCTGGCGATGTCATATCTGGCCAGGAAGCTGCGTCCGCGTGTATTGGGGATACGGTCTGCCGGGCTGACAATACGTTTCAACGGACCTTCATCTTTTACACCTTCTTCACGGGGATAGTATATCAGGAAGTCCTCGTTGGGCGACCAACTGAATCCCTGCTCGGGGATACCTCGCAAAAGAACTTCTTCTTTCAGTGTGACAGGATCGAGAGTGATAACGTCATTTCCTTCCGGAGCCACTACTGTATAATACAGTTTATTACTTTTCGGCATCCATCGCATACCATCTCTTAGATTAGTGAGCAGCACTTTTCCTGTTTTCAGTTCGGTCAGTTCACAATAAGTGCGCGAACGTTTCAGCGAATGGTTATCCCAATAACGGGTTAGCAGATATTTTCCGTCCGGTGATACGGAAACAGCTATGGCACGGTTACCGTATACTGTGTTATCGAGTGAGAAACGATGTTTCTGTTCAGGATCGGTGCTGCATGCCACTTCTTTGAATTTGTCATCTTTTACCAGTTCGCATTTCAGTGAAGGTACGGTTTTGTCGTCCGGAGTCGAAAGCAGTTTGATGGCTATTTCATAATCCATTTCGGGTTCGAGGCGTAAAGCGACCTCTTTGGTTGCTGCTTTAGAGATGCTGTCTTCCGAAGCATCCTTTACCATCTTCGATTCACCATTAATGAAAAGCTCCCATCTGACCGGAGAGGTCACTTTCAGTTTACCTTTCATAAAGCGTTCGGCACGCAGTTGGGTTTTGATCAGGTAAAGCAGATTGTCTTTATCAGCTTTCGCGAAGGTGACCAGACCGGCTGTATCGGCAGCTGTCATTTGAGTCGGTGCATTGGCAAGGTCGAGTACTACCGGTGTTTGTAGCAATGCTTTGGCTGTGTGTTTTTCTCCTTTCGGGTTGATGCTATCGTTCATGATCGGAGTACGCACCGTAATGGCATTCCTCACCTGATAGCGGGTCAGCTTCTCCTGTGCATGTGTGGCAAGTCCTGTTGTTATCAACAGCGCCATCATCAGTAACTTTTTGTCCATTGTAGTTTTGAGTTTATAATTGGTTATTTCATTTTGTACACCAGTGTACCTCCCTTCACGATATTTTCATGTGAAATGTAGTTTTTAGTATAGGGTTCACCATTCAGTGTGATACTGTCGATATATTTATGTTCTTTCGATAAATTTTCGGCAATGACCGTAAACGTTTTACCATCCGGCAGATGGAGAACAATTTTAGGCATCTGCGGAGCACCGAACACATAATGTCCGCTCACCGGATCGACCGGATAGAATCCCATGGCATTGAACATATACCAAGCCGACATCTGTCCGCAGTCGTCATTGCCGCAGAGCCCGTCAGGTTTGTTTTTGTATTGGGTATCGAAGATTTCACGGATCAGCTCCTGAGTGCGTTCCGGCTTTCCGGCCAGTGCGTACAAGAAAGTGACGTGATGACTTGGTTCGTTACCGTGAGCATATTGACCGATCAGTCCGGTTACGTCGGCCAGTCCGCTTCCTTTCAGTTCGATAGTAAACAATGAATCCAGTTTGTTGAGGAAAACTTCTTTACCGCCAAACAGTTCGATCAATCCCGGTACATCGTGCTGGACATGCCAGGTATATTGCCAGGCATTTCCTTCTGTATAATCGCCCCCACGGCTTTCTGCATGTGCCAGATCACTGGGATTGAAAGGAGTCTTCCAACGTCCGTCGGCATAACGCGGGCGCATAAACTGTGTTTCTTTATCGAATAGGTTCTTGTAGAATTCCGAACGTTTCCCGAAGTATTCCGCATCTTCTTTTTTACCCATTAACCCGGCCATGGTAGCTGCGGCATAATCATCGTAAACCGATTCGAGGGTGCGTGAAACCGATTCGGCATCTACTTTGTCTGTCGGGTAGTAGCCGTATTTCATATAAATTTCCCAGTCCGATTTCGGATGTGAAACGGTCAGTGTCTGTTTGATGGCATCGAATGCTTTCTCGGCATCAAAGCCGCGGAAACCTTTCTTGTAGGCTTCGGCAATAACCGAAACCGAGTGGTTACCGATCATCGTATTCGTTTCTTTACCCCATAAGGTCCAGACGGGTAAATAGCCTTGTGCCTGATTTTGTTCGATCATCGAATTGATAAAGCCGTCTACTCGTTCGGGTACGGCCAGAGTATAGAAAGGATGGGCGGCTCGGTAGGTATCCCAAATTGAAAAAGTAGAGTAATAAACGCCTGATGAGGATTTTACAATCGAATCTTTGGCATTGCGGTATCTTCCGTCCACGTCAGCAATATTATTAGGTTGTATCAGTGTGTGGTAGAAACTGGTATAGAAATTCTCCAATTCATCCGGAGTACCTGTTACCTCGATGCGGCTCAGGTAACTGTTCCAGCTGTCTTTTGCTTTTTGTCTTGTCCCGTCGAAGTCCCAGTCAGCCAATTCTTTCTCCATATTCTTATGGGCACCGTCTACACCGACTGTGGAGATAGCGACTTTCATCAGCAACTGTTCGTCCGGTTTCATGTCGAAGCTCATGATCAGGCGTTTTCCTTTTTCCGTCTCTTCCATCGGCAGATAGATGGAGTCGGTCACCGGTTTATTGAATTTCATGACAAAATACAAATCTTGGTTTACCCATACACTGCTACGTACGTGTCCGGTCAGTGTTTGAGCATCTTCCCAGTTGATTTCACAGGCTTTGACATGCGATTTGTATTGTTGGGGATTCCATACCAAGCCGTGTTGTAAGTCAAGTAGCAATGAAGCCGAGTCGGCATTCTGATAAGTGTAACGATGCAGGGCTACATGATCCGTAGCGGTCAGTTCTGCTTTTACCTTATATTTATCGAGTTCTACGGTATAGTAGCCCGGAGTAGCGCTTTCTGTCTTTTTAGAAAATCCGCTTTTATAGTCGTCCCGAACTCTCTGCCCGGTGACAGGCATTACCAGTAGATCACCCAGATCCATGCAACCGGTGCCGTTGAGGTGAGTCTGTGAGAATCCCCAGATCAGCGAATCCTGATAATTGTATCCGGAGCAATATTGCCATCCGATGGCGTTGGTTTCCGGACTTGCCTGGATCAGCCCGAAAGGCAGGCAAGCACCCGGGAAGGTGTGACCGTTGTCGGCTGCTCCGATAAAGGTGTTTACGTACTGAGTGTAGTCTTGGGGTGCTGTCGGAGTTTCGGGAGTGCAGGAGGTGCAAAGACCGATCCCCAGACATGCAGTCATAAAGGTTGATTTGAACTTCATAGCAATGACCTTGATAAATTATTTTTGTGACAAAGATAAGCAAACTGAGGGCAGAATAAAATGAACTCGTTCATTTTTTATGCCAAAGTGCGGCTTATCTTCACTTTTCGGGCAAAAATAAGGAAAAAACTGACAGTATCGTACAGAATAAAGGAAGAAGGCTGTAAGCAAGGAATTTAGAAGACGGACGGATCAGAGGAGATGGGAACCCGTTATCTCTTGCAGAAGAACACTCTCGTCATACTTCCGTCAAACAATTGTAATACGTAAGCTGTTTCTTTGCAAACAGATAATGGAATACAATGATAGGTCTTTTTAATGATTGTTTCCCTCCGATCATGGATGGGGTATCACTTACTACACAGAACTATGCCTACTGGCTGCATAGGAAGGCGGGGAATGTTTGTGTGGTGACTCCTAAGTCACCTGATGCGAGAGATGCGGAAGAATATCCGGTTTACCGCTATTCATCTGTTCCCATTCCTATGAGAAAGCCTTATAGACTGGGTTTTCCGCGCATCGATTGGCCTTTTCACGAGCGTATCAGCCGGCTTTCATTCGAGCTGGTACATGCCCATTGTCCCTTTTCTTCGGGAGCACTGGCCATGCAGATTGCCAGAGAACAGCATGTTCCGATTGTAGCTACGTTTCACTCCAAGTACCGGGCGGATTTTGAGAGGGCTATTCCTTCCCGTCTGTTGGTGAACTATCTGATAAGAAAGGTGATTCGTTTTTACGAAGCTGCGGATGAAGTGTGGATTCCCCAGGCAGCTGTCGAAGAGACGTTGCGGGAGTATGGGTATAAGGGCAGGATAGAAGTGGTGGATAACGGAAATGATTTTGCAGGTACGCCTTTTCTCCAATCTGTCCGGCAGGAGGCTCGGAGGACTTTAGGTATCCGTTCCGGGGAGTTTATGTTTCTTTTTGTCGGTCAACATATTTGGGAGAAAAATCTCGGTTTTTTGCTCGATTCGCTTGTCCGTTTGTCTGATATACCTTTTCGGATGTACTTTGTCGGTTCAGGCTATGCAAGCCATGAATTGAAACAAAAGGTTGTGGAACTGGGATTGGCTTCCAAAGTGTCTTTTGTAGGTAGTATTGTGGAACGCGAGATCTTGAAACGCTATTATGTTGCTGCCGATCTGTTTCTGTTTCCTTCTTTGTACGATAACGCTCCGCTGGTGATACGTGAAGCGGCTGCATTGGGCACTCCTTCGGTATTGATCAGGGATTCTACCGCTTCGGAAATAATCTCCGATTCGGTAAATGGTTTTCTGAGTCCCAATAGCACAGAGGCTTATTCCAATCGCATACGTGAAATATTATGCAGTACTGCTATAATAAAACAGGTGGGAGAGGAGGCATCACGAACTATTGCCCGGTCATGGGAAGACGTGGCCGGTGAAGTGTACGATCGTTATAACCGGTTGATAAAGCGAAACGGAAATAAATAAGATTATCATTGAAACTCTCTTCCTCCATTATGTCAGATTCTATTAAAACCTTTAAAACCGGCTATATCCTGCTTCCCGTCCTGATAGGGCTGTCGGTGGTGGGGTGGTTGTTCTACTGGGAGTTCAATCCGGAACTTTTCAGTGGCATTCGTTTCTCTTGGCGTCTGGTAGGCGGATTGCTACTTGCCGTACTTTTTATGTTTGGACGAGACGGTGGGCTGATGTGGCGTTTCCGCTTTATTACTGACCGGGAATTAACTTGGCGTCAGGCATTCCGGGTAAATATGCTTTGTGAATTTACATCGGCAGTGACTCCTTCTGCCGTGGGAGGGAGTAGCCTGATCGTGTTATTTTTGAATAAAGAAGGCATTAATGCCGGACGCAGTACAGCTTTGACTATCTCCTGCCTGTTTCTGGATGAGCTATTTCTTGTATTGGCCTGTCCGTTTGCTTTACTTCTATTTTCATTCGATGATCTGTTTGGTAATGTGGCGATTCTATCTTCGGGAATAGAGGTACTGTTTTTTCTGGTCTATGGAGTCGTTACGATTTGGACTTTCCTGTTATATCTTGCATTGTTCCGCCGTCCGGAATGGGTAAAACGTTTGTTGCTCACTATTTTCCGCTTGCCACTGCTTCGCCGTTGGCACAAGGCCATCGAAACACTTACGGACAATCTGGTATTAAGTTCCAGAGAGATGAGTCAGAAGTCTTTTACCTTTTGGTTGAAAGCTTTTGGGATTACTTGCTTGGCTTGGACTTCACGTTATCTGGTAGTCAATGCTTTGCTGATAGCCTTTACTACTTCGGGTAGCCAACTGTTGGCTTTTGTGCGTCAGCTGATTCTATGGGTAGTGATGACTATCAGCCCTACTCCCGGTGGAAGCGGAGTAAGCGAATATATGTTTCGTGAATATTATGCCGATTTTTTTGATGTGGCAGGTATGGCTTTGGTCGTTGCTTTCGTTTGGCGGATTATTACTTATTATATGTATTTGCTGATAGGTGCTATCATTATTCCCGGTTGGGTGAAGAAGTTGAGAGATTAAACAACGTTGTCACAAGCCTGTAAAAAGAACGTAAATTCTTGCCGCTATCTTTGTCATACCCAAATTAAAAGAGTATCCCCCTATGAGTAGAGAAGAATTACAGCAAAAAAGTCGTTTCGCCATGATAGGAACATTGATGACCATTGTCAGTCTGGTGTTTTTGTTTTATGTAGGCAGTTCGTTGGTCAATACTACTAAGAAATATAAAGAGCTGGCCATTGAGATAGCTTGTATAAACAAGTAGCCTGATTATCTTGTATCCGGAGAAATGATTTGACCAATTTCCGGGAAATGTGTGATGCTTTAAAGTATCCGTAGGAGAAATATTGTCTTTATAAAACATACTTCTCCTACGAAAAATGGTTCTTCAAATTTGGTGGTAAGTTTTCTTTTACTCATGGAATCTAATTCAGTTTTCGGAAGTGTAAGCCCTC
>OGZZ01000782.1_pt1 | contig 24796 bp, 19 predicted proteins | sample 1577021 | NCBI WGS metagenome assembly OGZZ01 (sample SAMEA3541526, study PRJEB24748) | human gut metagenome | biome: human gut; feature: human-associated habitat; material: faeces | place: China | collected 2012
CTGGCAGAAGCAGGGAAATACGGACAACACGATTCAGGGCAAGCTCGAAACGCTGCTGTCCAGGATCGCAGGAGAGCCGGTGGAGATCCACGGCGCGGGCAGAACCGATGCCGGCGTCCATGCGGCGGGACAGGTCGCAAATGCAAAGTTCCATACCGATCTATCCGATGAAGAACTTCTGCAGACAATCAATCATTATCTGCCGGAAGACATCGAAGTCACCAGCCTCGCGCGGATGCCGGAGCGCTTCCACAGCCGTCTGAATGCGGTGGACAAAACATACGAATACCGTATCGTGATCGATGGCAGAAAGCATGTTTTCGAGCGGAAATACGTGTATTTTCCGGAAGCACCGCTCGATGTGGAAAAAATGAAAGAAGCATCGAAAGCGTTTATCGGAACGTATGATTTCAGGAGCTTCTGTGCCAACAAACGTATGAAAAAATCGACGGTACGGACGATTACCGGAATTGATTTCTGCGAGAAAGACGGGATTCTTACCATTTCCTATACCGGAACCGGTTTTCTGTACCACATGGTGCGGATCCTGACCGGAACGCTTGTGGAGGCCGGGATGGGAAAACGGGATATCGTATCAATGACGGAGCTTCTCAAAGCAAAAAATCGCGAAAGTGCGGGTTTTCTTGCACCGGCATGCGGACTCCTGTTAAAAGAAGTCCGATATGAATAACCGAAATAATCAGGGCAATGCACCAGCCTTTTTTGCATAAAAAACCGAAAAAAGGCTGTGAATTGATAAATGCAGCATAGAAAAGAGAAAGGATGAGGTGAAAAGCATGTTTCAGAAGAAAAGAAATACTTTTCATGGCGGCGTTCACCCGTACGAGGGAAAAGAGCTCTCCAAGGACAAACCGATTGTCAAAGCGCAGCCGGGCAACTTATTGTATTACGCAGTGTCGCAGCATATCGGAGCGCCTGCTGTGCCGATCGTACAAAAAGGCGACCATGTAAAAGCGGGACAGAAAATCGCAGAAGCGGGAGGATTTGTTTCGGCTCCTGTTTACGCATCGGTTTCCGGCACGGTAAAAGGAATTGAGAAAAAAGTTTCCGCAGCCGGTTCCCCGGTAGACTGTATCGTTGTGGAGAACGACGGGCTGTATGAAAAAGAAACATTTGAGGAGTGCCCGCACTGGGAAAAACTCGACGCAGATACGATCCGGAACAAGATCAAAGAGGCCGGAATCGTGGGAATGGGAGGTGCAGGCTTCCCGACACACGTCAAAGTATCCCCGAAAGATCCGTCAGCGATTGACTACATTCTCGTCAATGGAGCAGAGTGTGAGCCGTATCTGACAAGCGACTACCGCAGAATGCTCGAAGATCCGGAAAAGGTGATCGGAGGCTTAAAAATCATGCTGCATATGTTCCCGAAAGCAAAGGGAATCATCTGCATTGAGGACAACAAACCGGACTGTATCGCGAAATTTTGCGAGCTGGTGCTTCCGGGGGACAATATTGAGGTTCTGGAACTTAAAACGAAATACCCGCAGGGTGCCGAGCGTATGCTGATCTATGCAGCAACGGGGCGAAAGGTAAATTCTTCCATGCTGCCGGCGGACGCGGGCTGTATCGTGGATAACATCGATACCGTGACCGCTATTTACCAGGCAGTCCGCTTCGGCGAACCGCTGATGAGCCGTATCGTTACCGTGACGGGAGATGCCGTACAGAATCCATGCAACTTTGAAGTGCCGGTCGGCATGCTCTTGTCCGAACTTTTAGAGCAGGCAGGTGGTCTGAAAAACGAGGCATCCAAGATCATCTGCGGCGGTCCGATGATGGGAAAAGCCCTGTTTACAATGGAGGTTCCTGTTACCAAGACAACATCTGCACTGACCTGCCTTACGGAGGATGAAGTATCTGCGCTGGCACCATCTGCCTGCATCAACTGCGGACGCTGCGTTTCCGTCTGTCCGGGTCAGATTCTTCCGGCCCGCCTTTCCGTTTTTGCGGAGCACGGAGAGGAAGAGAAGTTCCTGAAATACGGCGGAATGGAGTGCTGTGAATGTGGCTGTTGTTCCTTTATCTGCCCGGCAAGACGTCCGCTGACGCAGGAAATCAGCTCGATGCGTAAAGTGCTTCTGGCAAAGAGAAAGAAGAAATAGGGGGATCTTACATATGAATGGATTATTACACGTATCATCTTCCCCACACGCGCGGTCCAAGGTGACGACAGACAAAATCATGTTTGCCGTCCTGCTTGCCCTTGCCCCGGCAGCCTGCGTGGGAGTCTGGAATTTCGGCCTTCGGGCACTGCTTTTGATTGCGATTTCGATGGCAGTCTGTCCCCTGACGGAATATCTGTATGAAAAAGGAATGAAGAAACCGGTGACGATTGCCGACGGCAGTGCACTGGTAACCGGCCTTCTGCTGGCCATGAACATGCCGGTGCAGGCGCCTCTTTGGATGCCGGTGATCGGCGGTGTGTTTGCAATTCTCGTCGTAAAACAGCTTTTCGGCGGTCTTGGCCAGAACATCATGAACCCGGCGCTTGCAGGAAGATGTTTCCTTTTGATTTCCTTCCCGGGTCATATGACAAACTTCGCTGCCCCGGCAGCCGCACACCTCGTGGATACCGTATCAGGTGCGACACCGCTCGCCGCAGCAAAAGCAGGAGAGCAGGTGAATCTGCTGTCCATGTTCCTTGGAAATACGGCCGGAACGATCGGTGAGACTTCCGCACTGGCCCTTCTGATTGGCGGCATTTTCCTTGTCTGCATTCATGTGATTGACCTCAATATTCCGCTCATCTACATCGGAACAGAGCTTTTGTTCGCCTTGCTTTTCGGCGGCCACGGTTTTGATATCAACTTCCTTGGCGCGCATCTTTTGGGCGGCGGTCTGATGCTCGGCGCATGGTTCATGGCAACCGATTACGTTACCCGCCCGATCACAAAGAAGGGACAGTATATCTATGCGGTCATTTTAGGTCTTCTGACCGGCGTATTCCGTATCTTTGGAAATTCGGCAGAGGGCGTTTCCTATGCCATCATCTTTACCAACCTTCTGGTTCCGCTCATTGAGCGTGTGACCGTGCCGGTTGGATTCGGAAGAGGAGGCAAGAAAAAAGCATGAACAAAATTATAAAAAATGCACTGATTCTTGCGGCGATCACGCTGATTGCCGGACTGCTTCTCGGGGCGGCACATCAGGTAACCTTAGAGCCGATCCAGAAACAGCAGGAAAAAGAAAAACAGGAATCCTGCCAGAACGTATTCCCTGAGGCAGCTTCCTTTGAAGAAGTAACGATGAGCGATGCAGAACAGGCAGAACTTACGGCAGCACTGATCGGCCACGGTTTTGAAGCACAGACGATTGACGAACTGCTGCTTGCAAAAGACGCATCCGGCGCAACGATCGGCCTGGTTGAGATCATCTCCACAACCGAAGGCTATGGCGGCGGCATGCAGTTCTCGATGGGAATTGCATCGGACGGAACGACAAAAGGAATCTCTTTCCTGTCACTTTCCGAGACGGCCGGCCTTGGTATGCGTGCCGACACAGACGATTTCAAGAATCAGTTCAAGGATAAAAACGTAGAAGCATTCTCCTACACAAAATCCGGCGCATCCGCGGATGATGAAATCGATGCGCTGAGCGGAGCAACTCTGACAACGAACGCTGTAACAAACGGTGTCAATGCAGGAATCTGCTGTTTTAACTACTGCAACGAATCCGGTCTGCTTTCCGGAGAGGGAGGGAACTCATGAGAAAAGATACGCCGCTGGAACGGCTTTATAATGGTATCATAAAAGAAAACCCGACCTTCGTCATGATGCTGGGTATGTGTCCGACGCTTGCGGTTACCACTTCTGCAAAGAACGGTATCGGCATGGGCCTTGCGACGATGGTTATCCTGACCGCCTCCAACCTGATGATTTCCCTGCTTCGGAAAATCATCCCGGACGGCGTGCGTATGCCAGCATACATCGTTGTTGTGGCATCGTTTGTAACCATCGTGGAATTTTTGATGGAAGGTTTTATTCCGGCACTCTATTCCGCCCTTGGCATCTACATCCCGCTGATCGTTGTAAACTGTATCATCCTGGGACGCGCCGAGGCATATGCTGGAAAACATGGTCCGATCCCGTCTTTATTTGATGGTATCGGCATGGGCCTTGGATTTACCGTCGGCCTGACCCTGATCGGTATGTTCCGTGAGCTGATCGGAGCCGGAACCCTGTTCGGTATCCAGGTAATGCCGAGTGCTTACGAGCCGGTCAACATCTTCATCATGGCGCCGGGTGCATTCCTTGTGCTGGCAATGCTCGTTGCGGTGCAGAACCGCATCAAACGCCAGAAGTCAGAGAAAACCGGAAAACCGGCAGTCCCGGCAGAAGAGACCGGCTGTATGGCGTGCGCCAATAAGGCATACTGCCAGGCTGTGAAAGGAAAGGAGGAAGCGAAATGAAAGAACTGATTTTAATTGCGATCGGTGCGGCGCTGGTGAACAACGTTGTCTTAAGCCAGTTCCTCGGCATCTGTGCTTTCCTCGGTGTTTCCAAAAAGATGGATACGGCGGCCGGCATGGGCGGAGCGGTTATTTTTGTCCTCACGATTTCTTCATTTGTGACAAGTCTGATTTACAAATTTATCCTAGCACCGGCAGAACTTGATTATCTGAAAACGATCGTTTTTATTCTTGTCATCGCGGCGCTGGTACAGCTCGTTGAGATGTTCCTGAAAAAGACGATTCCATCTCTGTACCGAGCGCTCGGCGTTTACCTTCCGCTGATTACAACAAACTGCGCGGTACTCGGTGTGGCACTCATCAACGTACAGAAGGATTACACGATTCTGCAGGGTACGGTTTACGGTCTGGCAACCGCAATTGGCTTTACGATTGCCATGGTGCTGATGGCTGGCCTGCGGGAAAAGATGGAGTACAACGATATCCCGGAGTCATTCAAAGGAATGCCGATCGTTCTTCTTACGGCTATGCTGATGTCAATGGCATTTATGGGATTTTCCGGAATGATCTAGGAGGGATGAAGAGATGAATGGTATTTTAGCAGCCACCCTGATGGTGGGTGGAACCGGCCTTTTGATTGGTATTCTCCTTGGAATTGCCGGAAAGAAGTTTTATGTGGAAGTGGACGAGCGCGAGACGAAGGTCCGTGAAGCGCTGCCGGGCAACAACTGCGGCGGCTGCGGTTACCCGGGCTGTGACGGAGCGGCGGCTGCAGTGGTAAAGGGTGAAGCCCCGGTTTCTGTCTGTCCGGTCGGCGGAGCGCCGGTTGCAGCGGCCGTCGGAGCTATCATGGGACAAAAAGCCGATGTACAGGAGCGCAAAAAAGCAGTGGTACGGTGCGCCGGTACGTGTGACGTGGCAAAGAACAAGTATGAATACACGGGTGCAAGGGACTGCTCCTACGCCGGTTTTGTACCGGGCGGCGGTCCGAAGAGCTGCGGAAACGGATGTCTTGGTTTTGGAAACTGCGTGAAGGCATGTAAGTTTGATGCGATCCATATTGAAAACGGCATTGCCGTTGTGGACGGCGAAGCGTGCAAGGCATGCGGTGCCTGCGTGAAGGCCTGTCCGAGAAATCTGATCGACCTGATTCCGTATGAGCAGAAGATCACGGTGAAATGCCGCTCAACCGAGAAGGGCAAGGCGGTGATGGCAGCGTGTGAGATCGGCTGTATCGGATGTAAGAAGTGCGAGAAGAACTGCCCGTCGGATGCAATTCACGTTGTGGACCAGCGCGCGGAGATCGACCCGGCAAAATGTACAGGCTGCGGCCTCTGCGCGGAGAACTGCCCGCGGAAGTGTATTATGGTAGAAAAATAAAAATGAGAAATTCCATGCTGTGGGAGGGAACTTCTGCGGCGTGGAATTTTTGCTTTTCGGTGATATCGTGTTAGCCAATGCCGGGGGTGGCTGGCTTGACTTGAATTTGGGAAAATGATAAACTGAAAGTCAGAAAATGAGGGGCGAAAAGCTAAAAAAATATAAAATGGCAGAAAGGACGGGGCAAAAGTATGACAATGACAATGGATGAACTGATGAAAGTGCTCGATATGCAGGAGGATATTCTGCAGTTTACGCATTTTACAAATGCAGACGCATGGGAACTGGGAACGATGATCCTGATGGAGGCAAGACGGCGCGGAGCACAGGTTGGCATCATGATCCGCAGAAGCAACGGGGAAGTTGTATTCCAGTATTGCGATAACGGCATTACACCGCACAATGTGGAGCTGATGAGACGGAAGAGCAATTCGGTGCTTCTGACGGAGCGGAGTTCGCTGCAGCTTTACATGGCAGCGACGAATGCGCCGGAGAGCGTAAAACAGATGGTACTGGACCCGAAGGAATACGCAATGCTGGGCGGAGGTTTTCCGATCTGCGTGGAAGAAGTCGGCGTTGTGGCAACCGTAGCAGTGTCCGGCATGGGACAGGTTTCGGATCATGATGTGATTGTGAAATGCATCAGCAAATATTTGCATATCGATGAAGTACCAAGAATCAGAACTGTATGAAAATGATGATTGAAACTAAATTTTGTGTATGATATAATGTCACCGGCAAAAAGACATGACAGTTCCATCAGGGACAACAAAACCCCCGTGAGCGGCAACTCACGGGGGTTGGTTTATGTCAGCAGGTTTTGCATATCTTCCGGCAGTGGTGCGTGGAAGTTTAAGGGTTCTCCGGTGATCGGATGGACGAAGGAGAGCGATGCAGAGTGAAGTGCCTGGCGGGGGAAAGTGCCGGGAGTTTTGTTATAGAGGGTATCGCCGAGCAGCGGATGGCCGATGTAAGCCATGTGGACGCGGATCTGGTGGGTGCGGCCGGTTTCGAGGTTGAGTTCGAGGTGGGAGAAAACGGAGCAGTGCGCGAGGGTGCGGTAATGGGTTACGGAGCGCTCGCCGGAGGCAAAGTCGACGGTGCGCTGGATGAGGGAGCCGTTGAGGCGGGCGATCGGTGCGTCGATGGTGCCGGATGCAGCGGTTTCGCCGAGGGCGAAGGCCTGATACGTGCGGTGGATTTCGCGGGAGCGCATGGCCTGGGAGAGAACGGCGGCGCTTAAGGCGTGCTTGGCGAGCACGATAAGGCCGGTGGTGTCGCGGTCGAGGCGGTTGATACAGCGGTAGACGAAGGGTTCACCTTTCTGTTCAAAATACCATGCAATGCCGTTTGCCAGCGTATTTTCATAATTTCCAATCGACGGATGAATCGGCGTATCAGCGGGTTTATCCACAACGAGGATGTCGTCATCCTCATACACAACCGAAAACGGAACCGGCCGCGGCAGAATTCCGTCGGAGGGTTCTGTTTCGACAAGGTGCGTTTCGATCACATCCCCGGCGTGCACGGCCTGGCTCGTCCAGGCGCGGACGCCGTTTCGGAAAATGCCGTCCTCTGTGCGTTTTAAGCCCGTAATAATATGGCGCGAATATCCATGCCGGCGGAGAAACCATTCCACAGTCAGATTTTCCCGTTCCTCCTCCGGCGAAACCACATATGTAAACCTGTGTCCCATACACAAAACCTCCGTTTCTATAGCTTTTTTATCGAATGAACCCCGTCATTTCGGGGCAAAATTTCAAAAAGAGACTTTCCCAGTCTTTCGCAAGTATAGCCGAAAACAGATGGAAAAGCAAGAAACTTACCTTTTTATAGCGAAAATATAAAAAAGTATAAAAGTTTCATGAAATGTCAGAATTTGATTGATTTTAGCGAAAGAAAAGTTTATGCTACTAAAAAAGAAAGAAAATCAAGAAACAGGAGGGGATACAGATGAAGCAGGTGCAGAAACCGAAAAAACCCATAATTTTTTATTATGTGGTTGCGCTGATCGTCATTCTGCTGTTAAATCTTCTGCTTTTCCCGAGACTTCTCGAGCCAAAGGTAACAGAAGTTGATTACGGAAAATTTTTGCAGATGGTAGATAACAACGAAATCAGCGAAGTCCAGATCCAGTCAAATGAGATTATTTTCAGCGACAAATCAAGCCCGGCGAATTATTATAAGACGGGTGTGATGAATGATTACAAGCTGGTAGACCGTTTATATGAGGCAGGTATTACCGAATTTGGAACGCCGATCATAGAGCAGATGTCGCCGCTCATGGAATTTCTTTTAACATGGGTAATACCGATCGTTGTGATGGTTGCGCTCGGACAGTGGCTGATGAAACGCATGACGAGTAAGATGATGGGCGGCATGGGAAATGCGATGAGCTTTGGAAAGAGCAACGCCAAGGTTTATGTACAGTCCGAAACCGGCATTAAATTTGCAGATGTTGCCGGAGAGGATGAGGCAAAAGAAATTTTACAGGAGATTGTTGATTTCCTGCATAATCCAAAAAAATATGAAGAAATTGGTGCAAAAATGCCGAAAGGAGCACTGCTTGTCGGCCCTCCAGGAACCGGTAAAACGCTGCTTGCAAAGGCAGTAGCCGGAGAGGCAAATGTTCCGTTCTTCTCCATTTCCGGCTCCGAGTTCGTCGAGATGTTCGTCGGCATGGGAGCTGCAAAGGTGCGTGACCTGTTCCAGCAGGCAAACGAGAAAGCACCGTGTATCGTCTTTATCGATGAGATCGATACCGTCGGCAAAAAACGTGACGGCGGCGGATTCTCCGGAAACGACGAGCGTGAGCAGACCCTGAACCAGCTGCTTGCCGAGATGGATGGATTCGATGGAAAGAAAGGCGTTGTCATTCTGGCAGCGACGAACCGTCCGGATTCCCTGGACCCGGCACTTCTTCGTCCGGGCCGTTTCGACCGCCGTGTGCCGGTTGAACTGCCTGACTTAAAAGGCCGTGAGGAAATCCTGAAAGTCCATGCGAAAAACATCCGCGTGGGCGACAATGTCGATTACAATGCGATCGCACGTATGGCATCCGGTGCTTCTGGTGCAGAACTTGCCAATATGATCAACGAGGCAGCACTCCGTGCCGTCCGTGATGGAAGAAAATTCGTCACCCAGGCGGATCTGGAGGAGAGCGTTGAGGTTGTCATCGCCGGATACCAGAAGAAGAATAAGATCATGACCGACAAAGAGAAACTGATCGTTTCCTACCACGAGGTCGGCCATGCACTCGTCGCAGCACTGCAGAGCCATTCCGCTCCGGTTACGAAGATCACCATTATCCCGCGTACGTCCGGCGCCCTCGGCTATACGATGCAGGTGGATGAAGATGAGCACAACCTGATGAGCCGCGAAGAGCTGGAAAATAAAATTGCAACGCTGACCGGCGGCCGTGTGGCAGAGGATCTGGTGTTCCATTCCATCACGACAGGTGCTTCGAACGATATCGAGCAGGCAACGAAGGTGGCAAGATCCATGATCACCCGCTTCGGTATGAACGAGGAATTTGGTATGGTTGCATTTGAGACGGTAACGAACCAGTACCTCGGCGGTGACACTTCCCTGGCATGCTCCGAATCGACAGCAGCACAGATTGATGAGAAGGTTGTTGCAGCAGTCAGAAAACAGTACGACAAAGCAGAGCAGCTCTTAAAAGATAACATGCCGAAACTCCACGAGCTGGCAAAATATCTGTATGAGAAAGAGACGATCACAGGTGATGAGTTTATGGAAATCCTGAATTTATCCCCGGATCAGCTCACGACAACGAGAATGGAAACAAACTAAAAAGCGATAAAAGCAGATGAGAATCCCGCGTTACTGTTCACCCAGCAGTGAAACACTTGCTGTTTCACTGCGTAAGAAAGTGATTCACGAATCCCGCGTTTCAAGGCGACTTCAGCCTTGCGCGGGATTCTTTCTTGTGCTATAATGCTGTAATGCGAAATTATGACACAAAAAGACAGATTTTTTTAGGATAGACCAAGAGAACATAAGGAGAAACGCAATGAAGAAAAAACAGGCATGGAAAGTGATGGGTGCTGTCCTTGCGGGCACACTGGTATTTTCCGATGCAGTTCCGCTCCGTGCCAGCGCATCGGCAGGAACGGAAAAAAGCGTAGTACAGAACGAAACTGTCTCCGGAACGGAGAACGGTACAGAGACAAAACGGGCAGCCGTTTATGTGAATCTGAAAACCGGCGATGATACGGCAGACGGTACAACGGCAGAGACAGCAGTAAAAACCGTGGAAAAAGCACAGGAGCTTCTTGCAGTTGCAGCGGCAGAACTGCAGGCGGACGGGAAAACAACCGAAAAAAACACTGCTGCAGATACCAGCAAAACGGCAGCGGAGGAAGCAGCAGAAAAATATCTGGTATTCGTCGGAATGGATGAAAAAGAGCTGGAAACGTATCGAAAGAAACAGCAGAAAACAGACTTCAGGGGAAGAGTAACAGATACCGTTTTTGCGGCAGATGAAATCGTGGTGACAGAAGCCGGATATGAGGCTGTTCTGGCAGCAGAAAAAGCAAAAGAAACGGTTTCGGAAACACCAACGCTTGCGCCAGGCGAGTCTCCGGCACCGGATGCGGCAGAAGATACCGTAACACCAACTCCGGGTCCGACGGAAACGCCGGATGCAGAGCCGACCGCAGAACCAACGGTGACCCCGGACGCAGAACCGACGGAAACGCCGGACGCAGAGCCGACCGTAACGCCGGCGGAGGAACCAACGGCAACTCCGACACCGGATGCGGACAACGGAGAAGATACAGGGGATACACCAACGGCAGCGCCGACACCGGATGCGGAACCGACCGTAACGCCGGAAGTAACTCCGACGACAGCACCGGGCGAGAATACCGATGACAGTGAAAATCCGGAGAATCCGGAAACTCCGGCAGAAGATCCAACCGTGACACCTGCCCCGGATGATACAGCAAAAGACGATCTTGCAGCAGATGATACAAACCAGGACGATACAAACCAGGATAACCAGAACGGAACGGGAAATGATGCATCATCGGACCAGTGGAAACAGGATGAAAATCTGGATGACCTTGTAAAAGATGAAATTCAGAAAGAAAACGAAACCGTAAAAAATTTCGATGAAATTTCCAATCCATCCGGTACGGACAGCACAGAAGACGGCTATCTGATCTCCAATGTCTCTCTTTTGATCCAGCCGGTGGCAGTAAGTCTGTCCAGAAGCCTTGTATCAGAGGAGCAGACGGAAACAGCAGAAGCTGAGACGGCGGACGAAGGCGAGCATGAACTGCTTGCAGCTGCAGAGCAGAAATCCAACCTGAGTGCAGGTGAAATGACAGCAAGTGCAGCCGATGACGTAAGTACGCTGCGTGCCGCAGGAACGATCCTTGTAGGACCGGACAACTACGGAACGAATAAGACATCCACTCCGACTCCGACAGCCACACCGTCGAAGAGCAGCAGTAACAACAGCTCTTCCAATTCCAATACCGGAAGCACAAAGATTCCGCAGAAGAAGACACAGACCACTGTAAGCATCCGCAGCATCCCGGTCAACACCGGCGATGAGACGATGGTGCTTCCGCTGGCGATCAGCTCCGCACTTTCTGCAGCCGTTATGTTCTGCATGGCATTCCTTCAGATGCAGGCAAAACGCGCAAAGAGCATGGCCGCATGGCTGGAATTCAAAAAGAATCATCCGTTTGACGAAGAATAAAGAAACAGGCATATCCGGAAAAGCCATTCCATACATTTACAGTATGGGAGGGCTTTTTCTTATGGAAGAAAAGAAAACATGGGCGGTGGGTGCGGGCAGCGGGATCGGCTGGCTGAAGGCTCTTCTCGTTTCCTATCTGATCTCGGTGCTTCTTCTTTTGCTGCTGTCTTTCCTGCTCTGGAAATTTTCCTGGAAGGAAAGCTGGGTGCAGGCGGGCATTGTGGTGATCTATCTGGCATCAAGCTTTTCCGGCGGAAGAATGGCAGGAAACATGGCGGGAAAACGGCGGTTTCTCTGGGGCATCTGCTTTGGAATCGTGTATTTTGCCATTCTGATCATCGTCTCCGCAGTCTTCCTGCCGGGCGGATTTGCCGGAGCCGGAAGACTTCTGTGGGCGGCAGCAGTCTGTGCCGTCGGCGGAATGGCAGGCGGAATGACGGCACACGGCAGATAAAAGCGGACAAAACAGAACATTTTTTCAAAAAACAGACTTTTAAATTTGAAAAACCTATGCTATAATGGGAAGAGCTAATGGCCGAAGACTATAAAAAAGTCGCGCGTCAACTACAATGAAGGAGGAATGTGCCATGAAACACATCAAAACTTTAAATACAAAAAGCTTACAGAACACTGTAAAAAAAGGTGGATGCGGTGAGTGCCAGACATCCTGCCAGTCCGCATGTAAGACTTCTTGCACCGTAGGCAACCAGAGCTGCGAGCATAAGTAAAAGTAATCCATAAGGACGAGTAAAAGGTGTTCCCAGAACCGGTTTCGCCGGATTTGGGAACATTCTTTTTGCCAGGCACATCAAAAAAAGAGAGAGTTATAGAAAGGAATACCACAGTGATACATTTATATAAAAGCAATGGCTTCAACATGGTGCTGGACGTCAACAGCGGCTCCGTCCATGTTGTGGATGACTGCGTATACGATGTCCTTTCCTGCATGAACGAAGGAAAAAATGCAGAAGAGGCAGCAGAGGCGCTTAGCAGTAAATATGCCGAGCAGGACATCACCGAAGCCAGAGAAGAAATTCAGGAACTTACAGATAACGGCATGCTCTTTACAAAAGACATTTACGAAAACGCAATTGATCAGTTTTCCAACCGTCCGACCGTCGTAAAAGCACTCTGCCTCCACATTGCACACGACTGTAACCTTGCCTGTCGTTACTGCTTCGCAGAAGAGGGCGAGTATCACGGAAGACGTGCACTGATGTCCCTGGAAGTCGGCAAAAAAGCGCTTGATTTCCTGATCGCAAACTCCGGCAGCAGAAGAAACCTCGAGGTAGATTTCTTCGGCGGTGAACCGCTGATGAACTGGGATGTTGTAAAACAGCTCGTAGCCTACGGAAGAGAACAGGAGAAGTTACATAACAAGAACTTCCGTTTCACCCTGACCACCAACGGTGTTCTCTTAAACGACGAGGTCATGGAGTTCTGCAATAAAGAGATGGGCAACGTCGTATTAAGTATCGACGGAAGAAAAGAAGTTCACGATCACATGCGTCCGTTCCGCAAAGGTGCCGGAAGCTACGATCTGATCGTGCCGAAATTCCAGAAATTCGCTGAGCTTCGTCATCAGGATAAATACTATGTGCGCGGAACCTTCACGCATTACAACACAGACTTTGCAGCTGATGTTCTCCATCTGGCAGACCTCGGCTTCAAGCAGATCTCGGTTGAGCCTGTTGTAGCGCCTCCGACCGAGGACTATGCGATCCGTGAGGAAGACCTTCCGGTGATCTTCGAACAGTACGACATTCTGGCAAGAGAGATGATCAAGAGAGAAAAAGAGGGAAGAGGCTTCAATTTCTTCCACTTTATGATCGATCTGACCGGCGGACCATGTGTTTATAAACGTCTTTCCGGCTGCGGTTCCGGAACCGAGTACCTTGCGGTAACACCGTGGGGCGATTTCTATCCGTGCCACCAGTTCGTAGGACAGGAAGATTTCTGCCTCGGAAATGTTTACGAAGGCGTGAAAAAGACAGAAACTGTCAACGAATTCAAAAAATGCAACGTTTATTCCAAGAAGGAGTGCAGCCAGTGCTTTGCACGGTTCTACTGCAGCGGCGGATGCGCGGCAAACTCCTACAATTTCACAGGTAAGATCAACGATGTTTACGAGATCGGATGCAAGATGCAGCAGAAACGGATCGAGTGTGCATTGATGATAAAGGCAGCTCTGGCCGAAGATTAAAGAAAAGAGGAAAATCGCGACATGATGAAGAAGAAACAGAGTATCATCGCACTCGTCCTGGCAGCCATTGTAACAGTGCTTCTTGGATGGACGATGATCAAAGGATGGGGTCCTACCGGAACCGGTTCGATGAAGAACATCAACCTGGGTCTGGATCTGTCCGGCGGTGTCAGCATTACCTATCAGGCCGTAAAGGACAACCCGACAGACGAAGAAATGTCAGATACCCGCTACAAGCTGGAACAGCGTGCGCAGCAGTACAGCGAAGAGGCACAGGTATATCTGCAGGGCGACAACCGTATCACCATTGAAATCCCGGGTGCAACCGATGCAACCACCATTCTGGAAGAGATGGGTAAACCGGGAAGCCTGTATTTCATCAAACAGACCAACGATGACGGAACAGAAAACTACACCTACGACAGCTCGACCGGCGAGTACGTTCTGAACGGAAAAACTATCGAAGAGCTCGAGGAGGACGGCTCCGTCGTTCTGACCGGTAAAGATGTGGAGAGCGCAGAAGCCATGCATCAGCAGAACTCCACCACAAAAGCAACCGAGAGCGTCGTTCAGCTGAAAATGACCGACGAAGGAAAACAGAAATTTGCAGACGCAACCCAGGAAGCCTACAGCGCAGGAAAGAGCATCGGTATCTACTATGATGAAAAATTCGTCAGTGTACCGAGTGTAAACGCTGTGATTTCCGATGGTACTGCAGTCATCTCCGGCGGAAACATGGACTGGGATGAAGCAACCAGCCTGGCATCCACCCTCCGTATCGGTTCCCTTTCCCTGAAACTTGAGGAGATCAACTCCAGCGTCGTTGGAGCACAGCTTGGATCTGCAGCTGTTTCCACCAGCGTAAAAGCGGGAGCGATCGGCATTGTACTGATTATCCTTTTCCTTGCAATCGTATATCGCCTGCCTGGTATTGCTGCCGGATGGGCACTGCTCATCTATGTTGAGCTGAATCTGATTGCTTTAAATGCATTTGACCTGACATTGACCCTGCCTGGTATCGCAGGTGTTATCCTGTCGATCGGTATGGCGGTCGATGCGAACGTTATCATCTACGCCCGTATCGAGGAGGAGATCGGTGCCGGAAAGACGGTTCATGCGGCAATCCGCGACGGATTCAAGAAGGCAGCTTCTGCCATCCTGGACGGAAACGTGACGACCCTGATTGCAGCAGCTGTTCTGTATGCGCTTGCGAGCGGAAGTGTCCGCGGATTCGCCATGACACTTGCTCTTGGTATTGTTCTTTCCATGTTCAGCGCCATGGTTGTTTCCAGACTGCTGGTCAACAGCCTGTACGGTATGGGACTGAAGGATGCGAAATACTACGGAACCAAGAAAGAGCGCAAGGGATTTCCATTTGTGGAAAAGAGAAAGATCTTCTTCACGATCTCCTGCATTCTGCTGCTTGCCGTTCCGGCCAGCATGATTTTCATGCATCAGACAAAGGGAAGCGCACTGAACTTCGGCCTTGACTTCAAGGGCGGTACTTCCATCAACGTTCCGTTCAACGAGGATTACTCCATCGAAGAGCTGGACAAAGAGGTAGAGCCGGTTGTGGAAGGCGTGACAAAAGATTCCAATATTCAGATGACAAAGGTTGTCGGAGGCAACAATGTCATCATCAAAACACGTTCTCTGACTCTGGAAGAGCGTGAGCAGGTTTACCAGGCAATGGCAGACAATTTCGGTGTCGATACTTCTGAAATCACTTTCGACAACATTTCTTCTACTGTAAGTAAAGAAATGAGCCAGAATGCGATGAAAGCAGTTATCATCGCTGTAGTCTGCATGCTGCTGTACATCTGGATCCGTTTCCGCGACATCCGTTTCGCATCGAGTGCCATCCTTGCACTGATGCACGATATCGCCATTGTATTCGGATTCTATGTGGTATCCCGTATTTCGGTCGGCAGCACCTTTATCGCGTGTATGCTGACGATCCTCGGCTATTCCATCAACAGTACGATCGTCATCTTCGACCGTATCCGTGAGAATCTGCCGGAGTTAAAGAGAGAGCCGATCGAGTCCCTGGTTGACCGCTGCATCACGGACACCCTGACCCGAAGCATTTACAGTTCCCTCACCACCTTTATCACCATCTTTGTTCTGTTCGTGATGGGAGTTTCTTCCATCCGCGACTTTGCAGCACCTCTGATGGTTGGTATCGTATGCGGAGCTTACACTTCTGTCTGCATCACAGGTGCCCTGTGGTATGTGATGAAGCACGTTGGAAAAAACAAATATGTGCCGTCCAAAGCAGTACAGAATAAGACAAAAAATAAATAAAAGCAGCAAAAACCATAAAAAGAGAAACGCCGGACCGGAAAAGTCCGGCGTTTCCTGCTAACAGGAAAGAGGAGAACATATGAAGAAAGAACGCTGGGTAGTTTCGGCAAAACGCGCCGATTTCCAGGCAATTGCGGACCGGTTCGGCATCGATCCCGTCATCGCCCGCCTGATCCGGAACCGGTATGTGACCGGGGAGAAAGAGATCGAAGAGTATCTCTTCGGTGATCTGGAGCAGCTCCACGATCCGCTGCTGATGAAGGATATGGAGCGCGCGGCAGATCTGATCGCAGAAAAAATTCGGGAGAAAAAGCCGATCCGCATCATCGGGGACTACGACATCGACGGTGTTACGGCAACGTATATTCTGCTGACCGGATTAAAAGATCTCGGTGCCGATGCGGATGTGCGTATCCCGGACCGGATTGCAGACGGATACGGCTTAAATGAGCATCTTGTGCAGTTTGCCGCGGATGAGGGGCGGGACACGATCGTCACCTGTGACAACGGCATCGCGGCGGGCAGTCAGATCCGTCTGGCAAAAGAGCTTGGCATGACGGTTGTTGTGACGGACCACCACGAGGTTCCGTTTGAGGAGGATGAAAACGGAGAACGCCGCTACATCCTGCCGCCGGCGGACGCGGTTGTCAATCCGAAACAGAAAGACTGTTCCTATCCGTTTCCGGGCCTCTGCGGTGCGGCCGTCGCATGGAAACTGATCCAGACGATGGAGGCAAAAGCAGGTATTCCAAAGGAGCACAGCTTCCGCTTTCTGGAATTTGTCGCCATTGCGACGATCGGTGATGTGATGGATCTGCAGGGAGAAAACCGGATTTTTGTAAAAGCCGGCCTTCGGGCGCTCCATAAAACGCAGAACCTCGGCCTGCAGGAGCTGATCCGTGTGCAGGGCATCGAGGCGGAAAACGTGACACCGTATCACATCGGCTTCGTTCTCGGCCCGTGCATCAACGCATCGGGACGGCTTGACACGGCGGAGCATTCGTTAAAACTGCTCTGCGCAAAGACACGTGAGGAGGCCGCAAAGCTTGCCGGGGACTTGAAAGACCTGAATGAAAGCCGCAAAGAGCTGACGCGCCAGGGTGAGGCGAAAGCAATCGAGCTCGTGGAAACCTCCCCGCTGCAGAACGACAAAGTCCTCGTCGTCTATCTGCCGGACTGCCACGAGAGCCTTGCCGGAATCATCGCAGGTCGCCTGCGGGAGCACTTCCACAAACCATCCTTCGTACTCACCAGAAGTGAGGAGGGCGTCAAGGGCTCCGGCCGCTCGATCGAAGCGTATTCGATGTATGAGGAGCTCTGCAAATGCAAAGAACTGATGACGAAATTCGGCGGCCACCCGATGGCTGCGGGCCTTTCCCTCGCAGGAGAGGAGATGATCGAACCGTTCCGCCGGGCACTGAACGATAATTCCACGCTGACGGAAGAGGATTTCGTCGAAAAAGTCGTGATCGATGTGCCGATGCCGATCACCTACATCACCAAAAATCTGATCCGCCAGTTAAGCCTCTTGGAGCCGTTCGGAAAAGGCAACACGAAACCGCTGTTCGCACAGAAAGGACTGACTGTATTAAATTACCGCATTTTTGGAAAGAATAGAAACGTGGTGAAAGTACAGCTTGCCGATGCGGGCGGATACCAGATGGATGGTGTCTATTTCGGCGAGGGAGAAGCGTTCGCCGCATACGTGGATGCACATCCGGCCCTCTCGGTAGCGTACTATCCGTCGATCGATACGTGGAACGGACGCGACAAATTACAGATCAATATCCAGAGTTATTTTTAAAGATGCAGAAAAGCCGCAAATACCTGATTTTTCTGCCCTGTTTTCTATCGGAAACGAAATTGACGCAGAAGAATATTGATGCTATACTGTAAGGTGAATTGTCAAACCTTGACGAAACGGAGGAATATTTTATGAAAAAAGTAGAGGATTACGTAAGAAGTATTCCGGATTTCCCGGAACCGGGTATTATTTTCAGAGATGTAACGAGTATCCTGCAGGACGCAGACGGACTGCAGCTTGCCATAGATGAGATGCAGCATTTTGTAGAAGAAGTAGACTGTGATGTAATCTGCGGAACCGAGTCCCGCGGCTTCATTTTCGGTATGCCGATTGCTTACAATCTGCACAAACCGTTCGTGCCGATCCGTAAAAAAGGAAAACTTCCTCTGGAGACCGTCGAGGAGAGCTATGACCTGGAGTACGGCAGCGCAACGATCGAGATGCACAAAGACTCCATCAAACCGGGCCAGAAGGTAGTCATCATCGACGACCTGATTGCAACCGGCGGTACCGTGGAAGCCTGTGCAAAAATGATCGAGCGCCTCGGCGGCGAAGTAACCAGAATCGTGTTCCTGATGGAGCTTGCCGGCTTAAAAGGACGCGAAAAACTGGCAAAATATGATGTAAAATCTGTCATCCGTTACGATGGCAAATAACGTATCCAACGAAACGCAGGGGTTAATCATGAGAGCGGAGGATACATATGGAAGAAGAGAAAAGAATCAGTGAAGAAGAATTAAAGAAGGATGTGGCGGCGGCAGAAGCCAGAATCCGCAAGACGGACGATTTTACAAGTCCGGAGGAATTATACGGGGAATTGATCGCTTCTGTGAAAAAATATCATCCATCGGACGATATTTCCCTGATCGAAAAAGCATACCGCGTGGCAGCGGATGCACATAAGGACCAGAAAAGAAAGAGCGGGGAACCGTACATCATCCATCCGCTCTGTGTGGCAATTATCCTGGCAGATCTGGAGCTCGACAAGGAGTCGATCGCGGCAGGCCTTCTGCACGACGTTGTCGAAGATACCGTCATGACCGAAGAAGAGCTGACCGAGGAGTTCGGCCCGGAGGTGTCCCTGATTGTAAGCGGTGTCACGAAGCTGGCACAGCTGAAATATTCTGCGGATAAGGTCGAGGAGCAGGCAGAAAACCTGAGAAAGATGTTCCTTGCGATGGCAAAGGATATCCGCGTTATTCTGGTAAAACTGGCGGACCGTCTGCACAACATGCGGACCGCACAGTACTGGTCGCCGGAGACGCAGAAGAAAAAAGCGCGTGAGACGATGGATATCTATGCCCCGATCGCACAGCGCCTCGGTATTTCCAAGATCAAGGTCGAACTCGATGACCTTTCTCTGAAATATCTGGAGCCGGATGCGTACTATGAACTGGTGCAGAAGGTCAGCATGAAGCGGGAGCAGCGGCAGGAGTTTGTCGATGCGATCGTAAAAGAGGTGACCCGTCATATCCACCAGGCCGGCATTGAGGCAGATGTCAACGGACGAATCAAGCACTTTTTCAGCATCTACAAAAAGATGGTCAACCAGCACAAGACGCTGGATCAGATCTATGACCTCTTTGCGGTCCGCATCATCGTGGAATCCGTCAAAGACTGCTATGCAGCGCTCGGTGTCATCCATGAAATGTACACGCCGATCCCGGGCCGTTTCAAAGATTACATTGCGATGCCGAAGCCAAACCGTTACCAGTCCCTGCATACAACCCTGATCGGACCGAACGGACAGCCGTTTGAGATTCAGATCCGTACTTATGAGATGCACCGGATTGCAGAATACGGTATCGCTGCACACTGGAAATACAAAGAGGCCTCCGACGGCAAGAAACCGGGACCGGAGCAGGAAGAGGAAAAACTGACCTGGCTGCGCCAGATTCTGGAGTGGCAGCAGGACATGGCGGACAACCATGAGTTCATGAACCTCTTAAAGAGCGATCTCGACCTGTTTGCTGACAATGTTTACTGTTTCAGCCCGGCGGGCGATGTCAAAACGCTTCCGGTCGGCTCCTGTGCCATCGACTTTGCTTACTCCGTCCATAGTGCGGTCGGCAACAAGATGGTCGGAGCGAGGGTCAACGGAAAACTCGTGCCGATCGAGACGGAACTTCACAACGGAGACCGCGTCGAGATCATCACCTCGCAGAACTCCAAGGGACCGAGCCGCGACTGGCTGAAAATTGCGAAGAGTTCCCAGGCAAAGAGCCGCATCAACCAGTGGTTCCGCCAGCAGAACAAGACGGACAACATCGTCAAAGGCAAGGAAATGCTCACCAACTATGCAAAGCTGAAGGGCAAAAATCTTGGAATCTATACGAAACCGATGTACGAAGAGGCTGTCATGAGAAAGTACGGCTTCCGCGACTGGGATTCCGTTCTTGCGGCCATCGGCCACGGCGGCTTAAAAGAGGGCCAGGTCCTCAACAAGCTGATTGAGACGTACGAAAAGCAGCATAAAAAAGAGATCACCGACGAGCAGGTGCTCGAGGCGGCATCCGGAGAGAAAGTTCTGCCGGTTGGAAAGAGCAAGGGCGGCATCGTCGTGCGCGGTATCCACGATGTGGCAGTTCGCTTCTCCAAATGCTGCAATCCGATCCCGGGCGATGAGATCGTGGGCTTTGTCACAAGAGGACGCGGCGTGACCATTCACCGCACCGACTGTGTCAATGTCCTGAATCTGCCGGAATCTGAGCGGGCGCGCCTCATTGATGCTGAATGGCAGGCAGAGGACAACGGCGGCTCTCTCTATACCGTGGAGATCAGCGTTTACGCAAACAACCGTACCGGTCTTCTGGTGGATATCTCCAAGATCTTTACCGAGCGGAAGATCGACCTTGCGGCGATGAACGTGAGAACGAGCAAGCAGGGAACGGCTTCCATCGATGTGACGTTCGACGTGCACAACAACGAAGAGCTGAACAGCATCATCGAGAAGGTGCGCCAGGTGGAGAGCGTGATCGATATTCAGAGATCGAGAGGATAAAAAGGAGAAAAGCGTATGATAAAGGTAAATTACCGGGCACTTGGAATGCTCTCGACAAACTGCTACGTTGTGGAAAATCCGGACAGCCAGAAGGTGCTGATCGTGGACCCGGGCGATTCGCCGCTGGAGATTGAACGCCAGATCGATGAGATCGACGGCGACCCGGAGGCCATTCTGCTGACCCATGGCCATTTCGACCATATGCTGGCAGCGGATGCGCTGCGGGAAAAATACCATATCCCGGTCTATGTCCATGAAAAAGAGCAGCACCTGCTGGGGGATCCAAAGGAAAATCTTTCCGGGCTCTGGAGCAAACCGTACACGATGCAGGCGGACAAAACCGTAAAAGAGGGCGATGTGCTTCATCTCGCAGATTTTGAAATCCACGTTCTTGCGACACCGGGGCACACGGCAGGCGGTGTCTGCTACTATATTCCGGCAGAGAAAGCACTTTTTTCCGGTGATACGCTGTTCTGCGAGTCCTACGGAAGATACGACTTCCCGACATCCTCCGGCAGAGAGCTGATCGAGTCGGTCAAGCGCCTGTTAAAAGAGCTTCCCGGGGATGTGACCGTGTATCCGGGCCACAACGATGAAACTACGATTGAACATGAAAAGAGGTACAATCCCCTTGCTTAATATCAGCCTTTGTTTTAATAGAAAAGATTTTGAATACGATGTGTATTCCCTGATCAAGGCATTCTATCCGGGCTGTGAGATTACCTCATGGTACGAAGAGGATGGGGCGCTGGACGGGGAATTTGCATATTATGATACGATCACATACGAGGCGGATCAGATCTGTTTTTCGATTGCAGACGAGAAACATGAGACGCTCGCTTCGCAGTGTGAGGCGGTGGAATATGAAAAAGACCGCCATGAAACGAAAAATGTCCTGAAACGGATGGTATACCGCACGCTTTCCGAAGTGAGCGGCAAAGAACTTCCATGGGGCGATCTCACCGGCATCCGTCCGACGAAAATTCCGATGAAGATGCTTGAAGAGGGTAAAAAAAATGTAGAGATTGCGAAATACATGCGCGAAACTTACTACACCAGCCCGGAAAAGACGGCACTTGCGATCACGATTGCCAACCGGGAAAAGGACATTTTAAAGACGATCGACTACGAACACGGTTACAGCCTGTACATCGGCATCCCGTTCTGTCCGAGCATCTGCCTGTACTGTTCCTTCGGCTCCCATGTGTTAAGCCGCTGGGAGCATATGGTAGATCCGTATCTCGATGCACTGATCAAAGAACTGATCTTTATCAGTGAGAACATGAAGGATTACACCCTTGATACGATCTACATCGGAGGCGGTACGCCGACCACGCTGAATGCGGCACAGATGGAGCGCCTGCTCACGAAAGTGACAGAGCTCTTCCCGATGGAGCAGGTGCAGGAGTTCACCGTGGAGGCAGGACGGCCGGATACGATCAATGAGGAGGTCTTAAAAGCCATCCGCAAATTCCCGGTCACCCGTATTTCGATCAATCCACAGACCATGAACCAGGAAACGCTGGATCTGATCGGACGCCACCATACCGTGGAGGAGATCGAGGAGAAGTTCCGCATGGCGCGTTCCCTTGGATTTGACAACATCAACATGGATCTGATCGTCGGTCTGCCGGGCGAGGACAAGGAAAAAGTGGCGCATACGTTGGAAAAAGTGGAAGCGCTGAATCCGGATTCCCTGACCGTCCATTCCCTTGCGTTAAAGCGTGCAACGAGACTCAACCTGTTCAAAGACAAATATCAGGAGATTTCGTTTGAAAACTCTGCCGAGATCATGAAAATGACGATGGACAGCGCACACCGCATGGAGATGGGACCGTATTACATGTACCGCCAGAAAAATATGGCAGGCAATTTTGAGAACGTGGGCTATGCGGCACCTGGAAAGGCCTGCATCTATAACGTGCTCATCATGGAGGAACAGCAGACCATTATCGGCTGCGGAGCAGGAACCACCACCAAGCGTCTGTTCGCCGAGGAGAACCGTATCGAGCGCTGTGAAAATGTGAAGGATGTGGAGCAGTACATCAGCCGCGTGGAGGAAATGATTGAGCGAAAAGAAAAATTGCTGTCAGATGCGCAGTAACTGTAACAAGTTGAACGCTTACGATTGCAATTTGTTCCTTAGAATAGTATAATTTGTAAACGAGTATGTGATTTTCAGGAAGACTTAGAAACATAGAAAACGGAGAATAAATATGGCATTAAAAAAGAAGCCGGTTACCGGCATGCGTGATATCCTGCCGGCAGAGATGCAGGTGCGGGAATATGTGATGAACCAGATCCGTGAAACCTACCGCAGTTTCGGATTTACCCAGGTGGAGACTCCGTGTGTGGAGCACATCGAAAACCTGACTAGCAAACAGGGCGGAGACAACGAGAAGCTGATCTTCAAGATCTTAAAGCGCGGAGAAAAATTAAACCTCGAGACCGCTGAAACCGAGAACGATTTAACCGACAGTGGACTTCGCTATGACCTGACCCTGCCGCTGTCCCGTTATTATTCCAATAACGGAGCACAGCTCCCGAGTCCGTTCAAGGCTCTTCAGATGGGCAGCGTGTGGCGTGCGGACCGTCCGCAGCGCGGCCGTTTCCGTCAGTTCACCCAGTGCGATATCGACATCCTGGGTGATGCAACCAACATGGCAGAGATTGAACTGATCCTGGCTACCACCACTGCTCTTGGCAAGATCTGCCCGAAGAACGCGTTTACCGTCCGCATCAATGACCGTGGCATTTTAAAGGGCATGGCTCTTTACTGCGGATTCCCAGAGGATGGCCTGGACCAGGTATTCATTACCCTGGATAAGATGGACAAGATCGGTCTGGATGGCGTAAAGGCAGAGCTTCTGGAGCTTGGTTACGCAGCGGAAAGCGTAGAAAAGTATGCAGAACTGTTATCTGGGCGAGGACGCAGCAGCAGTCCGTGGCCTGGGCGAGACCTTAGCCGGTGTGCTGGATACAAAGACCGCAGAGAATCTGGCCAATATCATGGATACCGTAACCGAGGTAGCCGAGACCGACTTTAAGCTGGCCTTTGACCCGACTCTGGTGCGCGGCATGTCCTACTACACCGGAACCATCTTCGAGGTTTCCATGGAAGGCTTTGGCGGTTCCGTTGCAGGCGGCGGAAGATATGACAAGATGATCGGCAAGTTTACCGGTCAGGATACTCCGGCCTGCGGCTTCTCTATCGGCTTTGAGCGTATCGTTACCATCCTTATGGAGCAGGGCGGCGAAATCGAAAATGCGGCTCCGAAGAAGGCTTATCTTATCGAGAAGGGCATGGATCCGGCACGCTACGGACAGATCATGAAGCAGGCTATGGGCGAGCGCAAAGCCGGTGTCCAGGTGCTTGTTTCCATGATGAACAAGAATAAGAAGTTCCAGAAGGAGCAGTTAAACAAAGAGGGCTATAACGAATTTGTAGAGTTTTATAAAGAAGCCCTGAAATAAGAGCTTTGAAATAAGATCATTGAATCAAAGGAGATAAATCATGGCAGAATCAATGCTGGGACTGAAGCGGTCCCATCGGTGTACAGAAGTCACCACAGCAAATATCGGTCAGGAAGTGACCGTCATGGGCTGGGTGCAGAAGAGCAGAAACAAGGGCGGAATTATTTTCGTGGATTTACGTGACCGTTCCGGTATCCTGCAGATCATCTTTGAGGAGAGCGACTGTGGTGCAGAGAGCTTCGCAAAGGCAGAGAAGTTAAGAAGTGAGTATGTCATTGCTGTAACCGGTCGCGTAGAGGCACGTTCCGGCGCAGTGAACGAGAATCTGGCCACCGGTGCCATCGAGGTGCGCGCCAACAGCCTGCGCATCTTATCTGAGTCCGAGACCCCGCCATTCCCGATCGAGGAGAATAGCAAGACAAAAGATGAGATCCGTCTGAAATACCGTTATCTTGACTTAAGAAGAC
>OGZZ01000786.1_pt1 | contig 24755 bp, 24 predicted proteins | sample 1577021 | NCBI WGS metagenome assembly OGZZ01 (sample SAMEA3541526, study PRJEB24748) | human gut metagenome | biome: human gut; feature: human-associated habitat; material: faeces | place: China | collected 2012
GCGCCTGGGCGGCTACCTCGTAATATCCTGTTGCACTCGGAGTGCGGATTCGCCCGTTAATTGCAATATTGGCCTTTTTTGCTTTTAAGGCTAATGCTGACGCAGGGCAACTTAGAGGGTTGAGCAACAATGCTGGCATGAAAGTAGATTTCAAAGGGGGCTATTTTTACAGACTCTCTGTACCAATTGCGATTTGTTTTTATCTTGTGGGAAGAATGGCAAAACAAAAGCTGTCAAAAATTTTTAGCCTATTGCTGTTTGTAGCCTTTCTTTATTTTACTGCCTGTGATTTGAGTCGTGGGCCTATCGTTTGGATTCTTACAGGCTGCCTTTCGTTTGAATTGCTTTTATACGTAAAACGCACTGGGAAAACAAAGGTTTCCGGTAAAACTTTTCTTCTTCTTGTCGGTGTATTTGTCGCTGTCGTATTTGCATTTGATTACTTTGGCTCGATTAGAACTGCGACCCTTTTTTCGAGCGTGTCTAGTCAATACAAGATGAACGTTGATGTACCTGATGGCTTTACCTGGTTATATATTTATATCAGTTCACCACTTGAAAACGCTCGCTATGCCCTCGACAACATCGTTGTCAAAACACCAACATTTGGTGCGCATCTGTTTTATCCATTTATCAAATTGTTCTCTAACTTTCTCGGATTCGATACGACTTTTTCCTCGTGGTTAGGGTCAAGTACTGTTGTCTATTCGTACATGGCAACAGATCCTGGCTTAACTGTTGGCTCTTTTTTAATGGATGCTTTCCAGGATTTTTCAATTTTAGGCATTGTAATTTACCCCCTTTTTTACGGTCTTGTCTCTCTACTTGTAAAGGCAATGCTGAATTGGCAGCGCCTTTCATCACTTACTAAGCTAATTACATATTCTCTTGCAATCCAAGGACCACTTTGGAGCATTTTCGATGACACGGTATTTTCCGGCCCACTTTGGGTCTGTGCCTTCGCGGTAATTGCTATCGATCTCCTGACCACATTTTTTACGACAAGGACTAGGGGTAATGAAAAAAATGAAACGGAGAGCCGGTTGTACATTGAGGAAAGGGGTTAGTGACTTTGCGTATCTCTCTTGTACTCTCAAGTTATAACGGTTCTGAATATATCGATGAGCAGCTTGATTCACTTAGGCTTCAAGATAGGACCTTTGACGAAGTATTAATATGTGATGACTGCTCGACAGACGGAACATATGACATTATTCGCAGTTATATTGATCGTTTTAAGCTTGAAAAGTGGTCAGTTGCGGTAAACGCAGTAAACAATGGATGGAAGGTCAACTTCCATAAGCTAATTATGCATGCAACCGGCGATTTAATTTTCTTGTGCGACCAAGATGATGTTTGGCTACCCTCTAAAGTATCCGAGATGGCATTTCTGATGGAAAACCATCCAGAAATTGACGTCTTAGCATGCGATGTCGAGCCCTTCTATGAAACCGGATCAAAAAAGGTTCCAAATGTCGGAAACGGCGCCAATGATGGTGCTCTCCTGCACGAGCAAATTAATGCTAAATCGATATACGTTACCCGACCTGGCTGCGCTTATTGTATTCGCAAGACTTTCGCAAACGAAATTGAACCGTTCTGGAAAGAATCTTGGGCTCACGACGCCATGCTTTGGGAGCTGTCCCAGGTAAAAGGCACATTAGCTTTGTATGACAAAAGGCTCGTAAAGTTTCGCCGACATGCAGCCAACGCGTCTGCTAGAAAGAAGATGACGCGTGAAGACAGAATACATGATGTCGAGGATTTAATTGATCGAGTCCGATTAATGAAGCGATTTGGCCTTGAAAAAAAGACCTTGGAAAAAGCGGATGAATTACTATTGGACGATATAAATTCATGGTTGAACTTCAGAATCTCATTCCTTACATCAAGAGGGCTGAGAGAATTCTCCTCCATTTTACGGCACAGGTCTTTTTATGCCACATGGAAAGGCTTGCTTGTTGACGCGGTGCTTGCCTGCAGGGGGTGATAGCTTTAATTTAATACGCTTAGTCTGGCTCGATCAAAAACATGAGAGCGTTCATGGCTATTCGACTTGCTTGATTTAATTATTAATTATTAATAATTTGGATTCCTTTTGAACAAGAAAACTATTTTGCAAAACATGAGTGTCGCTTTTCTGGCCCAAGGCGTTACTCTTGCTTTATCAGTTATTCAGACGATGATTGTCCCGAAGCTGCTTGGTGTTGAGCAGTTTGGTTACTGGCAGTTATATATCTTCTACGTAAGCTATGTTGGATTTTTCCACTTGGGTCTTTCCTCGGGAGTCTACCTGACGACCGGTGGTCAGAAGCGAGAAGAGATGGACAAGGCATCGATTAAGAGCCAGATGCTCTTCGGTGTCTTTTACCAGACATTCATGGCCATCGTAATCGTCTCTTTGTCCAGCTTCTTACAAACCGGTGCTGAGCGTACGTTCGTTGTGGTTATGACCGCAATTTACCTAGTACTTCAGAACTTGGCGACTTTCATGATGAATGAGCTGCAGTGCATGAACGAGACGAAGAAGTCGTCGTTCTCAACGATTATAGAGCGCTTGGCGTTCTTGGTGCCACTATTGGTACTGCTGGTTTTGAGGATAGACTCGTTTTATCCCTACGTATTTGCTTATACGGCTTCCACTTTGATGCAGCTGGGCTACTGCGCATGGAACCTGCGCGACTTTTGGGAAGCTGAGTGGCTTGGCCTTCGCCGGGCGGCGCGGCTTGGATGGGCGAGCATCAAGATCGGCTTTCCAATGATGCTCGCGAATGTGATGAGCATGTTAATCCTTGGTATCGGTCGTGTTTTCATCGATGCGCGGTGGGGGATTGAGACATTCGGCAAGCTGTCGCTCGCCCTTTCTCTTGTGAGCTTCTTCCTTGCGTTCGTTTCGCAAGCCTCCATGGTTCTTTTCCCCTCGTTGCGGCAAGCGACACTTGATGAGGTTCGAAGGTTCTACCGCGCCGCGCGTGACGCCATGGGGCTTTTGTTTCCGGGTGTTTACGCTCTGTACTTCCCGATGGTCTGGTTGCTATCGATGTGGCTGCCCGACTACTCAAGTACATTTACTTACCTGATATTCCTTCTGCCCATCTGTGTTTTTGACAGCAAGTACAACATCACTGGCGTGACTTACTATAACGTTCTTCGGCGAGAACGCGTGATGCTGCTTGTAAACATTGTATCCGCATTTACCTGCTTAATCCTTACCCTATTAGCTGTCTACGCTTTTGGTTCCGTCTTTGCAGTCATTTCGGTTATGACAGTAGTGATTGTCGCCCGAAGCCTGTGGTCAGAGTTCTACATGAACCGTCTGATGAAGGTCCCTGCAAGCACCATCGGTGCTGCTGAGATCATGCTGACTGTTGGTTTCATCCTGTCGGCATTTTTACTATCACCAGTGCCGGCTTTCTGCTTGTATTCTGCGATTTATTTGGCGTTTCTGACCTTTTTCCGCCACGAACTGGTAGGGACCATGAAAAAACTAAGGCCGTAGGTGACGGTGTCCCGCACGTTGCATTTTCATAATAACTGTGAAAGGAAATGATTTTTATGGGACTTATGCAGTCCAGCGCACCGCATGTTGAGGGGGAGCTCGAGCTAAGGGATATTCAGCTAGAGTCCCTAAAGATTCTGAAAGATATCGATACTGTTTGCAGACGCGAAGGTATTACGTATTGGCTGATGTACGGAAGCCTCATCGGCGTTGTGAGACATCAAGGGTTTATTCCCTGGGATGATGACTTAGATATCGCGATGCCCCGTTCAGACTACGAGCGGTTCTTAGCTTGCTTCGATGGACGCTTCCCAGAACTCGACAAGTACACGCCCGTGAAACCGGAGATCGGTTTGAGAAGGCCGTTCCTTATAACGCGCATCTCTAATCCTGAATACAAGATGGTAGGGGAGTACGGCAACGAGGTCGATGAACTTGGGACTTTCATCGATATTTACCCGTTGGACGGCCTAGCCGACAACATGAGCGAAGCTCTGGATAAAAAGAGAGCAGCACACAAGCTGATGTTGCGCTATCTACAGGCGTGCAATTTTGATTGTTGCAACAGAGATATCAATCCAGCAAAAAAACTAGCTAAGTATATTTTGAGCCGAATGCTAGGAAAGCCTGAGAGGTACCAGGAACAACTTAATACTCTGTGCACGGAGTCTTCGTTCGATTCCAGAAAGTACGTTGGCCTTATCTCATGGGCCGGAACTCCGGAATCGAGCATCTTTGAGCGAACGTGGTTCGAAGACACCGTGTATATGCCTTTTGAGGATATGGACGTACCCGTGCCTAGCGGCTATGACCCGCTGCTGAGGTCTTGCTTTGGTGATTATATGCAGCTGCCGCCAAAAGAGGAGCGTATGGGGCACCACGTTTACTCAATCATTAGGCGTGTTTAGAGCTGCCGCCATTGGTTTCGGGTGATGGTTTCACCTTTTAATTGAAATCTGAATTAACTAGAGATTTGGAGAATGCAGATGCTTAACTTTACTGTGGGACCGGTTATGAGCCCTAGCGAGGTACTGGAAGTTTCAGCCAAGAACGCGCCCTATTTCCGTACGCCAGAGTTCTCTCAGGTGATGCTGGAGAACGAGCACATCATGCTGGGCTTGCTGTCCGCTCCTAGGAACTCGCGCTGTGTGTTCCTGACGGCTTCGGGCACAGGTGCCATGGAGGCCGCTGTGATGAGTGTCTTAGCACCCGCTGAGCGTGTTGCCGTCGTCAATGGCGGTAGTTTCGGGCAGAGGTTCGTCGACTTATGCCAACTTCACGGGCACAACGTCAACGAGATTAGGCTTGAGTTCGGGCGTCAGGTCACGCGGAAAAACCTCGAGGATGCGGTGGAATCCGGCTGCGGTGCGTTGCTCGTGAACATGCATGAGACCTCGTCGGGACTATTGTACGATATGAGGCTCCTATCCGAGTTTTGCCGCGAACGCGAGATGCTCTTGATCGTCGACGCAGTGAGCGCGTTCATCGCCGAAGAGATTGACATGGCGGCTCTCGGCGCCGACGTGGTGCTGACGGGTTCGCAAAAGGCGCTAGCTTGCCACCCGGGCATCTCCCTCATGGCCCTCTCGCCGCGCGGACAGGAAAGGGTAGCGGAGAATCCCGAGGTTTGCTCCTACTTGAGCCTAAAGGAAGCCCTGCGCAACGGCGAGCGTGGGCAGACTCCCTGGACGCCTGCTGTCAACACGCTGCTTGAGATCAATGCGCGTTTGAGGTCGATCGAGGCGCGCGGGATCGACGCGGAGCGCGCCGAGATCGCGTCGCGCGCGAAGGCCGTGCGTGACGCCCTGACGAGCACCACACTCGAGATGGTCCCCGAGAACCCCTCCAATGCAGTGACGGCGCTCCGTTGCCCCGCGAGCAACGCAAAGGCAATCATCGAGCGCGCCAAAACCGGGTACGGCATGTGGCTGTGCCCAAACGGAGGCGCGCTGTGCGACGAGGTGTTCCGCATCGGGCACATCGGTGCCATCACAGAGGAGGACAACGACAGGCTTATCGACTGCCTGACCTCGCTATCGGCCGAGGGTCTGTTCTAGGTGGGGGCGCAGATGAAACAGGTAAAGGTCATAGAAGGAGAGGACTTCCGGCGCATGCAGCTATTGGAGCTCGACATGCTCGTGGAGTTCGACCGCGTGTGTCGCGCTCACGGGATTGCGTACACAATCTTCGGCGGGACGCTCCTTGGCGCAGTGCGCCACAAGGGCTATATCCCCTGGGATGATGATGCTGATATTGCAATGCTTCGTGAGGACTACGAGAGGTTCCGTTCTGTCGCCCATGAGATGGACCCGTCCATCTGTTTCTTCCAGGACCATCTGAGCGATCCTGAATACAGGTGGGGGTACGGCAAGCTCAGGCGCACCGGAACGAAGTACGTGAGGGTCGGACAGGAGCACTTGAAGTGCAAAACAGGAGTCTTTGTCGACGTGTTCCCCATGGACGACGTGCCTCTTGGTGTGGGCGGCCAAATTCTGCAGGACTTCTGGTGCATGTGCCTGCGCAAGGTCCTATGGTCTGAGGTCGGCAGACTCGACCCCCGCGTGTCGGCTCCGCTCAGGGCCTGGTTCTCGCTGTTGTCCAAGATACCCGCAAAGGCGGTTTATGCTCTAGCCGCTCCAATGGAGCGCAAGAGCACGGACGACAGCCCCAACCGCGTAAGGACGCTGCTGTTTCCAGCTACCGGTACCCTCTATCGAGAAAATCCGCTCGAAGAGCGTTACGCGATGCCTAAGGAGTGGTTTAAGGACCTGTCGGAGTACGAGTTCGAAGGGAAACGTTTGATGGGGACACGTGACTTCGACGCGATCCTCACTTACATCTATGGCGACTACATGCAGTTGCCGCCCGAGGACCGCCGAGGGCAGCACTCTCCGGTATCGAGCTACGAGTTTTAAGGAAAACGAACGTGAATGTGAAGAAAGTGGCCTGCTGGGACGAGGGCCTGCGGCGTGTTCTGGAAGGTCAGCGCGTTGAAAACCCCTACGCACTTATCGATGCGCTGACCTACGGGTTCGAGGGCGACAACGTTGCGTGCTGGGAGGTCTTCGACGAAAGCCGACTCGAGGCGGTCGTTTACCGATATTATGACGGACTCCAGGTCGTCTTCTGCGGGCAGGCAGGCCACCGCGCAATCCGGGCCGTCGCGACCCTCGTTGAGAAAATGGACCCCTCCATGGTCCAGACCTCTTACAGTGCAGCGGCAGAGCTCGCCACCGTGCTCGCCGACTACAGTTTGTCTGAGGGGTGGGTTATGCGGGCTGACGGAACTCAGGTACCAGACCCCGCGGCGGTCAGGGCGACCGAGGCCGACTATCCTGAGATAGCCAGGCTCATCTGCGGCGACGAGGAGATTGGCAAGCACTACGACGTCAGCGCGCTCGTGGCTCAGTTGCGTGAGAGAGAGCGGCTTCAGGGCTGCAGGAGCATAGTCATTAGGGATAGCGAAGGAATTGCTGCGCATATGGCAACCTATGCCGAGTCCGACGATGTTGCCGTCTGCGCCGGGCTCAAGGCACGCCCTGGCGCGGAGAAGGGTGTCGGGGCGCGGGTGCTCTCATCGCTGGCCGTCGAAGTGGCCGCGCGCGGCCTCATACCTTTGCTGTACTGCTACATAGAGCCACTGTGGCCTTGGTACGAGGCCCATGGGTGGGAGAAAGCCTTCCACGTCGCGAAGCTCGAGCACTGCGGCAATTACTAAACAAGCCACGAAAGGGAAGGTGAGGCCCATGAGGAAAGTGATCACATATGGAACGTACGACCTTCTGCACCGGGGCCATGTGCGCCTGCTGGAACGCGCCAAGGCGCTCGGCGACTACCTGGTCGTGGGCGTAACCGCCGATGGCTTCGACAAGGTGCGCGGGAAGATTAACGTTTCCCAAACCCTCAACGAGCGCATGCGTTCTGTCCAAGAGCTCGGGATTGCTGACGAAGTAATCGTTGAAGAGTACGAGGGCCAGAAGATTGACGACATCAGACGCATGGGAATTGATGTGTTCACCGTAGGCTCTGACTGGGTTGGTAAGTTCGACTATCTCAGGGAATACTGTGAGGTAGTCTACCTTGATCGCACGCAAGGCGTCTCGAGCACCGAGCTTCGCGCCGAAAGTGGACATCTACGAATGGGGTACGTGGGCAAGCGTGTGCTAGTGGAGAAGTATCTGCGTGAAAGTGCCTTCGTGAATGGCGTTGACCCCACCTGCGCGATGATCGACAGTGATGGAAGCCTCGCAGGCTGTGGCTTAGTCGAACAGGTTAATGATTTCGATGAGATAGTCGGTCGATGCGACGCAATCTACCTTGCATCGCATCCCAATCAGCACTATGGACAGATTAAGCGAGCGCTTGAGGCGGGCAAACATGTTCTATGTGAGAGCCCCATTGCCTCAACGCGTGAGGCGTGCCAGGAACTGCAGGCGCTCGCACGCTCAAAGGGCCTCGTTTTGGCCGACGCGATCAAGACGGCGTATTCAACGGCCTACCATCGACTGCTTCTGCTCGCCAAGAGTGGTCACATTGGACGAGTTCTGTCGGTGCGCGCTGTATGCACCAGCCTTGTTGATCTTGGCAGTGAGGACATCTCGAGCGTTGAGGGCAAGTGGTCGAGCTCCAAAGCCTGGGGTCCAGCAGCGTTGCTGCCCATCTTGCAGCTACTCGGAACTAATTATCAATCAGCCGATTTTGTAAGGGCCGACCTTGAAGGTCACGCTGGCTTTGACGCGTTTGGTGAGATCCGACTGGCATTCGAGGATGGCTACGGCGAGGCGGTTTTCGGCAAGGCGGCTAAATCTGAGGGGTCGCTTGTGGTTTCCGGCACGGATGGCTACATTTACGTACCCGCTCCCTGGTGGAAAACAGACTACTTCGAGGTACGCAAAGAGGATCCTTCTCAAAACAAGCGGTATTTCTTCCAGCTTGACGGCGAGGGAATTCGCAACGAGCTCGTCGAGTTCGCGCGAGCAGCTGAGCGTGGAGGCAAATGCGGTCTTTACATCGATGATAGTGTGTCCGCCGCCATAGCTGGCCTGCTGGGCCAATTCGACGCAAGTAAAGACCACATCGAACTGTCGCCTATCAAGCTCGGGAGCGACACCTGTGGTGAAGGCGTAGCGAGGTAGACTCGTTTAGATATACACTCGACCCATTAATCATGCTGTAATCTGAAGCATGGGGGAGTGGTGACTATCATTCGTCTAGGTGATAGCGGTCAGTATCTCAATTGCATGCTTATCTTTCATTGATTTAATTACAACGCAAGCAGCAACTTGCGAATAACGGAAGCCGAAATTTAGCTACTTCCACGTAAACTCTCTCCATGAGTTTTGACTTAGGTTGGTCCAAAAAATGACTACGTCAACTTGCGATCCAACCTAAACCTACCGTAGGCACTTGAATGTGTCTTCGCTATTTGGTATTTGACTAAACAAAACAAATGAAGGACCCTTTGCTAGGGTCATGATGATTACATAATTTGATTTAGAATCAGGCTCACATTAGTTAAGTCTATGTGAGCCTGATTTTTTAGCAAGTGCCTGCAAGTCTCTATACGGGCAGTCATGCAAATAAGAATCTGTATCATTTATTTGTATTTCTAACGGTTTAGATATCGTGCGACACCGCGCCTGCCCTAAGCTGCGGTAGGTCGCGTCGGTCATTAGGATATGGCGCACCACCCTTGCGATCGGGACCATCTGTCCCAGGCCAGGTTGACCCGGAACTTCCAGGCGCGTCAGTGATCGCATAGTCCCACTATTTGGGAGCTGAATTAAAGAATCCTGAATGCAGAACGATAATTGTAGTATTGCCAATTGATTTTTGATTGCGGAGGAGACGATAGATCTAACGAATCTACCTAGTACATCTCAGCGATTGAGGCAATCATCGCGTTGCTCATTTCTTGTTACCAAGCTCGTCTCAGCAATAAACAGTCTCTATTCAATCGACGTTTAAATATATGGATAACCGTCGATAAACTCATGAGTGTTTACGCAAAAAACGCGAAGAACTTGGAACATGATGACGAACCGCAAATGGCTATCGACCTGCTATTTGTTGGGTTAACTAATACCACGTACCTGCAATCAATTTCAGCCTCAATAAATCATGTGCTAGATGCCGACCATCAACTTAAATTGCATTTAAAGCTTGATGAAATGAGATCACTTGCCATGGAGGCAAGATTTTGCTTCAAAGGAAAGAGTGGAGACGCACTCGCCGACTTCATAGAAGATTATCAAGCCCTTTTGTTTTCAATCTATCAGTATCAAATTATGGTTAAAAGGATGCATCAGAATGCAAAGGAATTTCAATGGACGCTTGAACAGGCCTCTGAGAAGTTACATGAGCCCAATCAACGGAAAGATCTCTTTGAAAGAGAATGCGCTCTTGCCGCTTCATACAAGACTCTATGTCAGCAAAACAAGCGGGGTGCAATTCAGCGCCAAATACAACTAGCAGGCCCTATATGGCGCTGAGCGAATTGATGGATTACGGGATGATTAGTAATGCAACGGTTCAGATAACGCGACTTACCACACCTACCCCAAGCTGCGGTAAGTCGCGTCGGCCATCAGGATATGGCGCACCACCCTTTCGGTCGGGTCCCATGTGTCCCTGGCCTGGTTGACCCGGAAGAGGTAGACGTACCAGTTGAGGTGGGCCTGCAGGTTCCGCGGCGACATTCCCGTAAAGCGCCAAAGATAGCGCTTGAGCCAAGAGCACGGGTCGTTCGCCATCTCCATCCGCTCCAGGTAGACCGGGTCGTTCACGTCGGCCCTGTGTGCCTCGCTCTCGAGCCCGCCGTCCCTGACCAACGCGTTGTGCGCCTTCTCAAGTTCGTGGATGGGCAGCGACCCGGGCAACATTCTGCTGCCCATGGCCTTCCTTGCGCGCGACGAGCTGGGCTTCCCGTGGCCGAGAACGACCGCGACGGGGTTCTTATGGACATCGAAGGCGACTCAGACGCACGGCTTTTGTCGGGATAGACCACGCTTATGCACCTGTTCGTAACCCTTGGAGGGGTCTGTGTCGTTGATGTGGGTCTCGTCAATCCAGAAGGTGTCGCACAGTACAAACCGGTCCTGGTAGCCGGTTACCGTGGCGAGCGCGCGGCGCCGCCACTCGAAGTCCGTCTTGTGGCTGACGCCGCACAGCTCGGCCGCGCACTCGACGGGGACGATGGAGCGCATAAGTCTAATGAAAGTGACCCAGACAAGGAGCACCTTTCGGCAGTGCTCAGGGATGGCGCTCGTGAGGGAGGTGAGCCTCCCGCCGCAGCGGCGCGTCTCGTCGACGGGTTCTCAGTACAGCAGGAGGCCCGCCACGAGCGTCCCGAAGGGGTTTGCCTTTCCCATGTGGATCTGCCCCATCGGCCCGAACGCCCGCCCGGAGGGATTGTCGCCAAACAAAGATCCGGGTTGGCACTCGGGCAAATTCACTGTTTGGCTCGAAAGGACATAGCATTCGGGGGCCTTGCGGTCCCCGACTCATCACCTGTTATCTAAACTGTTATAAAGTCAATAATAACGAATTAATCGATCCCTGGGGACATTATTAGTTCCCTAGGGGGCGATTTCAATTATTGCGCTAATTTTTGTAGTTGAAGCATCAGTACGTTTGTAACCAGAAGCAAATATTACTTCTAATGCACTATCTATTCCATATGTTTAGCATGACAATTGGCATAAACAATCGAACGTGAAAGAGGACATGAAGATGGAGAAGGGGATTGGCTATTACGAACATGATATCAAGGTTAGGTTTACAGAAGAACGGATAAACAAATCATCGAATTGGCAGTGGCTAATTGAATGCACTGAAGAGCGCTTCTCTGCACCCAAAGAAATCACTTCAGTAAATGAATTTCCAAGCGTATTGACAACGCTTCATGAACCCTTTGAGTTTCTTGCTAGCGTCGTCGATTTGGTTGGCGATTTCAAACCAGATATTTCATCAATGTGGCTGGTGAAGTTGTACGATTGCGTTCTCCTTAGAAGCGGAATGACCAAGCCAGAAGATTTTGATGAACATGTTGGGTTTTTCGGCATGCTTGGCGTAGCGTCCTATGCAACTTCCCTTTTCAATAAATTGACTGGCAGAAATGCCCTTATTGATACCCATCCCATTTTTTATTCAAATCTCCACCAGCTGTATGACTTTACTGCGCTTAACGATGAATGGCCAAAGCTTGAATACTTAACCGGGAGAATCAATTTAACGGGAATTGAACTAGTCGCCGCAACGCTTCGGCACAATTTTAAGTGCGTCGATGCACCGATCAATTGCGATAGCGTTATTAAACTGATGGATGACAACTTTGATGCTGATTTCCTCAGTTTTAGAAACGTTGATCGAGATCTATTTCAAACATGGCAGGAGGCTCTTCTTTGCGATGCTTTTAGGAGTTCTTACCAAAATGGAAAACTTATTCCATTGATTGGCCTTGCTGAAGGTGAAGAATCGTCATATAGCTCTGCATGGACAGAAGGCATGTTCCAAAAAGCAAAGGATGTCTTTGAAGATGATCGTGCGATTTGCTTACTTGAGTCTATAGAATTTGCGAAATGGAATGAGATTCCTTCGACCCGTAGCCAAACCATTCTGGTTGAACTAACCATAAATAATGCCAAGCGAATAATAAAAAATAGTGAACCGTTGTACCGTATTCAGTGCACAGCGATTGATATTGTCACTCAGCTAAAAAGGGAATCGAAATTATGCAAAGAAGCTCAGACAGCTTATTTTCGAAGCATGAATGAACTTCTAAAAGACCGTACTGATTACAACGATCTTCGTTATATGTCGGAACATTCAATTCCGATGACAAGGGAACAAAAAGGTCTTTTAAAAACGAAATGCCAAGCTTTCTTTGCCGAAAACTTAAAGAAGGTCAATACTACACACGACTTGGTAGCCCTATTTGAAAACCCTCTAAGCGCAAAGTACTGCAATCAGAAGGATGCGGCGTACGCATTCGATTTGTTCTATAGGCACGCAGAACATAGCGACATTGAAACTGCGGAGCTGTTCTATTCCGCAATGATGTTTTTATTAGATGTTTTGAGCAACCCTGAAGTAAATAACAATTGGGCTAAAAATGTAATTATTGCTCTTAGACATACTTGGCAAGATAAATACTACAGTCAAGTTGTATCAGGAATGCATTGTTTTACGCGAGAATTCTCCATCCCAAACACTGAAATCAAAATGCTAAATAAGCAGTTCCTAGAATCACCCCACGGATTTGCACAATCTTTATTACAACTTTCCGATGATTCAATTTCATCCAGCTTAGAGGACATGTCTAAGAAGATAATTGTTTACCTTTTTGGCAAGACAACAGTCAGTGAATTCTATCCCAATCACGTTCACGTAATGATAGAAGATGATGCGCGCTCGATCGACAAAATGATTGCAGATGAAGTCAAACGGGTTTACAAGGAGCGTTCTTATCGCTTCATCAATCGTCTTGGCGAGCAAGTTATGCTTGACGGTTTCTTTGAAAAGCTCAACAAGAATATCCAGTTGGTTTGCAGCATGGTTGTCATAGAGCCCGTTTATGACAAGGTGGTTACACTTGCTCCAAGTCAATACGAGCTTTTGCCCAATCCTGGCAACAGGCCGACCCTCGGTCATCTTACGCAGCTATTTCCTATTCTTGAAAATACTATTAGAAACATAGGAGAGATGTTTTCCATTGTTCCCTTCCAAGCAAATAGGGATTCCTTTAACAAGTTTAGGGAAGTATCAGGAGTCTTGGCTGACCTCATAGGAAGCGTTCGTGAACTTACGGGAACTATCCAAGGATGCGGAGAGTTCCTATTTGTCTACTTAGTTATGTACTCTTCTAACGGATATAACATCAGAAACGATTGCATCCATGGTCGTCAATACCAAGGTTCCGTAGATGTCGCTTTCGCCTACAGACTTACCGTGATCTGCACCTATATGATGCTAAAAAGGCTGCAGGGGCTTGAAACAATTGTAGAGAATGAGGTAGACAGCAAAGACCAGGAGGAGATCGTATGTCACGGTCGACGATTTTTTGGATGGGCAGCTTTTAAAGCGATATGCTCTTCTCTCAAAAAATTCATGAGCCGCCTCAGGATTCCGATAACTTCAGAACGGTAATTGCCTCGAGAGTGAAGACTAATGCGGCCGTATGATGTTACGAAGTGGATTATGGGCCTTACTGACAGCTGGCCTATACTGAAGACCCCTCCTTTCACCGATTGACAAAACGATTTACACCTAATTATTGACGCTGCCCAGGGGCATTTTCTTTGTTTGTGCCTTGATCTCGCTAAACTAATAACTGCTGCTACCAGGGCATTTTCTGGTGCACATTCTATTGGCTCCTGCGAAGATCGGGGCGGGTATGTTTGCTGCCGAGTCCTACCCCAGCCGTCATTACATTGCGATCGTTACCATGGCCTGCCTATGCGTTTTGCTGAGCGGGCCTTCTTGTGCCGCGGGCGCGGAGAGCCTCATCATCGCGGGCGCGACGTACTGCGACCCGGGCGTGTCGGGCCCCGGCTGGGCCTGGACCGATGCCGACCACCTGGAGCTTAACGGCTACGCGGGCGAGGCCATCGGCGCCGACGGCGACCTGGTGCTAACGCTTGCCGGGCAAAACTCCGTGACGGAGTCGCATGCGCCCGATGCGGACATCACGCTGTGCGGCATGGAGGTGTGGGGCAGCCTGACGCTTCGCGGTACCGGGACCCTAACGGCGACGGGCTCGCAGTGCGGGATCCACGTTTCGCAGGCGTTCGTGGTGGACGGCTGTACCGTCGACGCCCGGGCAGACGGGGCCGATATTACGGACGAGGCGGTTGCCGGCGTGATCGCAGGCGACATGGCCGTGCGCGGCGGCGGGCGCGTCGTTGCCGCGGGCGCCGGGTCCGGAACGGATGTGCGCGCCTACGGCGTGTATCTGCAGGATGCGGGCCTTGGCGTTGGTGCGGCCGGCTGTCGTCTTTCCGTCGACGCCTCGTGGCTTGATGCGGCCGGCGCCGACGGCGGCGTTGCGTGCACGGGCGGGTCGCTTGTGTCCGCACGGTTTGTGGCGCCTGCTGGCGGGGCCTTTGGTGCTGGTGGCGTGGTGGACGCCGGCGTTGCGGTGGCACCGCATGTGGTGATTGAGCCCGATGTCGCCACGCCTCCGGCGGGGGAGACCGACAGGGGCGAGGTGCCGGGCGATGTCACGGACAAGTCTCCCGCCGATGCTAACCCAGCTGCAGGAGAGCCCACCACGGGACCCACGGCAAATCCCACGCTGAAACCCACGGCCGCGACAACCAAGACAAAAACGACAGCAACCAAGACCACGGTCGCCAAGACCACTAAGCCCAAGACGGCTACCACGACAACCGCCACGCTCCCCAAGACCGGCGAGAACTGCTGGATCGCCGCGTCCGTGGCGCTTTTGCTGCTGGGGACAGTGCTGCTCGTCGCCGTACGCCGCTGCTGAAACACTAATTTTTCGGAAGTGCGGGGAAAGCAGAACCTGTCGACCGTAACCCGCTATTTATCAACAAAACCACAGGTCGCGAAAGCGTAAAACCGTGGGCTGGTCAGCAGATCTCGGTTTTATCCCGCACTTCCGGAATTGTCTCCATTAGAGGCCAACCAACAGTCGGCGATTGTATCTCATGCAGTCAGTTAGTTAAAATTGGCCATGATTGCGCTTGCCGACATATCATTCACCATCTCACGCGTGCTACCTCGCTACGATATTCACGAGGCTCATGATGATATAATTTCTACCAAAGCATCGTTTGGCTTGGGATGGATTTAGTTCAGTTCCCGAATGAGGGCAGGCTCTTGGGACCGAGAAATTTTTACTCCTGGGTTCAAGCCTTGCAACTGCCGGCGCATCGATACCTTTTGTTATGCCAAAGTGATACACACATAACGAAGAAAGCCCCTGCGGGAAACGCTTCCGCTACATTTTCGAATATCTGTCCCAGCGAGCATCTATCATAGGATGAGATTACTGGGCAATAGCCATAAGGATTGGAACTGCTGTGAATATCTTCAGCTGGAACGACTTGAATCCAACTGCTCGCGAATACATCTTGATGGCCAAAGATGTGCGTGATATGCAATATCGCAAACAATGGCCTACGCCTGGAGGTAAAACGCTAATCGAACTCGTTGCTAACGAGAATAAAGCCCTTAAGTTTTATCTTGATCTTACAGAGAATAAAAGAAGTTCTTCCTTAATCCTTGGACTTTCCGCTGACAGAAAAAGCACCATGCAGACACGCGTATCGGATCGTCCATTAATTCGTCTTGATTATAGTGATAATCCCGAGGTCCTTCGTCACAGAAATCCAGACGGATCGCTGGTCCTTGGTACTCATGTCCATTTTGATATAGACGGATACGGCGCCAAATGGGCTTGTGGCATCCCAGGTCAAAATATTCTGAAACCTCTGAACGACGATTTTGCATCACTCTTTTGGTCATTTCAGGAAACTTGTAATATTACAGACAAGCTTAAAGTAGAGCTATCTCTGGGGGTGTGAGATGAACGTAGATCAGGCTCGAGGCTTTATCAGCGCATACGCCAAGTTCGTAGAGGCAAATATGGTCCCGGTCCAGCAAGGTAATGGCGTCTGCATCTCCACCCCCATGCTCAATCGAAACAACGATTGCATGCGGGTTTATCTGGGTGATGACCCAGCAGGCGGCTATGTCATTTCTGATCTTGGTGAAACCATCAATGATCTTGAATTGTCTGGATTCACCATGAAAGGACAGCGAATCGATAAGCTCAATTCGATTCTTTCTGGCTTTTCGGTAAAGGAAGAAAAAGGCGAACTGTGTATAACGGCTTCCGGATCTGACCTTCCTATGAAGATGAATATGCTTCTTCAGGCTATGGCCTCTGTTGATGATATGTTCTTGTTATCTCAAAGCAGTGTGAGAAACCTCTTCACTGAAGATGTCGGCAATTGGCTGCTTGATAATGAAATCCCTTATGTTCCTGGCCCGTCTTTCCAGGGCCGATCCGGACTTTCGTTTAAATTTGACTATGCAATTGGTAAAAACAAGAGAAGACCCATGCGCCTTATTAAAACGGTAAATAATCCTGGTAAGCAAGGCATTCAAAATGCATTATTTGGATGGGAAGACATTAAGTCGGCACGCAACGATTGCGAAGGAGTCGTTTTTCTCAACTCCACCAACACTAAAGATGGTGTTGTCTCCCCCGAGTCTATCGAAGCTTGCAAAAACTACGGACTTACTCCAATCATTTGGGGCGTCGATCAAGACTCCTATGTTCCCATGCTCGCTGCATAGGCGGTTTAATTTTGAAATGCTCATGCAAGCTGATGAATGGCAATTAGGCATGCCTTGCTACTCATTCCATTCGTCTGTATGCTTTACTCAGTTTTTGTTCGTAAGGCGCGACCAATGAAATCAAAAGAACGACTACCGCGAAGATCTTGGTTGCAGAGCACGACCAATGCAATATAAATAATGCTCGCGAAGATGACGCCTTCAACTGCTTAGGTTGAAGGCGTCTTGATTTACAAGCGGTATCGACTTAACCTGTGCAGCTGAGGGTAATTCGCGTTTTTCCTGCCGGAAGCATACTACGTGCCGAGCGTGTCGGGCCCCGGATGGGCCTGGACCGATGCTGACCACCTGGAGTTTAACGGCTACGTGGCTGAGGCCATCGGCGCAGATGGCGACATGGTGCTGACGTTTACCGGGCAAAACTCCGTGATATAGTCGCATGCGACCGATGCGGTCATCACGCTATGCGACATGGAAGTGTGGGGCAACCAGGCACTTCGCGGTACCGGGACCCTGACGGCGACGAGCCCCCAGTGCATGATAACGTTTCACAGGCGTTCGCGTTGGACGTTGCACCGTCGATGCCTCGTGGCTGGATACGACCGGTGCCGATGGCAGCGTTGCGCGCACGGGCGGCTCGCTTGTGTCTGCGCGGTTTGTGGTGCCTTCCGGCGGGGTCTTTGGTGCTGAGGTGGGTAGATGCTGCCGGGGGCCGTGGCCGCGTATGTGGTGATTGGACCCGTTGTGGCCACGCCACCGGCTGTGTGGAGACCGATGGATGCGGCGCGTGGGTGGCAGGGCGGGCTAGCCTGCTGGCGGTGCCGGTCATGTTGCAGGGCAGCCCGGTGCTTGGTAGTTGACGGACCTCGTAGCGAAGCCCACGAACGCAGCGCCCAAGACAATCACAACGACCAGGCCACGGTGGCCACGTCGTCCAAGCCCAAGACTGCCACCGCGACAACTTTAGCTCTTCTCAAAACCGGCGACAACAACTGGATTACTGCTACCTTTACACTGCTTTTTTCCGGGAATAGTGTTTCTAGGTGCAGCATATTATTGCTGAAACACTTTTTGAATTTTCTAGCTTAGGCACCACCAAGTACCGTGAAATGGTACCGCCAATATTGAGCTTAGTCCCCGGTGAATTATTTTTACCTGCGATCCGCCCCAGGGAGCCGCTGTATGTCGACCTTGCATATGTCGACTTTGACCGCGTTGAGCGCGATCCCGCCCATGATTGCATGCGTATTGATTCCGCCGCCGGGTCTTGAGTTCCACTCCCTCTTCTTGAACTATCTGTAGAAGACCGGTGAAGAGGTGCCTCGCCTCGCTTCATTAGCTCAAAATGCATCGACCGTCTATTAGTTGCGAACGATGTTCAATTATCAATGCAGAAGGCACCTTCGGCCTTAGGGGTCATTCCTGTATTCAGGGTTCCTGATTTGACACAGTTACCTAATTTTGAATTTGCATCAAATGGATGACTGGTAAAATACACTTCATAGCCGGTTCGAATTAGCGTTTGCGCATCGCAATCGGATATGTGTTGTTTGCACATTATATTCTGCTACGTGTCTATTAAGTACGACTCTACGGAGGAACCGGCTATCAACTTTAAGGAAAATCTGATGCTCAACGAGCTGCAGTCGAAGACAGATCTGGCAGGGTTTCTTGGCCTGTCTATAGAAAAGCTTGATTTCTTTGTCAATTCATCCTCCATGTATGACCTATACAGAAATAAATTGATTCCTAAAAGAAATGGCGGCTATCGAGAGCTATTAATCCCAAGATCTGATTTAAAAAAGGTTCAACGAATTATCGCTAAAGAGCTAGAAAAAAGCTACAACCCTTTGCCTTGTGTGCACGGTTTTGTAAAGGGTCGATCAATACAAACAAATGCTGAGACCCATATTGGCTCACAAGTAATTGCTGGCATTGATATTAAGGATTTCTTTCCTTCAATCTCATCTAAACGGGTATATGGCCTTCTTGTTTCGAAGAAGTTAGGTCTCACCCCTGAAGTTGCATTCTGCATTTCTAGACTTGTCGCCACACCAAAAGGGCTCCCTCAGGGAGCTCCCTCATCCCCTTTAATTTCGAACATGGTTTGCCTTGGCATGGACAAACAGCTTATGCATCTATCGCATGAGTATCATTATCAATACACGCGATATGCCGATGACCTAACGTTCTCTTTTAAAAGCTCTTTTTATTTTTATCGACACTTTTGCTCAGAGGAAAAGCTCAGGTTGCCCAACAAAATACGAAACGCGATCACTGACTTCCATGGAACCGAGTCATTTGAGATCAACGAAGATAAATCGTTTTACAGTTGCAGTTTCTCAAGACAGCTAGTCACGGGCGTTGTCTGTAACCAAAAGACAAATATAAAGCGCGAGCAATATCGGCGACTCCGCTCAACGCTCCACCGACTAAGCAATAGCGACATTGAAGGCGCGATGGGCTGCTATTACGGTAAATCCATCGCTAAACTCACCGACGCAGAGAGAGGGATATTTCAAGCGGCTCTTCGAGGAAGTCTAAATTTTTATAAGTCTCTTATTAAGAATCCCTGGACATCGGGACCGCTCCTGCGTTTAGGCAGCCTCTACAATAAAACGAAACCAGAAGATACGCCTGTTTTCCCAGTCGCACTTCAGCAAGACTCGCTTCTGTATCTAGAAGGAGAGGATGACAAAGAAACCCCGTTTGAGGGTTTAGGGTTTTACTTAACCGGCTACGGCCTTGTGACGGCGTGGCACGTGATATGCGATGCCGTTTCTCATGACATGGAAAGAAGGGAAATAAAAGTATCCAGCTCAGATAAGACCCCGCTTGCTAAATTTAAATTTAGCAAATCGATCGTTCAAGACAACAAGCGCGATGCTGTAATACTACGAGAAGTTCCTCAAGAAATCTTAAAGAAGATCCCCAAGCTTCCAGCAGTCATGGATTTGCCCGTAAAGGGGGATAAGATCTCCGCTTATCAACAGCATTTTTCCGAATCTAGATTCAGCCTTGAATTGCACAGTGGGGATTTGCTCAGGGTCGGAGATCCAAGCGAAGAGGGCACACTTTGTTATACGAATTGCTCATTTCAGCATGGAATGAGTGGTGGGCCAGTGTTTAATGACTTGGGTCAGGTCATTGGCATAGTACATACTGCAACTGAGCAGGGAAAACTTGGCTCTTTCCTTCCTTTAAGGGATTGTATCCGCTCATCCGATGTTTATGGAGAGTGGCAGGTCTTCTAACTAGATTGTCATACATTCTGGCCCAAAACGCTCATCGCGTCAGACTTGAAACAAGGTGTCTGCTGCTTCTACTTAAACGGTGACAATCGGAAAAGCCATAAGGGGGTGCTGAGTTAGATGCTGGAAAACGGGCCAGTCAGGAAGATATAGAGCGGCGGACTGTATAACATTCCGTTCTAGTACGACTCTGAGACCTATGCGGGAAAGCATGAGGGGAGCGGCTTCTCCGGAAAGATAAAGCTCGCGGATTTCGTCGGTCTGGAGACGGGTGCTTTTTATTTAAGGCAGCGTGCGGACCGATGGGCTCTACTCATGTTCATAGATCAGGCAACCATACTTGGGGGTTACGTTCAACTTGATTATGGCATTCAGTTTGCCTACTCAGAGACACGAGAGGACGGAGCCGTTCGCGTAGCTGTCGAACGCCCGGTTGATTTTGGTGTTTACCACGTTGAACCATCTGCCTGCGGTTAGAAGGTTCAACGTCGAAGGATTTACTACTGATGACCTCAATTTCTTGACAGAATTTATTGATAAAACGCCCCGTTTATCTTTGAGCTCGCCGAACAGCAAAAAGTCGGACCAAAGCCTTCGGCGATGATTTCCTGACGTTCTATTGTTAAATGCCCAGTAAGTTGATTACCAAAATTACTGTCGACACCACTCACCCATGCCGACGACATCGTCTGAATTGTCACGCTGTTGGCGCTTCCCTCGTTAATAGCATCGCTTCTTAGGCCACAACTGGCTGTCGAAACTCCCGTTTTCCGAAATTCGGGGAAAATAGGGGCGGCTGAGCACAACCCGATTTTTGGCAACAATACCGTCGGTCGCAGAAGCGTAAATCCGGGGTTTAGTCGGCTGATCTCTGTTTTCCCGCACTTCCGTATACGACCCCTCGATTAAGGTTATATTAACGCGCGGCGATTACTTCCCATGCAATCGGCGGTAAAATCTCGCCATGGTTACGCTCGCCGATATAGCCTCTACATTCTCTCGCGTGGACCACACCTGCAACGTCGCCGACCTGATCGACGCAGCTCTAAGAACAGAAGAATTATGAAAGGATTCAAACACCGAAGAGCCTGCAGCATCAAAAGTGTCAGACCGGCGAGATCTGTATCGTAGACATCGTTCGAGAGGGGATGACCGAAAATGACCCGCGCCTACAGTGAAGTTTATCTCGAGGACGCTATGAGAACGCTGGGCGAGGCAGTCGATTTTGCCCTTTGCGACCAGGGATTGACTCCGACCGAACTGACGGCGATCTTGTCAAACGCTTTTGAGATGAAACAGTTTGAGCGCGGTATCCCACGCGTTGTCTGCGGCATGTCGGGCGATGAGCTTGTGCGCGAGATCATTGTCCACGCGGGTCTGAAGCCCGTCGAATTCAGGGAGGCCTATCCGTTCGACCGTTCCCCGCAATACTGAGCAGGTTGGGTTTTGGCATACACGCAATGGACGTGCGGCCTAGGTTTTAGCGACCTTTTTGAAGTGGCGCCACTCGATTGGGTTATCGGCTCGTACCATCCGCTTCACGAGGCCTCCGAAGTTAAATTCGCCCAGATAGTCATTGATAAATGGAACAAAGCCCAGGCAGGCAAAAAGGGCCTCAAGGCAGCACGAAAGGCAGCCGGCCTGACCCAAAAGCAGCTGGCCGCCCAATCGGGAGTCAAAATCCGTGCCATACAGCTCTACGAGCAAAACCAACTGGACCTGCGCCGTGCCTCGGTATCCTCGGCATTGGCGCTCGCAAAAACCTTACACTGCAGCATCGAAGACCTCGTCTGGCAACCGATCGTTCTTGAGTACGACTCCTGTTGCCACTGTGATGTGCTCCCCGGCATTGCGTCGCGCGTATAGAATCTAAGCATCCGCACGCCAGCTATGAAATGGAATGGACGCCACATGGAAATCCCCAGCACCCTGTGCAGCAATGTGTACGACTTCGCGTTTTGCCCCGAGCCCTGCTACGAACGCCTGGCCGACCTCGCCGACCCCGAGGACTGGGGTCCCGGCAACCGCATCCTCAAAAACTACCTGTCGTTTTCGTTTAGCCGTGCGGTGTTCCTGACCGAGCGCGACGTGGACCAGACCGCGCCGTCCAACCTGCCTTTGGTGTTCGACAACGACCAATGCCTGTTCAACACCGGCCTGTACACGCGTCGCTACGAGACCATCTACGGCCTGTTTGAGCCCAACACCAAGCCCGACGCGCGCCAGCGCTGGTTTTTAAAGGGCTTCTTTAAGGAAAGCGACCCCATGCTGGTCTCGTTTGAGTATCTGCCGTGCCGCGTGCACTTTGCCGAGGACCCCTCCGAGCTGGTCTTTGACTATCGACTGCCCATCCGTTCCAACATCGACCACATTCTGGGCGATGAGGAGAACCTTACGCGTATTCCCGCCAGCCTGATGGGGGAGGGCAACTCGCTGCTGCTGCGCCGTGCCTTTGAGGGCGCCGTCGTCGAGGCCGCCCGCCGCGCCGCAGCCAACTACACGCTCGCGGTGCCGCAGTTCTACGGCGGCCGGATCCAGTTGCTGCTGCCGCTGTGCCTGACCGGCGACAAGCCCGAACTGGCGTTGACCATCCAGCGCGAGGACGGTTTCTACGCCGCGCGCACCTGCCTCACGTTCGACATGGCCTACAACAACGCGCGACTCATCTGCCGCCCCGAGACCTCGTGGATAAAGCGGTAAATGGTGGTTTAGCTGCTGTTTTAGCTATTGCTTTGGTTGTTTTGGCTTAGCTAGCATCCACGAATTTAAAATCGGGGGCAAAAAGTTCTTGGTAAACCAGGCGCGGCTATGATAGTATCTCTTTTGCCGAAAGGCGACGGGCGATTGGCTCAGGGGTAGAGCATATCCTTCACACGGATGGGGTCACAAGTTCGAATCTTGTATCGCCCACCATCAAAAGCGCAGGTCAGAGGTGTTAATCCTCTGGCCTTTTTCTATTTGATACCAAGGGTGACACCAAAAGTGACACCAAAATCGAATCGAAGTTGTATAAGGCGTCTTTTGTTATCGCCCCCTTTTTACTGACGCCATTGCATGTTTTGAATAAAACACATCCGTATTTTCATTGAACTCCCCATGTGATTCGAGTGCAAATGTGGAGACAGGGACCGCATGCCCAGAGCGTCTTCCAGCGGATTTCTATCACACGACGGTATTTCGGCAGAACTCGTCAAGCATTTGGTCAGCATTTGGTTAGCTTCCGGTACTTACCTGCATGATGCCCCGGTAGATAATCGGCGATGTCCACAATCCGCACGGTCTATGGCCGATACCGGGGGAGACGCAAATGGACGAAATCGTCTGCGCAAACACCGCATTCCGCTACTGGCGCTGCCCACCGCAGGTCCGCGACATCTACCCGAGACTGCCAAGCCCAGAAGACGGCTGGCGAGCCCTATCTCAATCGCCCTTTGTAGTCGACATCCTCAAGACCCCGATTATTACCACAACAGTGCCCGGTGGTGTTAACTACCATTCGGGATTACGGACAACAATCCACTGTGATGATGCTTCGGGGGTGGATAGCACGCTGGAAACCACGATGAGCTTTAGGGTTACCAATCCACTTGCGACGTTATTTTCCATGGCGCGCTTTGTATCTCCAACCGATCTTGTCCTTGCCATGTACGAATTCTGCGGATGGTTCTCAGTCTTTGAGCCCACGGTAACAGTAGAAGCGGAACTAGACAAAGCCAATGAGGCTGCCGAGAATGCAACCACCGAATCCCTCTTTGACCTCGATGAAAGCCAAGACGAACCACAGTGGAAACGCGTTTATGCGCGCATAAATGCCAAAGAACAGGTAAATACGAAGGGGCCCAACGGACAAAAGAAGACGAAGGAGGTCACAAGGCTAAAGGGCACTTCGCTCTGGATGAGGAAGCCGCTCATCGAATTACACGAACTTCATGAGTACGCCAGTAAGATGAAAAGACGAAAGTGGGGTACGAAGTTTTACAACGCCGCGCAGCTGGTGACAGGTATAGCAGCTTCTCCGCTTGAAGTTGCAGGAATTTTATTACTATCGCTTCCTCGCTCTCGCGGCGGTGCCGGCTTTCGAAACGTTTATGTTAACGACCTTACGCCGCTTACCGCATCGGCGCAGAGCATTGCAGGGCAAAAAGTCTGCTACGGGGATATCGTGATCGTGAATCCAACCATAATGAAAGCAGGCATCGTGGAGATTCAGGGAGAGGTTATCCACGGATCAGGCGCCGTGCTCGACCACGATGCCAAACGCATGACGGCGCTGCAAAGTATGGGGTACGACGTCTTCCTGGTTACGCACGACATGCTTAACGATGCCGAGCAGCTTGATGCGATCGTGCGAAGTCTTTACTCGCGCTTGGAATTGCGCTATAGGTGTAAAACTAAGGCGCAAAAGACGACGGAAATGGAGTTACGAGCCAACGTACTGTGCAACTGGCTGGAAATCGGTCGTTAGACGGGTGCCCTGCTCATTTACGGGCGCCCTCGGTCGGCTGCCTGCGATGCCGCCGCCACGAAACCGGCCCATCTACTACGTTTAACCCCGACCCCTCGACCATACCCCGTATTTCGCGAAAACCGCAGGCCGTCTACCTGCGGTTTTATTCTTGCCCGAGACGCCATGGTCGGGGGATGCCGGCCAAACGTAGTAGATGGGCCGGTTTCGTGGC
>OGZZ01000789.1_pt1 | contig 24717 bp, 24 predicted proteins | sample 1577021 | NCBI WGS metagenome assembly OGZZ01 (sample SAMEA3541526, study PRJEB24748) | human gut metagenome | biome: human gut; feature: human-associated habitat; material: faeces | place: China | collected 2012
TGGTATTCCGTATCGTCGTATACGCACCATTAATGGGGATCGGAGGTATTTTCAAAGTATTAACAACCAATGCGAAGATGACATGGACGATCGCTATCGGTGTGATCGCGATCATGTTAGTGATCTTTGTATTATTTAAGGTAGCGATGCCAAAATTTAAGATCTTACAGAAACTGATCGACCGATTAAACTTAGTAACAAGGGAAATTCTTACTGGACTTTCCGTAATCCGTGCATTCAGTACAGAAAAACATGAAGAAGAACGTTTTGACAAAGCCAATATGGATCTGATGAAGACAAATTTATTTGTAAACAGAGCTATGACATTTATGATGCCAACAATGATGCTGATCATGAATGGTTTAACTGTTCTGATCGTATATGCTGGAGCATCCAATATTGATGCAGGAAAGATGCAGGTTGGAGATCTGATGGCATTTATCCAGTATGCAATGCAGATCATTATGGCATTCTTATTTATCTCCATGGTATCTATTATGATGCCTCGTGCACAGGTTGCAGCAGAACGTGTCAATGAGATCTTAGATATGGAAGTCATGATCAAAGATCCAGAAGAACCAAAAGAATTTTTACCAGAGAAAAAAGGTGAAGTTGAATTTAAAAATGTATATTTCTGCTATCCTGATGCAGATGAAGCAGTGCTTCATAATATCAGTTTTACAGCACCAGCTGGTAAAACAACCGCATTTATTGGAAGTACAGGTAGTGGTAAATCAACATTGATCAACCTGATTCCTAGATTCTTTGATGTCAGCCGTGGAAGTATTTTGGTTGATGGGGTGGATATCCGTGATGTAAAACAGCATGATTTATGTGAAAAGATCGGATACGTACCACAGAAAGGAGTATTGTTCTCAGGAACGATCGAATCCAACTTAAAATATGGAAAAGAAGATGCAACGATCGATGAAGTGAAACGTGCAGCAAGAATCGCACAGGCAACAGATTTCATTGAGGAGAAAGAGGAAAAGTATGATTCACCGATCGCACAGGGCGGTTCCAACGTATCTGGTGGACAGAAACAGAGATTATCAATTGCAAGAGCTATTGCAAAAGATCCTGAAATCTATATTTTTGATGACAGTTTCTCAGCACTTGATTATAAGACAGATGTGAAACTTCGTTCTGAACTTCAGAAAGAAACAAATGGAAGTACAACATTGATCGTAGCACAGAGGATCAGTACGATCCTTCATGCAGACCAGATCATCGTCTTAGATGAAGGAAATATCGTAGGAAAAGGAACTCATGAAGAGTTATTAAATACTTGTCCGGTTTATCAGCAGATTGCCAAATCGCAATTATCAGAAGATGATCTTAAGAAAGCAAGGGAGGTGTCTGACCATGAGTAATAATCGAAGAAGAGGTCCGATGGGTGGCCCAGGCAGAGGAATGGCACCAGGCGAGAAAGCCAAAGATTTAAAAGAAACAATGGTCAAACTGATCAAATATATGAGACGTTTCTATGTTCCGATCGTTATGGTAATCATTTTTGCCATTGCAAGTACCGTGTTTAACATTGTTGGACCAACGATCTTAGGAGATGCAACAACTGAGATCTTCAAAGGACTGGTTCGCAAAGTATCTGGTGGAAGTGGAATTGATTTTGATAAAGTTAAACATATTTTATTGATGTTGTTAAGCTTATATGTAGCAAGTGCGATTTTCTCATTTATTCAGGGACTGATCATGACACATATATCAAACAATGTCAGTTACCAGATGAGAAAAGATATTTCAGAGAAGATTCATCGTATGCCAATGAAATATTTTGAAAGCAGAACATATGGGGAAGTACTTTCAAGAATTACAAACGATGTTGACACATTGGGTAATGGTTTAAACCAAAGTGTAACACAGCTTATTACTTCATTAACAACTATGATTGGTGTAGTAATAATGATGTTAACAATTAGTCCGCTTATGACTTTAATAACATTATTAATACTTCCTGTTAGTATGATTTTTATAAGCTTTATAATGAAGCATTCACAGAAATACTTTAAAACACAGCAGGAATATTTAGGTCATATTAATGGTCAGGTTGAAGAAAATTACGGCGGTCATTTAGTAGTTAAAGCTTTTGGAAAAGAGCAGGATGTAATAGATGAATTTAAGAAGACAAATAATGTTTTGTATAATTCAGCTTGGAAATCACAGTTCTTGTCAGGTATGATGCAGCCTATTATGACTTTTGTAGGTAACTTAGGATATGTTGGAGTAGCTATTTCAGGTGCTTTCCTTGCAATTAACGGAACGATTACAATCGGTGATATTCAGGCATTTATAACATATGTTAAGAACTTTACACAGCCTATATCACAGATTGCCCAGGTTACTAATATGATGCAGTCAATGATGGCAGCAGCAGAAAGAGTTTTCGAATTTCTTGAGGAAGAAGAGGAAGACCAGATTACTGAAAATCCTGTTCCTATTGAAAATGTTAAGGGAGTTGTTGATTTCGAACATCGCCTCACCGGGCTGGACAGCCATCGGCCTTGCGCTGGGTACCTGGCTCAACTGGCTCATCGTGGCCCGGCGGCTGCGGCGCTACTCGGCCAATCTGGACGCCATCACGGTGCCGCAGTTCCTGTCGCTGCGGTTCCATGACCAGCGCAACCTGCTCGACGCGCTGGGCGCGGTGATCATCATCGTGTTCTTTATCCCGTACACGGCTTCCGGCTTTGCGGCCTGCGGCAAGCTGTTCCACAGCCTGTTCGGCGTGGACTACATGATCGCGATGATCGTGTCCGCACTGGTCATCGTGGGGTACACCATTCTGGGCGGCTTCCGGGCCGTGACCACCACCGACCTCATCCAGTCGGTGGTCATGAGCATCGCACTGGTGGCGGTGTTGGCCTACGGCATCGGTGTGGCCGGGGGCTGGGGTGCCGTGATGGAAAACGCCCACAGCCTTTCCGGCTACCTGACCATGGCGGCCAGCCACGACGCTGCTACCGGCATGGCCGCCTCCTACAGCCTGCTGGACATCGTGTCCACCATGGCCTGGGGCCTGGGCTACTTTGGCATGCCCCACATCCTGCTGCGGTTCATGGCCATTGAGGACGAAAAGAAGCTGGTGCTCAGCCGCCGCATTGCCAGCGTGTGGGTGGTCATTGCCATGACGGCCTCCATCGTCATTGGCGTGGTGGGCCTGGGCATGACCAAAGCCGGTGCGCTGGAATTCCTGAGCGGCTCCTCCAGCGAGACCCTCATCGTGCGCATTGCCAGCCTCATTGCACAGCACGGTGTGCTGGCGGCGGTGCTGTCGGGCCTGATCCTGGCCGGTATTCTGGCGGCCACCATGTCCACCGCCGACAGCCAGATGCTGGCAGCGGCGTCCAGTGTCTCGCAGAACATCCTGCAGGAGTTCGGCCATATGAAGCTCACCGAAAAGCAGAGCCTGTTTGCGGCCCGGCTTACCATCATCTGCGTCAGCGTGGTGGGCGTGGTGCTGGCCCGCGACCCGGATTCCAGCGTGTTCGGCATCGTCAGCTTTGCATGGGCCGGTTTTGGCGGCGCCTTTGGTGCGGTGGTGCTGTGCGCCCTGTTCTGGAAGCGCTGCAACTGGCAGGGTGCACTGGCCGGGATGCTCTGCGGCGGCCTGATGGTCTTTGTGTGGAAGTACCTCATCAGCCCGCTGGGCGGCGTGTTCGGCATCTATGAGCTGCTGCCGGCCTTCCTGTTTTCGCTGGCAGCCTGCGTGGTGGTCAGCCTTGCCACCCCGGCCCCCGGTGCGGACATCGAGGCCGAATTTGAGGCGGCAAAATAAACGATAAAAAGCAACCAGCCCCGGAACGATGATGGTCGTTCCGGGGCTGATTTTTATCTCAGTTGAACAGCATGATGGTTATTTCCGCGCAGGGCACCAAAAATCCAAAGCCGAAGAAAAGCAGCAGTTCCAATATGACCCGCGTCAGGCGTAAAAACGGTGTATCCAGAAGGGTGCACGCTTCAAGGTAACGGTGATAGAAACCGCTCTGTTCAAAGCTGTTCCAGAGTTCCAGCATGAGAAATTCCATTCCGGCCAGAAGCGGAAAAACGACCCACGAGGACATCCAGCCATCGGCTTGTAGAGAACCATCGCTGAGGGAACGCCAGTGAACTGCAAGTGTTCCGTGGCAGGCGAATATGCCCCACAGTGCCAGGGCGATACTTAGCCGGAGCAGCGCAGTGCGGACAGAATGCCAGTCCGCCACAGGGCGGCGGCGCAGCATGGAAAAGAAATCTTCCAGTGGGACTGGCGCAGTTGGCGGCTCCTGTGCCGGGTCGTGGCAGTGCATCAGGTCCGCAAGAGACAGGCCCAGTGCGTCGGCCAGAGGTTCCAGCGTATTGATGTCCGGCAGACCGACGCCGCGTTCCCAGCGGCTGACGGCCTTGTCGGTCACATGCAGCTGTTCGGCCAGCTCGGCCTGGGTCAGGCCCTGCGCCCTGCGCACCCGGGCAAGAAAAGCCCCGAACATTTTTGCGTCCATACAGATCACATCCTTTTCCACAGAATAGCAGACCTGTGTGGAAAACGCAACCGACGGAACGTTTACCCACGCTTTTGAAGGAGAATGAGCGGGCGTCCTGCAAGAATATCTTGACAAAAAGTTACGATGACACTATACTAAAAGCAAAGGAAGGGCGCTGGCTGCAGATTGGTCAGCTCCTTACCGGCATTATGTCAAAAAGATTGACCGCTCGGTTGGGGAACAGAGGCGGTCAATCTTTTTTGCTTTTGGAATAATGTTTTGCGCGCGGGATGCCCCGAAAGACATCCCGCGAGATCATCCAGGTCACCTGAATGACACCAACGATCACTGTAGCCAGAAGGTTCAGTGCACTGAAAACAATATTCAAAACATCCATAATGGACTCCTCCTTTGGGTATCCTGTGTAACCATTTGTACCGTCCGGAGGATCACAAAAAATTGAACACCCCCGGACATCGGATGCCGGAGGAGCTTGACCACCTGTGCCTGCAGCACAGTGCCCTTCTTTTGATGGAGTAACACAAAAGCATACGGATTGCAACCAAAAAGGACGGGTTCCCTTGCGGGGACCCGTCCTTTGGTTTGCTTATGATTCAGGCGAGGTTCAGCTTACAGCTGGGGGCCGGCAGAGACCAGAGCCTTGCCGTGCTCGTTGCCCTCGTACTTTGCAAAGTTCTTGATGAAGCGGCCAGCCAGATCCTTTGCCTTCTCCTCCCACTGGGAAGCGTCAGCATAGGTGTCGCGGGGATCCAGGATAGCGGGATCCACGCCGGGCAGCTGGGTGGGAACCTCGAAGTCGAAGTAGGGGATCTTCTTGGTGGGAGCCTCGTTGATGGCACCGCTCAGGATAGCATCGATGATGCCGCGGGTATCCTTGATGGAGATGCGCTTGCCGGTGCCGTTCCAACCGGTGTTGACCAGATAAGCCTTTGCGCCGCTGGCCTTCATCTTCTTGACCAGCTCCTCAGCGTACTTAGTGGGGTGCAGCTCCAGGAAGGCCTGACCGAAGCAAGCGGAGAAGGTGGGGGTGGGCTCGGTGATGCCGCGCTCGGTGCCTGCCAGCTTTGCGGTAAAGCCGGACAGGAAGTAGTACTGGGTCTGCTCCGGGGTCAGGATGGAGACCGGGGGCAGAACGCCGAAAGCGTCAGCAGACAGGAAGATCACGTTCTTTGCTGCGGGAGCAGAAGAAACGGGACGCACGATGTTCTGGATGTCCGAAATATTCCAGAATCAAATCCAGGTACTCAATCGCGCCGGACTTCAACCGCTCCGCGATATACGGACAGGTGCGGACTTGACAGGATCGGCGGCGGTAATGCAGGCAGTACCGGCAATCCACATCCTCCGGCTTGTAGCAGAAGCGGCTGAGGATCATCATCCCGCCGCCGCGCTTCTGGAAGCCAGGGACGCTCATCATCATATGCTCCAGACCAGCTCGAGGGGTATTCTGAGCGAAATATCTTGTCATGGCACACTCCTTCTTTCAAAACAAAAAAGCGGGAGCTGCTTATGCTGCACAGTGTGTGCAGATGCGGCTCCCGCTTTTTCTGATGTCACATATCAATTTGTGGCTCCTGTGCTTGTCCCTGCTCCAGTCTGTCCGCCAGATCTGGGACAGTGTATTCGATCTTTGTCCTTGCGGTCTGCATGGCTTTGAGGTGTCCATCTTCCAGCTCTGGGCCTTCATCCAGCAGGTAGTCTGTGGCCCGGTAGAGTTCAGTTAGCTCCTCCGGTGAGAAAAGCTGGGTCTTGGAGATCAGCCCGGAGCGGACGGCGAAGTCCTGTTTGGCTCCTTGGAAATCCTCCTCATAATAATGTCCATGACTCACCCCGGTCCTGTCATGATCCCAGATCCATGTGACAAATTGATAACCCCAGCCGTTTTCCAATTCACGCCCAGCCAGCACTGCGCCGCCAAAATCCGCCAGCAGATGGAATTTCTCACTCAGACCGCTGGCATGAAGGAGGGGGGCGGTCTGGACCGCTTCAACATAGGCATACACTTCATCTGCAGTCTGGGCAACTTTATGGTATAGTTCACCGGCTTCCGGCTGATTGCTTCCGGCAGGGAGGAGGAACACATCACTCCCCGCCGAAACAGAGAGAACCGGCTGGTTGTTCAGCAGCACTGTCAGCCGGTTCTTCTCCGGATGGCCTGCGGTGATTCCAGCTGCCCGCAGGCGGCGGGCTAACTCTGCAAAATATTTATTTTCCAAACTCATTCCTCCCCTGAAAATGAAAAAGCCGGAACCTCTTTTGAGATTCCGGCAGAAAAGAAAAAGCGGCAAATATTCCCCGCAGGAAACACCGCCGCTCTTTTCCGTTCTCTATATCATCTGATACCCGCGGGTTTGACTCTTATCAGAGTGAATAGCGCAAGGTCAAATATCGATAAAATGAGGCCCGTAGATTTACTCATCTACGGGCCTCGGAAGCCTTGAAAACACTGGGCTTTTACACCCAATATCTTTTTTAGCCTCCCTTTTTGGCGCAGCAGGAGAGATTCGAACTCTCGGTACGCTTTTGGCGTACACACGATTTCCAGTCGTGCTCGTTATGACCGCTTCGATACTGCTGCGTATCGGTGCGCTCGACAGCAAAAATGATTATACCAAAAATCACAGCAAAGTCAAGCACAAATTCGAAAAATGCGCGATTTTCTGAACGGCGCCTTCACTTGCAATTTTTGCCGCCATCTTTTATACTGACAAAAAGACCCTTTGGGGAGGGAGTATCATGAGCAGTAGCATCTATCGCGCCGTGAACACGACGCTCATTTATATCGAATGCGGCGGCGAATACCTGATGCTGCACCGCACGAAAAAGGAGAACGACTGCAATCGCGACAAGTGGATCGGCATCGGCGGCAAGTTTGAAGAGGGCGAGAGCCCGGAGGAGTGCGCTCTGCGCGAAACGAAGGAGGAGACCGGCCTCGCCCTGACCTCTTACCGCTATCGCGGCATCGTGACATTCGTGTCGGACAAGTGGGAGAGCGAGTACATGCACCTTTTCACTGCCGACGGCTTTGAGGGAACGCTCAAGGACTGCGATGAGGGCGAGCTTGCGTGGATCAAAAAGAAAGATCTGCTGGCGCTGCCCGCGTGGGAGGGCGACAAGATCTTTTTGCGCCTGCTCGACGAAAACGTACCGTTTTTCTCGCTCAAGCTGCGTTACGAGGGCGAAACGCTCGCGGAGGCGAAGCTCAACGGGAAAGCGTTGGAGGTGCGGCATGGATAAGCTGCTCGTGTCGGCCTGCCTTCTCGGCACGCCCTGCCGCTACGACGGAAAAAGTAAAGCGGACGCGCGCGTGCAGGCGTTGGTGGGAAAATATGAAATTGTTCCTGTCTGCCCCGAACAGCTCGGCGGTCTCCCGACGCCGCGTGTGCCCAGCGAACGGCGGGGCGAGCGTGTCGTCACAGCGGGTGGCCGCGATGTGACAGAGGCGTACCGCCGCGGTGCGGAGGCAGCTCTCGCGCTGTGCCAGCAAAACGGCTGCGAGGCTGCCGTGCTCAAGGAAAAGAGCCCGAGCTGCGGCTGCGGGCAGATTTACGACGGAACTTTTTCCCGCCGCCTGACCGAGGGCGACGGCGTGACAGCGGAGGCGCTCAAGGCACACGGTATCACCATATATGGCGAGAGCGATGTGGAGAAGCTGTAAACGCTGACGATATGGCCTGATATTTTATGCAGTTTACCGACAAAATTTTAGTTGTCTTTGAAAAGTGCAGCCGTTATACTATATAACCAGCATTGGACAGATATCATACGTGTATTGAATATGACCGGCGGATGACCGGCGGTCATCATAATAAAAAAGGAGGAGCACAACATGAAATTTTCCAGCAAAGTTGAAAAATGCGGCCTGTCTCCGATGCGCAAGTTCCACCCGTACGCGGTGGCGGCAAAGGCACGCGGCGTCAACATCTATCACCTCAACATCGGCCAGCCCGACGTACAGACTCCTCCCGCGTTTTTCGAGGCGGTCCGTCACTTCGAGCAGCCGGTGCTGGCCTACGCGCCCTCGCCCGGCATCCCCGAGCTGATCGGCGCGATCCAGAACTACTATGACAAGCTCGACATGCACTTCGACAAGAGCGAGATCTACGTCACCGTCGGCGGCAGTGAGGCGCTTCAGATCGCGCTGCAGTGCATTCTTGACGACGGCGACGAAATTTTGATTCCCGAGCCGTTCTACCCGAACTACAACACGATGACCCGCACCTGCGGTGCATCGATTCGCCCGATCCCGACCTGCCCGGAGGAGGGGTATCGCTACGCTGAGCGCGAGAAGATCGAATCTCTCATCAACGAGCACACGCGCGCCATCATGGTCACGAATCCCGGCAACCCGACCGGCGTTGTGCTGAGCCACGAGGAGATGGAGATGCTCGTCGATGTCGCACAGAAGCATGATCTGTTCCTCATCGGCGACGAGGCGTACCGCGAATTCGTCTACGGCGGGGAGAAGCTCCAGTCGTTTGGCGAGTTTGCCGACAGGGCGGGTGACAACATCATCGTCATCGACACGGTCTCCAAGCGCTTTTCCGCCTGCGGCGCGCGTATCGGCTGCCTGATCTCCAAGAATAAGGAGTTCATGAACCATGCGATGAAATACTGCCAAGCAAGACTTTCGGTCGCGACGCTCGACCAGATCGCGTCTGCCGCGCTCTACACCGTCGGCCCAGAGTATTTTGCCGCCGTGCGCGACGAGTATAAGAAGCGCCGCGACACGCTCTGCCGCAAGCTCGGCGAGATCCCCGGCGTGGTGTTCGACGTGCCGGGTGGTGCGTTCTATGTGATGGCCGCGCTGCCGGTCGACGATGCCGACAAGTTCCAGCAATGGCTGCTCGAGGAATTCAGCGACAACGGCGAGACCGTGATGATGGCCCCGGGAGGCTCGATGTATGCGACGCCCGGGAAGGGCAAAAACGAAGTCCGCATGGCCTACGTCCTCGAAAGCGACAAGCTCGAGCGCGCCATGGAAATTCTCAAGAAGGCCATCGAGGCCTATAACGCCAGATAAAAAGGAGAAAATACCTATGATCCGTCATATCGTAATGTGGAAGTTCCGCGAGGGCACCGAGGAAAAGGCCAACGAGTTTCTGACGAAGCTCGCCGCGCTCGACGGCGTGATATCGCAGCTCAAAAAGTGCGAGGTCGCAAGAAACGTCGGCGAGGGCAACTACGACGCCGTGCTCGTTTCTGAGTTTGAGAGCATGGATGACCTGAACGCCTACAAGGTCGATCCCCACCATGTCGCCGTGAGCGATATCTGCAAGTCCATCCGCGCCGACCGCGTGGCCGTGGACTACGAAATGTAAACTCAAAAAGAGGGAGCACTGCATTTGCAGTGCTCCCTCTTTTTGCTGTTCAGGCCCACAGGCCGCAATTGCCTAAACCGGCGGCGTATTTTCCATTTATTGTCCAGCTGTCGCCACAGGCAATCTTGAGTTCGAGAACTCCTGTTAAATCGATGTAAAACTCAACAGGATCAACACCTTTCGTCACCGAAGCAGAATACAGCAGCTCGCCATCTCCATATATTTTCAAATCGCTTACGGCGCTCTCACTGCGGCAGTTATATGTTCTGAAGAGAACTCCGCTAATCGCGCTGTACTGTCCATTCAGCTTATACACATTATAGCCGCTCCAATGACCAATGCGAAGTGCATGTTCGTATGTATTCCCAAGATTGTCTTTCATATTTTCCCCTTTTTTCAGTGGGTTGTAACTCGAATCGAAGTAGTCCAGTTCATCCAGCCAGACGGCGGGCTTGTCGCTCTTATGCTGGCCGATATAGACTGAACTGGTCTTTGCTTCCCACTGCACCGCCTTGCCGACCGCCTCGCCAACAGCGCGCACGGGAAGATAGGTCGTTCCGTTGTAAATAAATACTTCGACCGGATTTCCGTTGGCGTCTCTGGCGTCAAGCCTTGCGTCATCAACGTAAATGTCCACACCGGAATAGACTGTGATCGTCCGTTTTTGCAGTTTTCCTGCCGCGAATACGCCGCCGGTAAAAAATGCTGCGCACAGCAGCAGACACAGCGCCATGCGAAGGAAACGTTTGAATTTGATGTTCATATTTCTTCTCCTTTTCCGCCTGAATCAGGCAATCATGATACCGGTGAGATCAACTCCCGGCTGAAATACAGTCTCCCGTTCATGATCTCCAGCTTGATATTTTCATCATAAACGCCTACCCAATAGGGCGCAGTTACGGAATATTCCGGCCAATCAAATGACAGCTGCTTTTCTTCAAAGGAAGCCTCAAGACGATCAGTGGAGTAGGGCCTGTTATAGTAGGTAAAATTCCGCATGTAATATTGCCCCGAATCCTTCTCAATATCAAAAGTGTAGTGCTGCTTGCCATTGATATAGAAATCATAGTGACCCGTTATGTCGAGCGTTACGACCACCTCTCCGCTCGTTGCATACTCGTTGGATTCCTTTCGGAACCATTGCATTGAACGGTCATTCCATTCAGCGGTCGTTCGATACACCCGAAAAAACTGAAAGCCGCCGTAGTCTGTTGTCAGAAGATAGCTGACCTCGCATTCTCCGTTTTCAAGATCCGCTGTACAGTACCAGTCGCTGACGTCGTAGGTCAGCCAGCTTTCAAATTCCTTTTGCCAGTAAAGCCCCTCGAGATCAACAAGGTCTTTCATCTCCTCTTCCGACATCCCGTTTTGCAGTTCCGTCTCATAATACGTCATTTCATGCCCGGTGCCGACCCAACTGTTCTCAAACCGCTCAAAGGTTATGACCCAGTTGGCCGTCTGTACGGCGTAGCGGTTGCTCGCCTTTACCGTACAGCTTACGATGAATTCCTTGTCATTATTTCCCTGTTCTTGAGAAATATCCTTGATCTCATCCACAGATGCATCACTTTCGTTGTAGTAAGAGCTTTCCAGATAGCTGCGGATGCTTTCGCTGTCCACTTTGTTTCCGCAGCCGGTCAGACTGAGCAAAAGCAGCATTGCCCCTAATAGCCAGGTCAGTTTCCTCATGAAGATATTCCTCCACCTCTTGAGTTTGAGACGCAGATCCGTCCTTCTGATTTCATTTTACATCATAAGTGATGTATCGTCAATACACTATTTCTGATGTATGGAATAATACTCCCCATCCAAAACTACGAGGGGGGGAGGCAAAATGAAGGCCTATTGGGATATTCTGCGCGAGCTAAGAGAGGATCATGATCTGACACAGGCGCAGGTTGCCGCTGTCATCGGAACAACGCAGCAGGTTTATTACCGCTACGAAAAAGGGATCAACGAGCTGCCGCTGCATCACCTGCAAACATTATGCGCTTATTACAATGTCAGCGCTGACTATATTCTTGGCCTGCCGAAGGGACTGCGCTGGCCGCGCTGAAGGCATCTTTTTTGAGCTGCAACCGCTGGTTGCTAAGTTTTCAAGCCCGCTTGGTGGACTTTTTGCCACTTTTTTGCTAAGCTGAACGCAGAAAATCTGCAAAGGAGAACCCCATCACATGACACTTGGAGAGAACATCGTGCGCCTGCGCACACAGAAAAACTGGTCGCAGGGCGACCTTGCCGACGCGCTGGACATCTCGCGCCAGAGCGTATCCAAATGGGAGACCGACGCCTCCATCCCCGAGCTTGACAAGCTATTAAAGCTCTCCGAGCTCTTCGGTGTGACGCTTGACGAGCTGGTGCGCGGCGAGGACGCGCCGAAGGCGGAAACAGCCGCGCCCGCGGCACAGGCAGTACCCGCCTCTTTCACGCCGCAGACTTCGTCCGAGCAGGAAAAGCGTCACACCATTGCGGGTACGATTTTAATGTGTATCGGCGCGGTTCTTCTGCTCACCTGCCTGATACTCGCCGGCGATCTGCTGGCGGGGCTGATTTACGGACTGCCGTTTTTCCTCTGCGGCATCATCTGCTTTACGGTGAAGCATCGCACGGGCCTGTGGTGCGGCTGGGCGGCCTATCTCTGTATTGATCTCTACCTCCGCTTTGCGACCGGCCTTTCGTGGACGACCGTCTTTATGACGCACCTCTGGACGGCGCAGATGAACTATGCGCGCCTTGCCATCTCGTGGGTGCAGCTCGCCGCCATGGTCCTGATGACCGTCTGGACGGTGCTCGCTTACCGAAAAATGAAGCTGCCCGCGACAAAAAAGGAGGGCACATGGCTCATTGCCGGTTGGCTCGCGGCGCTCGTTGTGCTGCCGCTTCTGATGAGCTACGGCGTCATGCCGCTGCTGCTCGACGATCTTGGCAATTACAGCAACATTTCACCGTACTTCCTTCTGAATGTCGTCTACAGCTACGCGCGCCTTGCGCTCATCAACATCCTGCTTGTGCGCACGCTCGCCGTCTGGCGCTTGAAGCGGGAAGAGAAGAAAGCAAAGATCTGAATAGGGATAAGAAAAAGCGGACCGCACTGCGGTCCGCTTTTTTGATGCAAATATGCCTTACTTCTTGCTCTTCTCCAGCGCGGCAAGCTTGAGGCAGCAGCAGAAGACGGCCATCGCCTGCTCAAGCTCCTCGACAGGGGGCAGCGACGGGGCGACGCGGATGTTGCTGTCAAGAGGGTCGTGTCCGTACGGATACGTTGCGCCCGCGCTCGTCATCACGACGCCCGCCTCCTTGGCGAGCGCCAGCGTACGCTTGGCAAGGCCGGGAGCCGTGTTCACGGAGACAAAGTAGCCGCCCTTGGGCGTGTGCCAGCTCGCAATGCCGAGCGGCTTGATCTCGCGCTCGAGCGTTTCGACGACCATGTCGAACTTCGGCTTTAAGATCTTGGCGTGCTCCTTCATCAGCGCGAGCGTGTGCTCCTTGTTTTGCAGGAACTTCACGTGGCGCAGCTGGTTCATCTTGTCGAAGCTGATGGCCTGAATGCCGATGAGCTTGGTCATGTACTCCATGTTGGCCTCGCTGCACGCAAAGCACGCAATGCCCGCGCCGGGGAGCGTCACCTTGCTCGTGGAAGCGAACTCGAAGACCATGTCGGCGTTGCCGTACTTCTCGCACTCGCTCAGAATATCCTTGAACGGGACGAACTCGCCGTCGAACTCGTGGATGCAGTAGGCGTTGTCCCACATCAGCAGGAAGTCCGGCGCGGCAGGCTTCATCTTTGCGATGCGCTCGATGGTCTCGTCGGAGTAGATGATGCCGTCGGGGTTCGAGTACTTCGGCACGTTCCACATGCCCTTGACGCTCGGGTCCTTGATGAGGTTTTCGACAATGTCCATGTCGGGGCCGTTTTCGGTCATCGGGATGGTGATGAGCTCAAAACCGAAGCTTTCAGTCACCTTGAAATGGCGGTCGTAGCCGGGGGCGGGGCAGAGCCACTTGACGCTCTCTTCCTTGCACCACGGCTTTTCGCTGTGCAGCAGGCCGTGGGTGTAGGCCTTGGAGACCGTGTCGTACATGAGCTGGAGGCTCGAATTGCCGCCGGCGAAGACCTGAGAGGTCTTGCAGCCGAGGATATCGGCGAACAGCTTACGCGCGCTCTCAAGACCCTTGAGCTCGCCGTAGTTGCGGGCGTCCACGCCGCTGTCCACGCACTCCTCGGCGCTGGTCAGCGCGGTCAGGATGCCGCTGACAAGGTCGAGCTGCTGCTTGCTCGGCTTGCCGCGCGCCATGTTGAGCTTGAGGCCCTTGGCCTTCCAGCCCTCATATTCAGCGGACACCTTGTCGTATTCCTGCTGCCACTCGGCAGCGGAAAGAGCCATATAATCCATGATGATTCTCCTTTACAGGTAATTTATCCGATTAAAGTAACTGCATTATAGCACAGGGAAAAATCAGGCGCAAGTGTCCACATATAACAATCATTTGTTTTGCCTGCGGAAACAAGTTGACTCATTGAACAGATTGTACCGCCCCTCGCCGCAATAGAGAGGGGCGCTGCTTTTTGGCGAAAGCGGGAAAGAAAACGCGTCAGCACCAAACATAGTGCTGACAGTGCGTCCAAATCAGGCAAAAAGTAAGGCCGCGGAAAGCGCATCGCTTCCCGCGGCCTTGATCGTTTTTATAGAATTGGTCTTGTCACAGCTCGGTAAAGGTGCGAATTTCGTCGAGCTGGGCGTAACGCCGCGCGTGTGTTGTGCTCACCTTTCCGGCGCAGACGGGGCAGCCGCACTGCTGCGCGCCGGTGCGCGGATAGATGACGGATTTCCACACGTGTCCCATGGAGCACTGCCACCAGACCTTTTTGTTGCTGCCGGGCGTGACCATCTCCGGTGTCAGCGCGCCGTTGAGCGACGGGTGCCACTGCGCGGCAACGCCGGGGCAGAGCGTCTTGAGATCATTGAAGCCCTTGAGCACATTGCGTCCCGCGCAATAGGGACATCCGGTCTTGCGCTGCGTGCGCGACGAGACCGTGGCGCGGTAGGAATGTCCCAGCTCGCAGCGCCACCAAGCGGGACGGTTGGAACTGACGGCGACATCGCTGGGCTTCAGGCACCCGTTTTTGCGCTTATCCCACTGTGCGGCGATCTCGGGCTGGAGGTGGGCAAGGTCATTTTCGCCCGTGACGATCGTCTTGCCCGCGCACACGGGACATCCGTGCCCCCACGCCGTGCGCGAGGCGACGGGCGGCTGCCACGAATGGCCGTTTTCACACGTCCACCAGACTTTTTTCTTGCTGCCGTAGGAAACGGTGTCCGGCGTGAGCGGAAAATTGCGCGATTCGTCCCATTCTTTCAGTAAGTTTGTCCTTTCATGCAGCATGCAGAACTCATAAAATATTTGTCGCATGTTCATCCCCCTCTTTTCGGCAAAAAAGGTTTCCCGCCTGTACCTTGCTTTCAGAGAGGGCCGGGCGGTGCAGGAAGGGCGATGCCCTTCCGAATGATTTGCAGCCGGCTGTCATAACCGCACACGGCGGTCTTAGACCCCTCTGGCTTTGCGTCCCTGCTTTTCAGCAGGTTTGCCAAACATTGCTTGATTTGCTTGTCAGATCAGTACAGGCGCTTTCGCGCCGGAAACGGGGAAGAAAAAACTTCCGTTTTGACAGAATCAATGAAAAAAGATTCGCCGATCCTGCTAAATCTGTATTCTATCACGAACTTTCCGTAAAAACAAGGCAGGTGACAAGACAGAATTCGGAAAAGTGATGTAAAATTTGGAAAAAACTGAAAGAAATTAACGAAATATTAGCGTTTTCATGCTGATTCTCTATGTTTTTGACGCGATCAGGAGGATAGAAACCGCGCGCGGCGATGCGACCGAAACCGCGTTTTCTTGACATCTTTCGCCGTTTCGGTATGATAGAGCCATCCCGTTTTTTGGAGGCGACTATGCATTCAGTGACAACTAAGAAGGCCGCGCTCGCGGCGCTTCTCGTTCTGGCGGCGCTCCTTTCCATCTTCGCGGTAGGGAAGAGAGCGTCCGACCCCGCGTACCATCAAGCGTCCATCGACGCGCTCGCGGAAAAGCAGGAGACGGTGCTTGAGCTGACGGCGGCGTCCACCGCCGCGAGCGCAGCCATCACGCTCCTGCCGGGCGACACCGCGACGCCCATCGCCGAAAAGCTCGCCGACCTGAGCGGCTATTTCCTCATCGTGCTCTGCGCCATCTTTTTGGAAAAGTATCTGCTGACGATCACATCCTACGTGTCGTTCACGATCCTGATCCCCGCAGCCTGCGCGCTTGGCATCGCTGCGCTCTTTTCCGAAAAGCTGCGCGCCGCGCTGGGGAAGCTCGCGTGGCATTTGCTGCTCTTCGCGCTCGCCATCGCGTTTGCCATTCCCGCGGGTGTCAAAGTCTCGAGCATGATCGAGGACACATACCGCGCCTCGATCGAAGAGACCATCGCAAACGCCGAGCAGACGACCGAGGATATCCAGTCCGCCACCTCGGGCGAGACGGACGAGGGGGAAAAGAGCGGCCTTTCCGGCCTCTTTTCCAAGGTGACTGAGGGCATCACCGGAGCGGCGACCGCCGCGGTCGGGCAGCTCAAAACGGTCCTGAACCGCTTTATCGAGGCCCTCGCCGTCATGCTCGTTACGTCGTGCCTGATCCCGATTTTAGTGCTGCTGTTTTTTGCCTGGCTCGTCAAGCTGATGCTCGGCATCGAACTGCCGCCGCTGCGCGCAAAGCTTGGTGACGGCAAGGCGCACAGCACGAGCGGCGCGCCGCGGATATGACCACATGGCCATCGTAAAAAATATACGATAACTTAAAAGTGCGGCGAGCGCAGCGATGCCGCTATGGGGGGGCAGCAAGGTTGGCAAAATCTAGCGACGGCAGGGGATTCTACCAAGACTGCATTCAGATCAGGGAGCGACAGCGAAGATAGAAAAAAGTCAAATCGTTTAGAACCATCACCCGGCAGGTACCCGATTCCGCAGACTGAGCAGCTCTTCAAGCCTCAAAACCGCAATGTCGGGGGGCGAGGGGGTTCCCCCTCATCCTTCCCTTGGGATTCAAAAGGGGACATTCTCTTCGAGAAGAGAATGTCCCCTTTATTCGCTCTCCCCTGCGGGTTAGCAGGAGAAAACTCCGCAGCGCTGCGCGCGCTGCTGATTCACCTTACCTCCGCAAATCGCGTCGTCAGAACGACACGACTTCCTGCGCGGGCTTCGACGTGGTGGTGATGCGCTCGACGTACAGCACGGGGCCCTCGCCCTCGTAGGCGTCGAGGTGCTCCTTTTTGACCGTGGCAGTGATATCGACCCAGTCGCGATTCTTGTAGGCCTTCAGGCTGTCGCCCTTGGCGACGATGCCGACGAACTGGATGTCGTTTTCGCAGCAGGTCATCACGAAGCGGCCGGGGCAGTGGATGCCCGGGAACTTCTTCGAGTGGCACATGATGAGCTTCATGTGGACCTTTTTGCCATCCCAGCGGTCGGGATGGTCCATCGCGTCGACGTACCACACGCCGTAGTCGTCGTCGGGAATGTCGATGAGGTCGGGCGTCATGTCGAACGGGCACTCGTCGCCGGTCAGGTAGTCCTCGCTGTTGCCGTCGTTGTCCTCAAGGTAGATGTCCGCGCGGCGGTTGACCATGCGCAGATTGCGCGCGCGCAGGCTCTCTTTGAGCGCATCGTCGCAGCGGTTGAAGACGATCATGTCCGCGTTCGTGATCTTTTCCATCATGAGCTGACCCATGTTCTTGACGAACAGCTCGAACGTCGGCGCCTGCACGAAGGTCATGATCTGGTAGAGCACCCAGTTGGCGGGCAGCACCTCGCGGTAGAGCTTTTCCATCTGCCACATGCCGTTGTACTCAATGAGCACCTGCTTGGGGCGGTGCTTCTTTTCAAGCTCCTTGCAGAAAGCGAGCGTCAGCTCCTCTTCGTCGTCTACCGTGACAACGGTGACGTTGTCGAGCGCCTTCTTCTCGTATTCTTCGTCGCCCTCTTCGCAGCAGATCAGAAGCGTCCTGTCCTCGCGGGCGAAGCCGTCTTCTAAAATGCCGTTGATAAAGCTCGTTTTGCCGGAATCGAGGAATCCGGCGACCAGATAAACAGGAATATCCATGAATTACACTCCAAACAGTTCTGCAAGGCCGTCTTCCTTGAGCTCCGCGCCGATAACGCACAGACGGCCCGTATAGTCGGGATGGCCCGCGCGGACCTCATGCTCTTCGGGCACGTAGTCGAATTCGAGCCAGCCGTCCTCGCCGTTCACGATGCCCTTGGCACGCAGGATGTGGCCGTAGTCGCCGCTGTCCAGCTTGTGGAGCATGTCCTCAAGAGCTTCCTTGCTGAACTTCTTCGGCGTCTCCTTGCCCCAGGAGGAGAAGACGTCATCGGCGTGGTGATGATGGTGATGGTGGCACTCGCACTCGGGATCGTCGCACTCCTCACCGTCGTGGTGATGGTGGTGATGCTCGTGCTCGTCGTGCTCGTCATGGTCATGGTCGTGATGATGCCCATGCTCGTGGTCATGCTCATCCTCATCGTGGTCATGATGGTGCTCGTGTTCATAGTCGTGCTCGTCATGTTCATCGTGATCGTGATGATGGTGATGCTCATGCTCGTGCTCGGCCTCTTCGATCTCGTGCTCGCGGCGCATCTTTTCAAGAAGCTCGTCGCTCAGCGACACCTTTTCGATGGCGGAGAGGATGGTCTTGCCGTCCAGCTCGTCCCACGGAGTCGTCAGAATGGCGGCGTCGGGGTTCTTCTCGCGCAGCATCGCGGCGGCAGCCTCGAGCTTTTCCTGCGAGAGCTTCTGCGTGCGGGAAAGAATGATCGTGCCGGCGGCCTCGATCTGGTTGTTGTAGAACTCACCGAAGTTCTTCATATAGACCTTGACCTTGCTGGCGTCGGCCACGGTGACATAGCTGTTGAGCTTGAGCTCGCCCGGGCACTCGTCGACGGTGCGCTCGACGGCGACGATGACGTCAGAGAGCTTGCCGACGCCGCTCGGCTCAATGAGGATGCGGTCGGGGTGGAACTGCGCCACGACCTCTTTGAGCGCCTTGTTGAAGTCACCGACGAGGGAGCAGCAGATGCAGCCCGCGGACATCTCGGAGATCTCGATGCCGGACTCCTTCAGAAAGCCGCCGTCGATGTTGATCTCGCCGAATTCGTTCTCGATCAGCACGAGTTTTTCGCCGCTGTAGGCTTCCGCGATCAGCTTTTTGATGAGCGTGGTCTTGCCGGCGCCCAGAAAGCCGGAGAAAATGTCAATTTTCGTCATAAGAAATACGCTTCCTTCTTTTTTATTGATTTCCAAACCTACATTATAAGCAGAATTTGTGAACGATTCAAGTCTTTTTCCACGCAAAATGCGCCTTTTTCCCGCTCACAGGCCCATACCGGGCAGCGGCACACGATGATCTAAGATCACGTGTCCGAAGCAGATAAAGCGCTTTCCGCTCTCAGGGCCGCAGACGACGTCCGCGCCGCGGTCCCGCCCCAGAGAAAAGAGGTACGAAACGCCGAGCGGGTCGCGGTAATACTGCTTGCAGAGCATGTCGCCCCCGACGCAGAAGATGCCCACGTCGCCCGCATGCAGCGGGTCGTGATTGAGGTAGGCGACGCTGCCGCCGTGCAGCACGGGTTCTAAACTGTCGTCGCGGATGCGCACGGCGAATTCCGCTCCCGGCGGCACATCGCCGTGGTCGACGATGTAGTCAAAATCCTCGCCTGGCACGGGGGCGGCGTAGCCCGCTGCCTCGATCGAGCGGTAGAGCGGGATGCGGCGCGGCGCGCTCGCTTCCTCCCGCCCTGTATGCATCGTGCACAGGGCGCTGACGAGGCTGCCTACCGTCTCGCGCTCGAGCGGCGAGAGCGAGCGGCACTTTTCGATTAAATCCTGCTCTGCGCGCGAGCAGACGAAGCTGCCTGAGCGGAACGAATCGCGGTAAAGGTAGTTCGGGTCGATCTCAAGCGCATCGAACAGCCGGAGCAGCACCTCCTCCTTCGGCGAGCTGACGCCGTTTTCATAGTTGCTGATGGCAGAGGGCGAAACGCCAAGCTCCTCCGCCAGTGCCGCGCGCGAGAGATGAAGCTCCTCACGCCGCAGACGCATTTGTTTGCCAAAACTCATCAAGATTCCCCCAGAAAACGCAGGCTGCGACAAGATTTGACTGTATTCTATCGCAGAAGCTTGTAACTGTCAATCAATTATAACAAGAATCTTGTAAATTTATTCTTGACATAGCAAGATTCTTGTGATATTTTGATTTTGCTGACAAGTTCTTTGTACTTGCCAGCATGCCGCGGCAATCGTTCTCCTCAGTTTGCCCGCGGCGCACGCCGCCGATACCGGTACGGCGGCTGATCCCCGCAGCAGAAAAAGAAAACGCGCCGCCCCGAAAAGGACGGACGCGAAAAAGTAGAGAGAAAGAAAATATCGAGTCAGCCCGCGGGCTGCTCGATATTTTTGCTTTTGTGGTAAAACGACGAAAGTGTGATCTCGACGCAGGCCGCAGAGCGGCTCTGATACGCCACTGGCGTATCGCTTACATTTTCCAACCACTACAAAACAAAAAGAACGAGCTGACTTTCATCAACTCGTTCTTGGTGGGGGAAGGTGGATTCGAACCACCGAAGTCACTGACAACAGATTTACAGTCTGCCCCCTTTGGCCACTCGGGAATTCCCCCGTATGAAATTGTTTGCTTGTCGGTGGAGCTGGTAGACGGATTCGAACCCCCGACCTGCTGATTACAAATCAGCTGCTCTACCAGCTGAGCTATACCAGCATCTCAGCAACGAACAGGTTGTATATTACCAGACTTCGATTCGTTTGTCAACAGAGAATTTGAAAAAAGGAGGAATTTTGTTGTACGCAGGAAAAAGACACCATGATTCGGTGCACGCGGTCTGCTCACTCTGCGCGCAGGACATTTACGCGGGAGAAACGCTGTGGTACCGGAACGGCGTGACCGTCTGCGCGGACTGCTTTCCGCGCTTTGCGCGCGAAGCGCTCCGGTCGTTTGAATACATATCAGGGGAGGCGAGCACGCTATGACGCTGTATCAGATGTCGTTTGTCTACCGCGAGGACGCGCTGCGCTTCCGTATGCGCATCACGGTGCTGCGCGAGCAGGCCAAGGCCGCACCGACGAAGGAGGAGCGCGAGCGACTCAAGCGGCGTATCTTAGAGCTCCAGCAGCTTCAGCGCCAGTCGCGCGAGCTGGCCGAGCTGACGCGGCACTATTACGAAAGGGGCTATTACCGCAATGAAAAGTACACCTTATAGTATGCGCAACAATGAAGTTTACGGCGATATGACCGCCTGGATCGCCGCGCACGCGGGCGACAACGAGAGCGACCTCATGCGCCTCAAGCGCAATCTGCGCCTTGCCCGCGAGGAGGAGCTTACCGCCCGCCAGCGCGAGCTGCTGCGCCTGCGGTACGAGGAAAACATGACCGTCACGGAGATCGCCGCGGCCATCGGGCGGGACAAGTCCACGGTGTCGCGCACGCTCTCCCGCGCGCGGAGAAGGCTTTACAAGTGCCTCCGCTATGGGCTATAATCAAAAGGTGACAAGCGAATAAGACCCGCACGGGTACATAGAATAATGGTCAGTGCGGAGAAAAGTGAGGGCAAGAGCTATGCTGCACAAAGCGCTGCAAAACAAATGGGCGCGCGTCCTGATCGCGGTTTTCGCAACATTCCTCTACGCGCTGGGCGTGAACCTTTTCGTCGTACCGATGGGCCTCTACTCCGGCGGCGTGGTCGGATTGAGCCAGATCATCCGAACACTGCTCGCGCAGGCCGTTGAGCTGCCCGCAGGGGTGGACATCGCCGGTATTTTGTACTTTCTCATCAATATTCCGGTGCTGTATCTCGCGTGGCGCGACCTCGGGCGCGCGTTTTTGATCCGCACGCTGATCTGCGTGGGCGCGTCGTCGCTCTTTTTGAGCGTGATCCAGTCGCCCGCCGTGCCGATTTTGGACGATCCTCTCGCCTCGTGCCTCGTCGGCGGCATCCTGTGCGGCTTTGCCCTCGGCTTGGCTCTGACCTGCGGCTGCTCGACCGGCGGACTCGACGTTGTCGGCCTGTGCCTCACAAAGCGCGGCAGCCGCTTCACCGTTGGACGTTTTTCGCTGGGCTTCAACATCGTGCTCTACGTCGCCTGCGCACTGCTCTTCGACATCCAGACGGCCATCTACTCCGTCATCTACACGGTGTTCTGCTCGCTCTTCATCGACCGCGGGCACCAGCAGAACATCAATGTGCAGGTGCTCATCTTCACAAGGGACGCAGACCCCGAGCTCCCGCGCAGCATCATGTCGCGCCTTGGCCGCGGCGTAACGTACTGGGAGGGCAAGGGCGCATATACGGAGAGCGACATGCGCGTGCTGTGCGTCTGCGTCTCGAAATTCGAGGCCGCGGAGCTGCAGGAGACCGTGCGTGAGCTCGATCCCCACGCCTTTTTCATCGTGCAGGAGGGCGTGCGCATCGACGGCAATTTTCTCAGAAAGATCTCGTAAATCCTTTCGGTTTTCCCGCGAAGACGCTTTGCGCAGCAGAGCGTCTTCTTTTTGTTTATTTAACTATTTTGAAAAATCATCCATGTTTTCTAAAACATTCAAGGATGTTTTATTGCGTTTTTCTATCAATCGTGATAGCATTACCTCAATCTTTTATTATGCCGCAGCAGTGTTCTTCCCCCGGAGACACGCGGCATGAAAAAGTCCCGCAGCGAATAAACAATCATCAAACCCCAATGAGATGTGGAGGGATCTTTTCATGTTTGACCAGTATTTTGAAAAATTTGATTTAGCCCCCGAGGTCACCGCAGCACTCAAAAAGTGCAAGTGCATCGCCTATGCCGAGACGAAGGAAGAGCTCGAGGAGATGGCCTACGGTCCCACGCACACCTCCCGCTATGACGTGGTCTACCCCATTGAGGGCAATGGCACGGTCAAGGAAGCGGAGGTCGTGCGCTGCAAGAACGGCTGCGTCGTCAACTTCATGGAAGACTACATGCGCCGCCGCGACCCGAACAGCATGGCCATCGGCGACGATCTGCCCTCCGACAAGCCGCGCTTTAAGGACCGCTTCGGCTACGAGTTTTCGTCCCTTCGTCAGGAGACGCTCGACTGGCTCTCCACGCAGCAGGTCATCATGCTGCCGTTTTCCGCCGGTCCGCGCGGCCACGGCTATCCGAGCCTGATGATCTGCCCGCTCAATGCCGCGTTCTTCGCGCTGTCGCTGGCGAACATGCAGGGCTTTACGAGCATTGTCGATGTGCCTGAGCACTATAAGCCCCGCGCCATCATCTTCGTTGCGCCCCCGTTCCGTCACACGCACTTTGACGGCAAGCAGGTCGTCGTGCACAACCGCTCCAAGGAGATGCACGAGGTCTGGGCCTACAACCTCTATCCGGGCCCCAGCGCCAAGAAGGGCGTTTTCTCGCTGCTGCTCGACATCGGCGAGCAGGAGGGCTGGGTCTGCTGCCATACAAGCGCGGCCATGGTCGAAACGCCGTATGAGTGCGAGGTCGTGTTCATGCACGAGGGCGCGTCCGGCGGCGGCAAGAGCGAAATGCTCGAGGACTTCCACCGCGAAGAGGACGACCGCCTGCTCATCGGTACGCACACGGTCACGGGCGAAAAATATTACATGACGCTCGGCGAGAGCTGCAAGATCCACCCCATTGCCGATGATATGGCCTGCGCGCTCAAGAGCTTCCAGGATCCCGAGAGCGGCAAGCTGCGCATCCTCGATGCCGAGGACGGCTGGTTTCTGCGTATGGACGGCATGAATGCCTACGGTAACAGCCCGCTTTATGAGCGCATCTGTATCCATCCGAGCGAGCCGCTGGTCTTCTTCAATATGGACGGCGTCCCCGGTGCGACCTGCCTCATCTGGGAGCATGTGATCGAGTCGAACGGCAAGCCCTGCTCCAACCCGCGCGTCATCCTGCCGCGCAAGATGGTTGACAACATCGTGCCTGATACCGAGCCCGTCGAGGTCGACGTGCGCAGCTTCGGTGTGCGCATGCCGCCCTCTACTGCGAAAGACCCGAACTACGGCGTCATGGGCATGCTGCAGGTCGTGCCGCAGTCCATTGCCTGGCTGTGGAGACTCATCTCTCCACGCGGCTTCAAGAACCCGTCCATCGCCGATACGAACGCCGGCAGCGGCCTGAAGGCCGAGGGCGTCGGCTCCTACTGGCCGTTCGCCACGGGCCTCAAGGTCACGCAGGCGAATCTGCTGCTCGAGCAGATCATGTCTGCGCCTAAGACGACGAACGTGCTGATCCCGAACCAGCACATCGGCGCTTATCATGTTGGATTCATGGGCGAGTGGCTCTCGCGCGAATACCTCGCGCGCCACAACGGTTTTGTGCGCGAAAAGCATCTGGTCCCCGCGCGCTGCCCGCTGTTCGGCTACGCGCTCGATGAAATGAAGCTCGACAGCCAGTTCATCCGTCAGACGTTCCTGCGCCCCGAGACGCAGTCCAAGCTCGGCAACGCGGGCTACGACGCCGGCGCCAAGATCCTGACCGACTTCTTCAAAGAGCAGCTCCAGCAGTTCGTTTCCGACGATCTCGACCCGCTGGGCCGCGAGATCATCGATTGCTGCCTGCATGACGGCACGCTGGACGATTATCTCCAGCTCACGCCGATGAAGCTGAAGTAATTTCAGAACTTTTTTCAGAAAATTCCCTCACCTGACGTGGGGAACGCGGGAAAGGGGAACATTCTCTCACGTGAGAGAATGCTCCCTTTCTTCGCACAAGTGCGAGGGGGTATGCCGCCTGCGGGCGGCGGGGGCAAAGGGGCCATTCTCTTTCGCAAAAGAGAATGGCCCCTTTGGAACCCCAAGAGA
>OGZZ01000792.1_pt1 | contig 24635 bp, 13 predicted proteins | sample 1577021 | NCBI WGS metagenome assembly OGZZ01 (sample SAMEA3541526, study PRJEB24748) | human gut metagenome | biome: human gut; feature: human-associated habitat; material: faeces | place: China | collected 2012
CAGGCAGGCGCTTGGCAGCGCGCGCCACCTGCGTGAGCGGATTTTTAATGTACTGTGCCTCATCGAGCACCACGCGGGCAAAATCCTGCTCGACGTACTCGTCGATATCGCGCCGCATAAGGTCATACGACGTTACGACCACGTTATGCTCGGCCACGCCGGCAATCTGTACACGACGTTGAGCCTTGGCGCCCACAATGGCGCACACATCGAGCGACGGGGCAAAGCGCTCCAGCTCGGCAGTCCAGTTGTACACGAGTGAGGCCGGGCATACCACGAGCGTGGGCTTGGTGTCCCCCGCCTCCACGCGCGCCAGGATATGCGCGATCATCTGGAGCGTTTTGCCCAGGCCCATGTCGTCGGCCAAGATGCCGCCAAGGCCCAGGTGTTCGAGCGAGCCGAGCCACTGGTATCCGTCGACCTGGTAGCCGCGCATCGTTGCCTTGAGCGATGCCGGCACCGTAAAGTCCATCTTGCCGAGCGTGTCCAGGCGCTCGACGGTGCGGCGGAACGCAGCGTCGCGATCGGCCTCGAGCGCCGGCGTGCGTGCGAGCATGCTATCGACAAAAAGGGTACTCGACGCGGGAAGCGACACGCCGTCGAGCAGGTCGACGGCATCGACGCCTAGGTCCTCGGCAAGACCAAACGCGGCACGCGCTCCCTCATCCAGGCGCACGATGTCGCCGGACGTCAGGCGCGCGAACGTCTGGTGGCGCTTGTACGAGTCCAGATAGATGGCAAGATCTGCCGCCGAAAGGCCGCTCGCGCCCAGTTCGACATCGAGCAGGCTACTCTTGACGGTCGCGCGCACCGAGAGCTTGGGCGCAGGGCGGACCGAAATCTGGCGCAGACGGTCGCTGAGCATGACCTCGCCCAGCTCGGACAGGGCAGACAGGCCCTCGGTCAGCAAGTGGAACAGGCTCTCGTCATCGCGCTCCTCAAACGCCAGGCCGCCCTCGTAGAAATCGAAGTACATGGCAGCCGTGTCCATAACGCGAAACTCCGCCAGCGTATCGCGGGGCGGAACGCCGGGGCGTTGCTCTTCGAAAGGACTGCCCGGAGCACCAAGACTAAAGAGATCAGCCGACCAATCGCCGTAGGTAACCGTAATTTTGCAGGTCACAAGACCATCGTCGACGCCGATTGCCATGGCAAAGCTCGCCTCGGGTGCCACAGTATCGAGCGCGGCGGGCGCGGTGAGGTCGGTATAGTCGCGCAAAATGGGCAGCGCCATACGGCAGAACTCACCCACCTGCTCGGCGGCAATATGGGCGGGCGTGCGGCACGGCAGCAAGCGCGACAAAAAAGGTGCGGCATGCTGAGCAAATGCAGCGTCGGTACGGCGCGCGCGGCGCGTGTCAACCAAGTAGGCGGCATCGCCCGACGCAAAGCAGTACATATCGGCGGGCAGGCGCAGGTCATAGCTACCACCAGCCGCCGGCGCGATTTTGGCGGCAAGAAGTGGTGGGCGCTTAGCGGACGCCTCGTCCTCCCCTTGCGGAGACAGCTCAACCGCCACGTCGTAGGTGCGACGCGTCGTCGTCCCCCGCGACCAGGCGGGCTCAAAAGAGATGGTCTGGCCGCGCAGCAGGTCCAGCACATATACGATGCTATGCTCGGACAGCGGCAACTGACGCTCGGCAACAAAACCGCTGCGGGCAAAGTCGTACGACGCCGAACGCGAGCTTGTGATGTCATCGAGATAGGCAACTGTCGTCACAACAAGGTTGAGCAGCTTTGTCGATGTTTCGTCAAAGGCCTCAGGTGAATGGACAAACGTGAGCTTCTTGCCATAGGAGAACGTGCCGCCGCGCACGTAGGCATCGGCCATGCCGTCGATGTCCTTGACCACGTAGGAGACCGATCCACAGCGAATGCGGAACTCGAGCGCCCAGCTAAAGCGGTCAGCGAACAGCGGATTGTAGTACGGCACCAACGAGGGCTCCAACGCCGCTTTGGGGGCGTCGGGATCAACGGCACCGGCAAGTTTGCGGCGCATGCTCGCCAGCTCATCCATGCGCGCGTCCGAAAGATCGGAAAGCGCCGCCACAAGGCTCGGGCTCGTGGGGACGGGCGCCGGGAAGGGAAAGTTGGGGTTGACGGCCGGCGCGGCGGACGCGGCGCGCGCGGGCTGTTTCGGCTGCGCCGTAAACGTGCGAACCGGCGTGCGCAGCCCCTCAACAGGCTCAATGCCGCTGGTGTCCAGGTACGCCAGCGCTGTGGCGATGGCGTGCTTGCACATACCGGGATAGCGGTATGCGGCGGGGCAGTCGCAGTCGTAGTCGATAACCTCGTGCTCGTCCATATCGAGCGCCACGTGCGTCTTGTACAGGTCGCCGCGCGAGCCGCGCACCGAGCCCTCAACCGTCACGTTTTTGGAGAAGCGCGAGCCGCTGTCCTCAATCGACAGCACGGCGCCGTTGAGCATGAGCGAGCGGCCCTTCATAAAGGTGCCGCTCAACGCCGCCTCTTTGCGAAGCGCCTGCACAAACGTCCCCTGCGCCATCACTTCCTCCAATCTCACCCGGGGTAGCTTAGATAACCGTCACGCGACCCTGGTTACCCACAATCGCCTTTGCCTCGGCCAGCAGCGGAATCGAGCGCGCGTTGACCTTGGCCGGCACCTCGGCACGTAGCACGCGCCCGTCCACCTGCTCGATAAAGATCTCCACGCGGTCGCCGCCCGGGTTGGCGGTAAGCACCGTGGCAAGACGCGCCATATTGCCCTGGCTAAAGCGGCTGTTGGGCACCATGACCTCAAACACCTTGGGCTTGTTGTTCTCCTCGTTAAGCTCGAGCGGCACGATCTCCTGCGCGATGATCTGGTCGCCGCGGTCCGAGCGCTCGAGCTTGCCCTTAATGCGCACAAAGGCATCGGACAGCTGCGCGCCGGTCTCGGGATCGACCTCGCCGTACAGGTACCCCTCGGCCTCCTTGTAGGTCTTGGGGAACACGACGACGGTGGCCTCGCCTTCCATGTCCTCGAGCTGCACGATGCCCATGGGGTCACCGTTTTTGGTCACGCGCTTGGACACGCTCGAGACCATGCCGGCCCACCACAGCGCCTTGCCCTCGGGAATTTCCTGGTTGATGGTGCCGCCCGTAGGATTCTGAACTTCGTAGCCGGTGTCGATCTGCGAGAACGAGAAGTCACGCGCCTTGGCTAGTGCATACTCAAACGGGCGCAGCGGGTGGTCCGAGACATAGATGCCCAGAACCTCCTTCTCCTGACTCAACTTGAGGTGGCGGTCCCATTCCTGGCCATCCGGATCGGGCACGCTCACCTCAAAGCCCGAGCCCTCAACGTCGCCAAACATATCGAAGAACGACGTCTGGCCGCTCGCGCGATCCTTCTGGCGCTTTACCGCGGCATCGATGATGTTCTCGGGGTTGTTCTTGTCCACAAAGTGCATCATCTGGCGACGCGGATACCCCGTGGAGTCGAAGGCGCCTGCCTTGATGAGCGATTCGATCACGCGGCGGTTGGCCTGGCTCGAGTCCACGCGCTCGACAAAGTCGTGCAGCGTCTTAAACGGGCCGCCCGCCTCGCGCTCGGCGATAATCGCCTGCGCCACGCCGGTGCCCACGCCGCGGATGCCGGCCAGACCAAAGCGCACGCCCTCCTTGGTAGCCGTGAACTCGGTACCGGACTCGTTGACATCTGGCGACAGCACGGGGATGCCGTCGTGACGGCATGCCGAGACGTAGTGCACGATCTTGTCGGTCTTGCCCGTATAGGACGTCAGAACGGCCGCCATGTACTCGTGCGGATAGTGCGCCTTGAGCCACGCCGTCTGCATAACCAGAATGGCGTAGCCGGCGGAGTGCGACTTGTTGAAGGCGTAGGACGCGAACTCGAGAACATCGTCCCAAATCTTCTGGGCGACCTCGCGCGTATAGTTGTTCTTGATGGCGCCGTTCATCCAGTGGTCGTAGGTGGTCTCGTCGGAGCCATCCTCCCAGTGGAGCACCGTCGACGTGAGCAGCTTGATTTTCTTCTTAGCCACGGGCTTACGGATACGCGAGTCCGATTCGCCCTTGGAGAAGCCGCACATCTCGACGGAGATGAGCATAACCTGCTCCTGGTAGACCATGGTGCCGTAGGTTTCGCCCAGGATGTCGTCCAGGCGGTCGTCGTAGGAGACCGCCGGCTCCTTGCCGTTCATACGGTTGATGTAGGACGAAACCATGCCGGCGCCCAGCGGGCCCGGGCGGTACAGGGCGATCAATGCTACGACGTGCTTGTACTCGGTGGGCTTCATGTTCTTGATCGTGGCCGTCATGCCTGCGGACTCGACCTGGAAGACGCCGGCGGTGTGGCCGGAACCCATGAGCTTAAAGATCTCGGGGTCGTCAAAAGGAATCTCTTCCTCTTTGATGTCGATGCCGAAGTTCTTTTTGATGTTTGCCTTGGCCTTGGAGATAACAGTCAGCGTGCGCAGGCCCAAGAAGTCCATCTTGAGCAGGCCCATGTCGGCAACGGTATGACCCTCGTACTGGGTAATCTCGACGCCGCCCTTGGTGTCGAGCTTGGTGGGCACGTGCTCGTTGACGGGGTCGCGGCAGATCAGAACGGCGCACGCGTGCACGCCCTCGCCACGGGTGAGGCCCTCGATTGAGAGCGCCGTGTCGATGATGCGGCGGGCGTCGTCGTCCTTTTTATATGCCTCGGCAAAATCGGGGTTAAACAGGTCCTCTTTGCCGGGTTGCTTTTCGAGCACCTGTTTGAGCTTGACCTTGGGGTCGCTCGAGACCATCTTGGACAGACGCTGGCCCATGTAGACCGGGTAGTCCAGGACGCGAGCGGCGTCGTTGATGGCCTGCTTGGCCTTAATGGTCGAGTAGGTGATGACGTGGGTGACCTTCTCGGGGCCGTAGAGCTGGCGAACGTGCTCCACGACCTCGAGGCGCCGCTCATCGTCGAAGTCCATATCGATATCGGGCATCTCGGTACGCTGCGGGGACAGGAACCTCTCGAACATCAGGCCGTTCTCGAGCGGATCGAACGCGGTAATGTTCATGGCGTAGGCGACGATAGCGCCGGCGGCCGAGCCACGGCCGGGGCCGACGCCGATGCCGTTGTCCTTGGCCCATTGCACGTACTCGGCGACGATCAAAAAGTAGGCGGCAAAGCCCTTGTCGCAGATGACCTTGTATTCGTACTCAAAGCGCTCTTTGATGTTGACGCCACCGATCTCGCGCGTGGCCCAGTCGTCACCGTAGTGCTGGCGCAGGCCCTTCTCGCACTCGCGGCGGAACTGGCTCTCGTGTGTCTCACCGGGGTCGAGCAGCGGGAAGCGCGGCAGGATGATGGAGTCCCAGTCCAGCTCTACGTAGCACTTGTCGGCGATCTCGAGCGTGTTGTCGCAGGCCTCGGGGCAATACGGGAACATCGCCCGCATCTCCTCCTCGGTCTTCATATAAAACTCCGAGCCGGTCATGCGCATGCGGTTGGGGTCGTCGACCTTGGCGTTCATGCCAATGCACATGATGACGTCCTGCACCGGCGCGTCCTCGCGGCGCAGGTAGTGGAAATCGTTGGTGGCAATGACCTTGACGCCCACCTGCTTGGCGATATCGATGAGCGTGCGGTCCATCTGCTCGTCGGTCAGGCCATTGTCGGTGGTGATGCCGTGTTCCTGGATCTCGATATAAAAGTCGCCAGGTTCGAAGGTGTCGCGGAAGGTCTCGGCCCACTTGATGGCGCCCTCCATGTCACCGCGGTCGATGTATTTGGGAATGATGCCCGCGATGCAGGCGCTCGTGCAGATCATGCCCTTGGCATGGCGGCGCAGGTTGTCGAGCGTCACGCGGGGCTTGTAGTAAAAGCCCTGCACGGCGGCCTCGGAGACCGTCTGCATCAGATTGACGTAGCCCTCCTGGTCTTTGGCCAGAAGGATCATGTGATAAAGCTCGGGCTTATGGTCGCGGGCAAGGGTCTCGTCCGGCGTAAAGTAAACCTCGCAGCCAAAGATGGGCTTAATGACCAGGGGCGGCTTGAGCTCGTCGATGTTGCCCTTCTCGTCCCACATGGCCATGTCCTTCACATACTGGGCATGCTCGCGCGGGTTTGCCTCGGGATCGGGCTCCACCAGCTCGTCGCAGCGGTCCTTTTCCAGGAAGGCCTTGTCGTGGCTCCAGGTTTTGTACTCGGGCGTGTTGTGGTTGACGGCGTCGCAGGCCAGCGCCAGGTCGGGTACGCCGTACATGTAGCCGTGGTCGGTAATGGCCACGGCGGGCATGCCAAGCTCAACGGCACGGTTGACCATATCCTGGATACGGGTTGCGCCGTCGAGCATGGAGAAGACAGTGTGATTGTGCAGATGGACGAATGCCATGTGATGAGCTCCGATGCGGGTTCGTGTTCTGACTGAACGATTTTACCCCACGGCACGGACAGCACCCGAACCTAGCCAAACCCACACGGCTCCTACTGAGTTGCGATGAAATACGGACAGTTTGGCGGCTTTTTTGGCCAAAACAGTCCGTATTCCACCGCAGGTTGTTGAGGGTTAGAGGTTGTAGGTGACCACCTGGGGCTCGCAGGGGTTGGCGGGATCGGCCTGCTCCACGCGGACGAACTTGACGGCCACGGCCTCAAAGCCCGCCTTGTGCAGAACATCGGCGTAGACGCGCGCCTGCAGGGCGTGCTTCTCCCGCAGCTGTTCCGGCGTCTCGTCCGGCGTGCCGCCCGTCTTGTAGTCGATGACCAGCGCGCGTGACGAATCCGCCGGGTTCGTCGCCAAAGCGTCGATGGCGCCCTCGGCATATGCACCGTAGCGAGCGATGTCCTCGTCCTCGCAGCCCAGCGAAAAGAACGGCACCTCGGCGCGAACGCACGGCCACGCGAGCAGATCGGCACGAACAGCCGACTTGAGCCAGCGGTCCAGGGCAGCGTCGAAGCGTTCGCGCTGCTCCGGCGTCAGGCACCACAGACGCGCCAGCGCATCGGCACGCTCAGAGGACAGCGCATCGGCACCCATCTCGATGAGCCACTGGCAGGCGGCATGGAAGGCCGAACCCAAGGCCATGGGGTTGCCGGCGGGCTCAACGGCGGCCACGTCTGCATCCGTCATCTCGGAACCATCCGACTCCGCATCATCGCTGGCCTCGTCCATGGGCACGTGTGCCTCGACGGCACGGTCCTCGGACTCGGCATGCAGCGCCGCAGCAATTGACGAGTAGCTGTACGAATCGCGCTCCGGATACGGGCAGGTGCCCATGCGCACGCCCACCGCCTGGGGATACACGAGCTCAAACGCATCGGGCTCGGGGTCGGCAGGACCGGGCACAGTTGAGGGCGAAGCATTATCAGCGACATCGACATCGCCGCGAACAAGCCTGCCCTCGGCATCCAGCGAAGCGTTAGCCTCAGACGCCTGCTCGCCAAACGTAAAGTCCGACAGCGAGATGAGCTCGTAGTCGCCCGGCTGGGAGTTGTCGAACACCAAACGGTCGCTATCGAGCTGCGGCATGTCCAGACTGTCGGTCGGCAGGATGCGGCGCAGCACGTCGTAGGTCAGATCCGTCTCGACATCGAAGGTCGGCGCCGTCACCTTGCCGCGGCTCACGCCGGCGTCCATCGCCAAAATGACCAACTCGCGCGCTCGCGTCATGGCGACATAGAGCAGACGAGCCCGCTCCTCGAGCGAAAGCTGCAGGTCGGCGTTGCGCAGGCGGGCAAACGCCTCGGCGGGAGAGCCCGTCGCGCAGACGTCCTCCATAAGCTCCGGCGGCAGCCACAGCGACGTGCCCTTGCCCTTAAACGCGTGTTCAAACTGCTTTTTGACGTCATCGCCCTTCACGAAGGTCCCGTCGGCAAGCTTAACGCCATCGAAACGAGCCGGCAGCGCCACGACTTGCGCCCCACCGTCGACGCGACCCATCTGCGCCGCACCCGAGGACTTACGCACGCCAAAGCACTCGGCGACCGCCACGACCGGATACTCCAGACCCTTGGACGCATGCACGGTCATGATGCGTACCGCGCCGTCACCCTCCTCGTTGAGCGCGCCCGGGGCCTCCTTGCCCGCCAAGAAGCGGTCGAAGGCGAGCGCAATGGAGCGCGGCGAGTTGCCGAACTCGGCCTCCGCCTCGGCCACGGCGTCGAGAGCCTTGAGCACGTTGGCGGCAATGGCCTTGCCCTCGGGACCGCGCTGCGCCAGGCGCACGAACCAGCCGGAGGCATTGACCGCGTCGCGCGCGACGGCGGCGAACGAATCGCGCCCCACGCGACGAAGTGCGTAGCGTAGCACCTCGCGGGCGCGCGTCACGAGCGGCAAGCCCTGCAAGCCCGGCACGTCGAAATCGCTCATGATGCCCGCGTCGATATTCCGGCGCGAGGTCTCACCCGTCTCGCTATCGAGCTTGGTCGCCAGCGCCAGGAACTCCTGGGCGCCGAGCGCAAACATCGGCGAGGCCAGCAGCGGCATAAGGCCCTGCGCCGTATCGGCCGGATTGGCAAGCGCGCACACCAGGGCGCGCACCGTCTGCACCTCGGCTGCTTGGGCAAAGACCGAGCCGCCCGCGATGACGCAGTCGAGCCCCTGGTCGCGGAAGGCCTGCGCATAGACATCGGCGTTGGTCATGCGACCCAGCAGCAGGACCATGCTGCCCTGGGGCTGTTCTTTATCGGCAAGCGCGCGGAAACGCTCGGCAATCGCACGAGCTTTCGCCTGCGTTCGCTCCTGCGTGCTGCCACCGGCAACGAAGACTGCCTGGCGGCGCGAAGCCTTTGCCTTGAGCTTGTCCTCGCGATCGTCACTCGGCTCAAGATCCAAGAACCCCTGCATCAAACCACCAGTATCGCCGTCAAAGACGCGCGCCACATAGCGCAGCACCTCATCGTGGCTGCGGAAGTTGCGCACGAGCTTGACGAGCTCGCCGGCGGGGACATCGGAGACGGCAGCCGTCTCGGGCGCAGCAGAGGAGCCCACCTTGCGCTCCTGGCGACGGAATACCTCGACCTCGGCGCCACGGAAGCGGTAGATCGACTGCTGCGCATCGCCCACGGTGCACAGCGCGCGCTCCCCCGCGCCCGTCAGATAGCGAATCAGATCGACCTGCATCTGGTCGGTATCTTGGAACTCGTCAATCATGACCATCTTAAAGCGGCCCTCGTAGGCGGCTCGGATGGCGGGATAATCGCGCAGCGCCTCGTATGCCATGCGCAACAGATCGTTATTGTCGAGTGCGGACTGGTCAGCCTTGAGCGCACGGTACTCCGTCTCTACGGCACGGGCAAGCCCCGTCAGCGCATCAAGTGCCGGGTCACCGCAAGCCAGCACAATATTGACGAACGTGTCGGCAGCCTCTGCCTTGAGAAGCTCGACATTCTCCTTTGGGAACATCTTACTCGCCCGAGGCATGCTGCATGACATCATGAGCCGCGCCACATCCGCCATGGTCTTGCCGCTCGCCTCGAACGCGTCGATGGCCTCGAGCGCCACCTGCGCTTTCTCGGTCGTGGCCTTGCTTGCGCCCAGCGCCGCACGATAGGCATCGGCAAGCGCCGAGGTGTCGGCCTGGCCACGCGCCACGCACACATCGTCCATCCCGCCCGGCAGCTGGCTCGAGAGCTCCAGCAGGTCGCGCACCAGGCCTTTGATGGTGGTACCGGCGCCAAACTGCCCGCCCTCGCCCGCCATGGGATACCAAGCGTAGAGGGCCTTGAGCGAAGCGGCGAGCTCGGACGCGGCATCGGGCGCCGTCGCGCGCCCCAGCACATGCTCAACAGCCTGATCCATAAGCTCATCGGTATCGGTAAGCACCGTGAACTCGGGGTCGATGCCCAGCTCCAGCGCATGCGCGCGCAGGATGCGCGAGCACATGCCGTGAATGGTCGAAATCCAAGCGTCGTCGACCGTCAGGGCCTCCTCGTCCATCCCCTCGTCGATAAGCGCACGGCGCACGCGGTCGCGAATCTCGGCCGCAGCGTCTTTGGTAAAGGTAATGGCGAGCACTTGGTCCAGATGCTCGACAAACGGACCGGATTCGGGCGAGAGCGCGTAGACGATGCGGCGCGTAAGGGTAAAGGTCTTGCCCGAACCGGCGCCCGCCGAGACAAACAGCGGGCGGTCGAGCGTTTTGACGACTTGCAGCTGTTGCGGCATCAAAGTCGAAAGATCCATGGTCTACACGTCCCTCCTTACAAACGTTCCTTCGTGGTTATACGAGCAGCGCGCATGCGCGGCCTGCGCCGACGTCGGATCGACAGCGGCGACGTCGCCCGCCTCGAGTTCGCGCAAGCGCTCGGCGATGCCGGCCTCCACGCGGTCGAGCAGCGCATCGAAGTCCATGTTGCCGCCCTCGCCCGGAAAGCCCTTCTTAAGGCCCGGAATGCGGCCGTCACCGCGCTCTTCCTCGAGCAGCTCGGCGCTCGCGGCACCGCGCAACGCCGGCTTGCCGCCCTTGGTCGAAAAGTAGAGCGCCGCGCGGGTGTCCAAATCCAGCGCCCGGCGCATGGCCTGCGCGTAGATGAGTGTCTGGGTATGGGGCGGTAGCCAGCGCGGATCATCGATGGGGGCCTCACCCGACTCCTCGTCGCGAACCGTGGGGTCGGCGAGCTTAAACTCCTCGACACCCGAACGATGCTTGTAGTCGATTACCACGGCGCGATTCTCGGCATCCACATCCACGCGGTCGATGCGCCCGCCGAGCGGCCAGCCGGCATACTCAACTTTAAGATCGTTAAAGGCAAACTCCAGATAGCGCGGAGCAAAGGGGGCAAGCGCCTCGGACTCGTAGGCAAGCACGCCCTCCAGCTGCGGCAAAATCTCGGCCACCTGCCGCTCCTCCACCGGGGAGAGCGGCACAAGCGGGCCCTCCGTGCCTCGCTTGCCGGCGTGCTCGGCCAACGTCTCGTCAAAGATCTCGCGCAGCAGCTCCTGAGCGCGCGGCAGATTCTCGGGCGTCACGCGCTCCATGCCCTCCTGGGGCAGACGGGCATGCAAGTGTTCCAGCACGTCGTGGACAAAGTTGCCCTTCTCCATATTGCCAAAGCCAGCGTCGATCGACTGGGGCTTCACGCGGTACGAGACGAACCAGCATAGCGGGCAGGTCGAATAGGCCTCGATCTGCGAGGCAGACGTCAGGCGCGGCACCAGCGGCGCATCCTCGCCCTCGCCATCGCGACGACGCAGGACCAAATACGGAATGGCTTCATCGCTCAGATGCTGAGGAGCTTCGCAGGTCACGCGCTCGCGCCTAAGACCTTCGCCTGCCGCGGGATCGAAGTCCCTTACGATATCGCCCTCACCCACGCACTTCGCCTTGTCGGCGCCAACGGCCTTAGCGTCGTCAGCGGCCTTGTCGGCGTCAGCGGCCTTAGCATCGTTAGCGGCCTCGGCATGCGCCCGCAACTCGGTCCACACGGCCGCCGGATAGCACTCGCGCGCCTGACGATCGTGGGTCACACGGGCGAGCGTAACCGGACCACGCGACGCTTGTATCGCGCGGCCAAAGCGTGCGCGCAGCAAGGCCGCAGGCTCAAGCGTCACACCGCTGCGATCTAACTCTGCCGTCAGCGTTGCCAGCGGGCCCTCCTCATGTGAGAGCGGATAACTGTCCAGGTCGACGTCGGCAAACAGCACGGCATCGTAGCTGCCGGGGCGCAGGGCCGCCGCATCGGCAAGCGAAGCAAAGCGAACCTGGGCGCGTGGCGCACGGTCAACCTCGTAGGTCTCGTAATCGTAGGCGGCGCTACGCTTGTCCACCTTGGTGCGAATGTCATCGAGCACGGGCACGGTCGCGGCCTGCGACACGTCGAGCGCACGGGCGCCATTCATAAGGATGTCGATGACGTGGCGCAGCAGGGCCACCTCCGCCTGGCGACGGGCCTGACCGTCGAGACCGCCAAGTGCGCGATCGGGCAGTGCCTCGGCAACGGCAAGCATGGCCTTGAGCGCCGTCACGGGTTTGTCGCGCCACAGCGCCTGGAACACGCCCGAGATCACGCACGGCACGTTCTTAAACCAGTTCTCGTCGCTCGCCGCTTTACGCGCGCCCCTCACCTGGCCCTGCACGCTCTGCAGCAGGCTCTTGACGCCCGCAGTGGTCTTGCTGCGCGACAGTCGCATATTCTTGTCGAACGTGCGCGCGCTGGCGGCGTCGGCACCCGAAAGCGGGCTGTAAATCCAGTCGGTAAGCTCCGGAGCGGGCCACCACTCAGTCTTAGAAGCTGCCCCTTCGTCGGCGGCCTTCATACGCTCGATCAGGTTGGCGAGCGCCGTGAACTGCCTGCCCGCAATGGATTGGGAAAACGCCGTGAACTCGGCCGTCTCGGCAGCAACGTGGCGCGCCGCCAAACGAGCGGCAAGCTCGCCGAACAGCTGGGGTGCCCGGGCAGAAACAACGAGCACGCGTACGGGGTCGGCGGGTGTTGCAGCAACTTTATCGTCCTTGGACTCCTTGTGCGCTTTCACCAACTTATCGATGACGTCCGCATAAGCATGGGCACGGGCATGGGGGCCGGCGACCTCAATAAAGGCAGGCTGAGCAGCGGACTTGGAGGCAGTCTGGGGCGCGGCGGCGCCCTCCCCCAGCGGCGCGATCTCAAACAGCACACCGCGGACATCAAATGCCGCGGCAAGCTCCTCGCGCATCGCCGCTTGCTCGCGGGCAAGCAGCACGACAACCTCTCCCCCGTTGTTTGCCACGGCGGACAGCAGCTCGAGCAGGCTATACGTAAATGACGCGACGCCGCGCACGCAAACGGCGCGGGCGCACCCCGGCAGGTTGTCGGCCAAAGCGCCGGCCATAATGTCAGCCGCCTCGCAGGGCTCGACCATATCTCGACGGTCCAAACCGCGCGCATAGGCGCACAAAAGTTCAAACACGCGAGCCTCGGCGTCGCTTTTGGGCTTGGGCTTGCAAACGTTGTCGCAGCAACGCTCGGCACCTGTCCCTGCCACACCCGGCAGCACATCGCGAGCCATACGCGCGAGCATACGCACCGTGCCCTGGCTGCGCGAAAGCGGCTGCAGGTCGGCGTCGTCGAGACGCGCTACCATGTCCGAAAACAGCATCTGGCGCTGCAGGTTGTCGACGAAACCGCGCCCGTCGCCCAAAAGCTCCCAAAGCGAGCGAAGCCACGATGTAGGCGTCTTGTAGTCAATACCCAGCGAAACGCCGGCTTCCGCCGCATCATGACGGCACAGGTCGAGCTCGGCAAACGTTGGCGCCAGCAGCACGGCACGCCCGTGGCGGGCAATAAGGTCGGCAAGCAGCGCCGCCTCGGCATCGCTCAAATCCGCGCCGGCGTTGGTGGTATAGATTCGAACAGGCATGGTCCTCCACTCAAACCGTTCGCAATATTCAATGCTTTCATCCTACCCGCCCGCGCGGACAGATTTGCCCCACGCCAACAGATTTGACCCCTTGGAGACGGAGGAAAATGGATCACCGAGGAGGTCAGTCTAACCCAGTGATCCGTTTTCCTCCGTCCCCAAAGGATCAAAAAACCGCCCCCGAAGGGACGGTTCTGCGCAATTCGTTTTTACCGCTGGCCTACTCGCCATCCTCCAGCTTGATGAGGATCTTGCGATAGCCGCCGTACTCGCCGTTGAGTGCCTTGGACACGCGGCTCACCGTAGTGGACGAAGCGCCGGTGCGGGCCTGAACCTCAACATAAGGCTCGCCCTCATCCAGATAACGCGCAACCTGCAGACGTTGCGAAAGATCGCAGATCTCGCGCGGCGTGCAGATATCGGTCAAAAACGCCTGGATATCCTTCTCGTCATCCAAAAGACTAAATGCGTGGACCAGCTGCTTGACATCAGGCTTGTCAAACATGTTCTCGATATTCATCGATCACCGCCAAACCCGCCATAAGGCATCGAAGTTGATACTGACATCGGGCATCGTTCGCCCGTTCTATGCAATAGGGCAACGCCTGTGGCTTTTGCCCGTAGCAGTGTAGCACACCACCAAACTAAAGCGACAAGACTCTCTGACAGCGGCGCGTTTTTCAGGACGAACGCCGTTTTGAAACCGAATGCGCACGTAAGCTCCACGAATATTTGAGACAATGGGCGGCCAAACAGAGCCGTGCCCGAGCATCTGTCCGAGTTGCAAAGGCATGTGCCTCTCACGCTCCCTCACCACGCCATGCGCAAGAAAGGATTCACACCATGCGCTTTATGCTCAACTGGCTTTTGACCTCAATCGCCATCGCGATCGCAACGTTTCTCGTCCCCGGCATTCAGCCCTTCGGCATGGCCGACGCCTGGGTCTGCTTTGCCTTCGTGGGACTGTTCCTCAACATCGTCGACTCGCTCGTTAAGCCGTTCCTGACGGTCATCTCGCTGCCACTCACTATTATCACGCTTGGTATTTTTCAGCTTGTGGTCAACAGCTTTATGCTCGAGCTGGCCAGCTACCTGTCGGTCAATCTGCTGGGCGCGGGTATCTCCATCGCCAGCTTTGGATCGGCGTTTATGGGCAGCATCCTGGTATCCATCATGCGCAGCATTCTCGACAGCATCGCCCGGAACTAAAGCGACCGGATACGGACCGCCACAACACGCCAAAACGAAGGCCGTCCATCGCAACGATGGGCGGCCTTGCCATTTGTCGAGCCTCAGAGGGCAGGAAAATCTACCATTTCTACCCCGTCCCCCAATAGCAGGTGGGGCTAGATGACGTAGTCGTAGCCCTCGCTGGGGGCGACGAGCGTATCGAGCGTCACGCCATCGAGGTAGTCGTTGATGAGCTTGTCCAGGTTCTTCCACACATCGAGTGTGGGACACTCATCCGAACGCGAACAGCCCTTGCAGTCGCCGTCCAGGCATGCGACCGGTGCCAGACTACCCTCGGTCAGGCGCAGAATCTCGCCCACCGTGTACTGCTCGGGCGGGCGCGTGAGCACGTAACCACCGCCCTTGCCGCGCATGCCCGAGAGCATATTGGCGCGCACGAGTGTGGCCAAAATGTTCTCCAGATACTTCTCCGAAATCCCCTGACGCGCGGCGATCTCTTTGAGGGGAATGCGGCCTGCCGCCTGGTGCTCGGCCAGGTCGACCATAACGCGCAGGGCATATCTGCCCTTTGTGGAAACCAACATATATATTGCTGCCTTTCGGTCTTTTAATTCGTAGAAATTCTAGCCGAAATATTGGTTTTGAAAATACCTATTCCCGTCAAGATGGTTAATCGACTCGTAATAATCTTCTATTTCCTATTGCATTACTAGGCTTTAGTGCCTACTATGCTTGCCAACAGCAAAACGAACAACCCATAAGGTTTGTGGGTTTCGTTGCTACACACACCGTAAAACCACACGGTATCCAGTCATTTGAACACTTTGGAGGTTCACCATGAGCAATGTGTACACATCCATCGATCAGCTTATCGGCCACACTCCGCTTCTGGAGCTCACTCACTTTGAGGCCGATGAGGACCTCAAGGCCCGCGTGCTCGTCAAGCTGGAATACTTCAACCCCGCCGGATCCGTTAAAGACCGCGTCGCCAAGAACATGATTGACGAGGCCGAGAAGGCAGGCAAGCTCGTGCGTGGCGGCGACTACACCATCATCGAGCCCACGAGCGGCAACACCGGCGTCGGCATCGCCTCGGTGGCGGCCGCCCGCGGCTACAAGGTGATCATCACCATGCCCGAGACCATGTCCGTCGAGCGCCGCAAGCTGATGCAGGCATACGGTGCGCAGCTCGTGCTCACCGACGGCTCCAAAGGAATGAAGGGCGCTATCGCCAAGGCCGAAGAGTTGCAGAAGGAGACCCCCAACAGCATCATCGCCGGCCAGTTTGTGAACCCCGCGAACCCGGCCATTCACAAGGCCACGACCGGCCCCGAGATCTGGGACGACACCGACGGCAAGGTCGACATCTTCGTCGCCGGCGTCGGCACCGGCGGCACCGTGACCGGCGTGGGCGAGTTCCTCAAGGAGCAAAACCCCGAGATTCAGGTCGTCGCCGTCGAGCCCGCCACCTCCCCGGTGCTCTCTAAAGGCCAGGCCGGCCCGCACAAGATCCAGGGTATCGGTGCCGGCTTTGTGCCCGACGTCCTCGACACCCAGGTCTACGACGAGATCATCCCCGTCGAGAACGACGACGCCTTTGCCACCGGCCGCGCCGTGGGCCACAAGGAGGGCGTGCTCGTGGGCATTTCGTCCGGCGCCGCCGTGTGGGCCGCACTGCAGCTGGCCAAGCGCCCCGAGAACGAGGGCAAGACCATCGTGGCGCTGCTCGCCGACACCGGCGAGCGCTACCTGTCCACGGCACTCTTCCAGGACTAGAGCTCTCGTTCCTAGAACGAGTCCAAGGCACGCCGGTCTCCCCTCTCTTCTGGCAGCCTGAGCTCATCCCAACAGGGTGTCCCACAGGACGCCCGAACTTGCTACAATGTCTGCGGCGCGGAACCAGCCTCCCGCGCCGCTTTTCTTTTTTGGCCACATGCCACCAAGGAGAACCTCCCCATGCACAACAAGCGCGTGCTCGTCGCCATGAGCGGCGGCGTCGATTCCAGCGTGACCGCGTACCTGCTCAAGCGCCAGGGCTACGAATGCGTCGGCGCCACCATGCGTCTCACCTGCCCCGCACCCGACCCCGCCACGGGCATGAGTAAAGTCGACCGCGACATCGCCGATGCAAAGGCCGTCGCCGAGCGCCTGGGGATACCCCACCATGTGCTCGACCTGCAGCAGACCTTCGACCGCAACGTGATCGAGCGCTTTGTGAACGCCTACCAGGAAGGGCTGACGCCCAACCCGTGCATCATCTGCAACCGCCACATTAAGTTTGGCGCGCTGCTCGATGCGGCGCTCGATATGGGCTGTGACTACATCGCAACGGGACATTACGCCAAAACAAGCCAGGCGGCAGACGGCACCTGGCAGCTGCACCGCGGCGAGGACCCTAAGAAGGACCAGAGTTACTTTTTATATTCGCTCACGCAAGAGCGCCTGGCGCACACGATCTTTCCGCTGGCAGGCCTGGACAAGGAGCACGACGTGCGCCGCATTGCCGCCGAGCAGGGCTTTGCCAACGCCAAGAAGGCCGAAAGCGAGGACATCTGCTTTATCGCGGATGGCGACTATGCGGGCTATATCGAGCGTCGGTGCGGACATCCCGCTACACCGGGCGATATCGTATGGCGCGACGGCAGCGTGGTCGGACGCCACAACGGCGCGTTGCGCTATACCATCGGCCAGCGCAAGGGCCTGGGCGTCGCGATGGCGCATCCCGTGTACGTAACGGGCGTCGACGCCGCCAACAACATTGTGCATCTGGGCGAAGCCGAGGACCTAACCGCGGCGGCGCTAACTGCCAATGAGTGGATCTGGAGCGCGCCGGCAGAGTGCATGGAGGCCGAGCTCGATGCCGGCGGCATTCGCGTGGGCGCCAAGTACCGCTACCGACAGAAAGACCAGGCAGCGACCCTTACGCGCGGCGAAGACGGGCAAATGTTGCTGACCTTTGACGAGCCGCAGCGCGCCATCGCCCCCGGACAGGCCGTCGTCGTCTATCGGGGCGACATCGTCCTGGGCGGCGGCACCGTGACCGGCGCGCTTAAGTAGCCGCGGGTTTATCGCTGCACGTGTCGAAGTACCTCAACAGCGGCACCAACCTCGATTACGCGACGCTCAAGGCCGCGGTGAATGGCCTCGAGTCGACCCTCCGCCGTCGCCCACTCGCTCTGCGAAAGAATCTCGATCGCTTCATCAACAAATCCGTTGAGCCGCGATGAATCGAACCAATCGAGCAAATCCGCAAGCGCCAGCTGGACGGAAGGGTCGGGCCCAAACGGCTTAGCGGAAAACCCAAACTCCCCAGCTGCGAGCACGGCAGTTGGTACGTTGTACCACAGGCAGTTGCCGCTATCGAACAGCGGAGCAGGTTTTATCTCCAGGGTGTCGACATTGCGGATGATGCCGAAGTTTCGCCAATGGCGGTCGCTGTTGGCCAAAAGGGCATCGCAGACAATCATCTGCGACATAGACCTTCTCACAGCGGCCTCATCGGCACCATGCTTGCCGAGGTAGCAACAGTACCGGTCGTACGTCGAGTTTCCCCGCTGACTACCAAGTACGCCCTTAACGTAAACAGCCGGAACGTATTCCTCGCGGCCGTCAAGAAAGTCGTCGCACAGACACACGGGGCCATCGAATATGCGCTCAACCGTGTAAGGAACAAACTCCCCCTTGGAAAGCAAGCGACGATGTAGAGCCGTTGCAACCGCCTCGTTAAAGGGACGCTGATCGTCCATCCCGCACCCTTTAGCCAAAACGCGAATGCCGTTTCGGATCATCCACGATTTAGGGAGCTCGCCCTCGGACGTGTTATCCGGATTTTTTAGACCGATGCCTTCCAGCCAACCCGAACGCTCTTCGGGCGCCGATCGCTCAAATTCGTTCTCAAAGTAATTGATGCTTTGCCATTTGAGTTCGGCGCAATCGGCCGGCCGCAGCCAATAACAATCCGAAAGTGATAAGCCCAGGCACCGAACCGGAACCTCGATGCCGCTGGCAATTCCCAGTTCACGATAGCGCAAGACAAGTCCAGGGCGGACGTCAGGCACCGACCGATGGCTCCACCACACGTTGAGTTCCCGTTTATTCACCGTAGGAGAAGAGCTCGAGCATGTGCCAAACGGCATTCGTTGCGCATCGAGGACCTCGGCGATTTCGAAGGGAAACTCGCGCGTCGGGTCAAACGAAACACGCGCAACCTCGTAATCAGCGGACATCAGCGTAAACTTGCGCCCCACATCGGCCGCAGGACGGCGTCCACGTTTGCGAACCTTTTGATAGGCGATCGCGGAATTATACTCAACCATCTTCCGTCCACCCACAGTATTGCATGCGAGCGTTCCGGATGCCGCCAGTTGCGATATGCGAGCCTTCGTAACGCCTAGCAGGCGGGCGGCATCACCCATAGATAAGTATTCCGATGTATCCATGCGCCGCATCACCTCGTTAAGTATTTCACGCGTTAAGATAACTTATCTTATACAAGATAATACTAAACGGACTGAATTGAAAAAAGGCCCGAAAAATCGGGCCTTAGCGATTGGTCAGCCGAGTCGCAAACTGCTCCCCTAGCGCTGCACGTAGGCGCGGACGAGCTCGTAGGTATTGCGCACACCGTCGATGTGGCTGCGCTCGTAGTTGTGGCTCGCGTACACGCCGGGGCCGATCAGACCATGGCGAATGTCGTAGCCGGCCGAAAGCGTGGCCTCGACGTCGGAGCCGTAATGCGGGTACACGTCGATGGCGTAATCGAGCTCCAGCTCGCGCGCGATGTTGGACAGCGTGGTTACCAGGTCGTAGTTGTACGGACCGCCCGAATCCTTGGCGCAAATCGACACCATGCGCTCGGTGCAGCCCAGGTCGTCGCCCACGCAGCCCATGTCAACGCTGATCATCTCGCGCGTGTCGGCCGGCACGAAGGCACCGCCGTGGCCGACCTCTTCGTACACGGTAAAGAGCAGCGATACCTTGCGCGAAAGGGTCACCTCGCCGTCGGCAACGGCGCGAGCCAAACCCAGCAGAATCGACGCCGACAGCTTGTCATCCAGGAAGCGACTCTTGATGTAGCCGCTCTCCGTCACCGTGGTACGCGGATCCATAGCGATGATATCGCCCGTCTGAATACCCAGCTCGAGCACATCGTCCTTGCTATCGACGTTCTCGTCGAGCAAGATCTCCATGTTCTTCTCGATGGTCTTGACCGGCTCATCGGCCACATGCGCCGAAGGCTCGGTGTTGAGAACCACACCCGTGTAGACATTGCCATCGCGCGTGTAAACGGTGCAGTTCTCGCCATCGGCCGTAGACCACTGATGCCCGCCGAGCGTCGTGGGACGCAAGCGACCATTGTCCTTGATGGAGCGCACCATGGCGCCCAGGGTATCGACATGGCTCGCCAGTACGAGCGGCTCGCCCTCGCCGCCAAGCTCGACCAGCACGTTGCCCTTATTGGAACGCTCGGGGCCAAAGCCCATATCACGCAACGTTTCCATCAGATAATCAGTCGCCGCACGGGTATAGCCCGTAGGCGAAGCAATCGAGGTAAGCGCCTTCAACTGCTCAGTAATATAGGAGAGCGTCTCCTCCAACGAAGCATCATTATTAGAAGCCATATGTATCCTTCCATATAAAACTAAGACCGAGCCCCGATTTTAACCGTTCTGCACGCACAAAGCCCTGGGAGCCCGACCAGCCCTCGGACGCCGGCGCGCCGGCTTGGGCGCACGCGTGCCATTCAATCCTATTCTTGTATAAAGAACTTAGATTCATGCATAAAAATGAGGCATCTATTTCTCTAGCGTCAGGGCACCCCATCCAGGGCCGTGCAAAAAACGGAATATTCAGCATCGCGGTATCTGATAGAGCCATCGGGAGGCGGCAAAACCGACCGCCTTGTCCTGTATTTGGGGCATAACGCTGCTAAAAACGAACAAGTCATCCCTTCAGCCGAGATTCCTTTGCCGAAGCCGCTTGCTCATTCCTACTTGAAACCGCAATAATCACGTTTTAACTGTATGCAACCCACTCGGTCTGCTGAATACTCGCAAAAATGCACGCTCCCCTTACCTCCACCCGTTCCCGGCATGTTCTTGCCGCCGCTCCAGGAGGTTTCCATGGGACAAAAGAGGCCCCGCCACGCAAAACGCGCAGCGGGGCCTCCGACATGTCCGAGGACGATTTGGGAGGTAACCCTGTGCGCGGCCGGACAGATCCCAAAGCCCGCCATGCTTCTTATGTGCAGCAAAGGCAATCCTGCTAAAATACAAAGCGCTCATGTAGTTTAAACGCACGAAGATAAGGAGCACCAGTGGGTAACCACTTCCGTACCTCCGGTGCGGGCGATGATGCCCCCAAGACGCAGACGGGCGTCCAGGGCAGTCGTTTCGCCACTCCGGATTCAGAGGATCAGCTGTTTAGCCCGATCCCCGCACAGCCGGCAGATCAGGCACAGCCGGCGGCAGATCCCTTTGCCTACAACCCCAACAACGATGTTGCGCTTTCCGGCACGGCGGGTTTTGAGCCCGTTCAGGCCGTGACCGCTCGCGTGGAGCAGCCTCAGGCTGGCGCCGCCACGCCGCAGCCTACCATGGCCGGCATTCCCGACCCCATGGCCCCTGCGACGCCGGTTCCTCAGCCTGCGCAGTCCGGTCTCTTTGCCGCTATTCCCGATCCCACGCAGCCTGCTGTCCCGGTGGTCGAGAGCGATCAGGCCGCCGAGGTCGCAAGCCTCGATAACGCGCTCAACAACCCCGATTTTACGTCGGTGTTTGCGCCCATCGATCCGCAAGCCAGCCGCAAGAAGATGGCCAAGCAGGCCGGTGTCGAGCCCGTCATCCTTATGGAGCATGTCACCAAGATCTATCCGGCACAGCCCAACAAGCCTGCACTCGACGACATCAACATCGAGATCTATCCGGGCGAGTTCGTCTTCCTGGTCGGTCACTCCGGCTCGGGTAAGACCACGCTGCTGTCGACGCTCAACCGCGACGTCAAGCCCACAAGCGGTCGCATTTTGGTCGCCGGCCAGGATCTCATGAAGATCAAGAACCGCAAAGTTCCGTTCCTGCGTCGTCAGATTGGCGCCGTGTTCCAGGACTTTAAGCTCCTGCCGCAAAAGACCGCCTACGAAAACGTGGCGTTTGCCCTGCAGTGCATCGGCAAGCCCAAGGGCGTCATTCGCAGCCAGGTGCCCGAGGTGCTGCGTCTGGTCGGTCTGGCCGATCAGATGGACTCGCTGCCCGATCAGCTTTCCGGTGGCGAGCAGCAGCGCGTGGCCGTTGCCCGCGCTATGGTCAACCGCCCGCCGCTGCTGATTTGCGACGAGCCCACGGGCAACCTCGATCCGGCGATTTCGCTGGGCATCATGAAGCTGCTCGAGCGCATTAACCGCACCGGTACCACCGTGATCGTCGCTACGCACGACCGCGAGATGGTCGATAGCATGCACCGTCGCGTGATCGCCCTCGAGGGCGGCCACGTAATCCGCGACCAGGAGAGGGGAGGTTACGGCAACTATGGCACCAACTAACGTGGGCTACTCCTTCAAAGAGGCAATCAGTCACTTCTTCCGTAACTGGACTACCTCGCTCGGCGCCGTCATCACGATTTTCCTTTCGCTGTTTATCATCGGCCTGTTCATTATGGGTTCCGCGATGCTGAACTCCGTGATCGGCACCGTCGAGGATCAGGTCGTCATCAACGCCTTTATTAGCGATGACGCCGACCAGGCAGATGTTCAGGCCTTTGAGGCCGAGCTCAAGACGTGGAGCAACGTCAAGTCCGTGACGTACAAGGACAAGGACGACGCGCTGGCCGAGTACACGAGCAAGATGTCGGGTAACGCCGACGCTACCATGAGCGCGCTCGACGGTCAGAACCCGCTGCCGGCTTCGTATGCCATCGAGATGGACGATCCGTCCAAGGTCGAGAGCACGGCAGAGAAGCTCAAGAAGAACGCCGATTTTCAGAAGATCGCGGACGACGGCGACGTTAACGCGAGCGTTCTGTACGGCCAGGAGGAAGTGAGCCGTCTGTTCCAGGTGACGAACTATATCCGTATCGCCGCTGTGGTGCTCGTCGGCCTGCTGACCTTTATTGCGTTCATTTTCATTAACAACACGATTCGCCTGTCCATTACGGCGCGTCGTCGTGAGATTGCGATCATGCGTCTGGTGGGCGCAAGCAACGGCTTCATTCGCGGGCCGTTCATTACCGAGGGCGTGCTGCAGGCCATTTTGGGCTCGTTGCTTTCCATCGGCGTGCTGGAGCTGCTGCGTAACCTGATGGTTCCGCGTCTGCAGGAGAGCATCGGCTGGATGTCGTTTGCGCTGCCGATGCAGTACTACCTGGTGACCTACGCCGCGTTGATTCTGGTCGGCGTCATTATCGGTCTCTTTGGTTCCGCCATCGCCATGCGCCGCTATCTGCGCGTGTAGGCATGCCTGGAATTCATCCCTTCCAACGGGTCGTCTCTTATGGGGCGGCCCGTTTTTTGATCCCAAGGGAACGGCAGGAAAGCGAATCATTTGGGTAGACTCTTTGGAGTTCGTCATCGATAGCAAGGAGGCGCCATGGGGCGCAATAACAAGCATAAGCGCGGTGCCCGCAATAAGCGTGGGCCGGTGCGCAGCGAACGCCGTCCGAGCCTGACCGGGCGCGTGCAGCTCCATGAGCATGGCGCCTATGTCATAACCGAGAGCGGCGACTACAAGGTTATGGGCCGCGGTAAGCGCGAGATCATGGATGGCGATACCGTTGCCGTGAGCATTAAGAACAGCCCGCACGGTGAGCGGCGCGCCGTGATCGAGGGCGTGGTTGAGCGCGCAGCCATAAGCGTGGTGGGTACGTACCAGACCGCTGGTCCGCTCGGTGTGATCGAGCCGCTCGATTCGCGCCTGAAGGCCGACTTCTTCATTCTGCCCGAGGATACCTCGGCGGATCGTCTGGGCGTCCACCCGGGTGATGCCGTTGTCGCGCGCATTTTGACCTACCCGACGCGCCTGGAATCGGGCACCGTGACGATCGAACGCCGCATTGGCGGAGATGACGCGCCCGATTTGGGCGTTCAATACGTGATGGCGCGTTACGGCTATACCGATAGCTATCCCGAGGCCGCGCTGGACGAGGCCGAGGGACTTTCGCTCGATGTGTCCGCGGCGCTTAAGGACCCGCTCCGCCGCGATCTGCGCGACCGCTTTGTCATCACGATCGACCCGGTCGACGCGCGCGACTTTGACGATGCCATTTCGCTTGAGCGCACGCCCGAGGGTGGCTACAAGCTGGGTGTGCATATCGCTGACGTTTCTCACTATGTGGCTTGGGACGGGCATATCGATCTTGAGGCTCGCCATCGTACGACATCGGTGTATCTGGCCGATCGCGTGCTTCCCATGCTGCCCGAACGCCTGTCCTGTGACCTGTGTTCGCTTCGCCCTGACGAGGACCGTCTTGCGTTTACCGTTGACATTGAACTCGATGCGCAGGGTCGCGTGCGGCATTACGATCCGTACCCCAGCGTGATTCGCTCGCGTGTGCGTATGGACTATGACGGCGCCGAGGCGCTGCTGGTGCGTGCCGGCGCGGTGGAGTATGGGGTGCTGGAGGGTGCGGCCGAGGATGTTGCGGCTGCTGAGGCCTCGCGCGAGGAGGCGCTTGAGCACCTGGGGCAGCGGTGCCGCAGCCAGGACGTCAGCGCATTCACCGCCCAGCTGATGCAGGCGGTCAGCCAGGGGTCGTCCTTGACGGAGGGTCTAGCTGTCCAAGCGGCGCTGGCGCGCGAGACGGCGCAAGCGGAGGCGATGGAGCGCATCCGCAAGATGCCGACGAAGCTCGATATCGTGCTGTCGCTGTGCTTTCTGCCGCCCACGGTCGCGCTCGTCGTGGTTCCGACGGTGGTCAATCTGCTGAACTTCTTGAACGATTCGATGAGATGAGGGGGCTTTCGTGAGACGAGCGAACAAAGGGATGGATCCTGAAAGGCGGGTCGTCTGCGGCATCGCGGCCGTCGTTGCGGTCGTGGTGGCGTCCGTCGCGTTCTTCGGCTGGAGGGCGTGCGGGCGCTCCGTCGATGCCGTAGGCGTCGACGGAGCTGCGATCGAACTGAAGGTTAACTTGCGATGCGACGGCTGGTCGTCCGAGAACACCGGGCTG
>OGZZ01000793.1_pt1 | contig 24633 bp, 20 predicted proteins | sample 1577021 | NCBI WGS metagenome assembly OGZZ01 (sample SAMEA3541526, study PRJEB24748) | human gut metagenome | biome: human gut; feature: human-associated habitat; material: faeces | place: China | collected 2012
CACGGAAACGAAGCTACCGATGGATATGATAGCAGTAAACAACCCTTCGGAAGTACTGGTACTCCTACCGGCAGACCTGACAGACGGAATATACAAACTGCGACTGACCACACAATATACCAGTGGCAACCGGCAACTGAAGACACCACATGTCATCAGCCAAACCATCGTAATAGGCAATACAACCGAGGGCGACGGAGATATTGTGGACGACCCGACAGCATAAATCATACCGCATCGCTTCCCTTATGCAGGGCTGCATCGATATCTTGTGCAGTTCTGCACAAGGTGCCGGTGCACCCCTGCACAATGCGGCAATGCTACCAGGCCTGCAATCACTGATAGACCTGTACCGGAAGTTCTCCCCTTAAAGCCCCCAAAGCATTCAATGCCAAAGCCTCCATCTCATCTTCTCCCGGATACACGAAAACGGGAGCAAGGAAAGAGATACGTTCCCTTAAACGGGAAATTACATAATCGGAATAGGCAATGCCTCCGGTCAGCAGAATGGCGTCTACCTTTCCACATAAAACAGTAGAGGCAGCACCGATACTTTTGGCCACATTGTAGATCATGGCATCGAGCACCAACCGGGCATAGTCATCACCTGCCTCAATGGACTGAATAATGGCAGGAATATCAGTAGTTCCCAAATGGGCGGTAAGCCCGGCACGACCCGAAATTCGTTTCTTCAATTCATCTTTGGTGAATTTCCCGCTGAAACAAAGGTCTATCAGTTGTCCGGCGGGAAGAGTTCCGGCTCTTTCGGGTGAGAAAGGCCCTTCGCCATCCAATGCATTATTGGCATCGACTGCACGCCCATGACGATGGACTGCAACAGAAATACCTCCTCCCAAATGGCAGACGATCAAATCAAGATCTTCATAACGAGTGCCATGTTCGGCAGCATAACGACGGGCAATAGCTTTCTGATTCAGTGCATGCCAGATAGTGATACGCGGCATCAAAGGCGAACCGGTAATACGGGCAACCTCTTCCAGTTCGTCCACCACACCCGGATCTGCAATAAACGCCCGGCATCCGGGTAAAGCTGCGGCCAATTCATCGGCTATCAAACCTCCCAGATTGCAGGCATGTGTACGCATAGCGTGAAGGGTATCCCGCTTCATGGCTTCGTTAACCTCATAAACTCCACCGGGAATAGGCTTCACCAAGCCTCCGCGTCCAATGACAGCATCGAACTGAAAAGGAATATCGTTTACCTCCAACTCTCGGAGAACAAGCGATTTACGAAATTCGAACTGATCGATCACCCGGGGGAAGGCAGACAACTCTTCCACCGTATGGCGGATGTTGCGTACCAACAAAGGAGTTTCATTTTCATAAACAGCAATCTTTGTTGAAGTGGAACCGGGATTGATAACAAGGAGCCTTTCCCCCCGTCCATTCTTCACAGAAGACGGAGTAGAGTTTATATTCAGTTTATCCATATTCTTAGTTTAATTATGATCATCATTCGGAGCATCTTCCTCTCTCTGCCGACCGGGTAGAAGCCGTCAGGCACGCCATCGCAATACTATAATACTTGGAAAGTCCGGAATCACTGCGTGACGGTAACACCACCGGGCAAATGGGGCCTTGCAGCAATCCTGCCATATCGGCTTTGGCAAACAACGAAACAGATTTATAGAAAGCATTGCCCGACTCGATATTGGGGAATATCAATACATCGGCCTGTCCGTTGATGGGCGATACAATTCCTTTAATATCCCCGCTGGCCTGCTCGCAAGAGGTGCGTACATCCAACGGACCATCGATAATCACATTACCAAACTCTCCGGCTTCGGCCAACTCCACAATATTAACATAATCGAGCGAATGGGGAAACTTGGCACTTACCTTCTCCGTACAATGGATCAAAGAGATACGGGGTTGTTCTATCCCAAACCGCCGGCAAGTACAGATGGCATACCATATCATCTCAATGCGTTGTTGCAAAGTGGGACGAGGAATAACAGCAGCATCTGAGAAGAACAATAATTTATCATACGTCGGAATCTGCATTACGGCCAAATGAGTCAGAATCTTCCCCTTAGGCAGCAAGCCTTTCTCCTTGTCGAGAATGGCATGAAGCAAATTGTCAGTATTGATAATACCTTTCATCAGAATATCGGCTCCCCCTTCCCGAACAATACGAACAGCTTCACGCGCTGCCTCATCGGGATCTTCAATGTGAAGGGTCTTCACATATTCCGGGTACTTCTGCAGACTGGGATACTTTTGCAGGATGGCCGAGTCACCAATCATCAGGAATTCCGCAATCTCTTCGTCGAGTGCACGGGCAATGGCATATTCTGTATTCGGATCGTTGGCACAGACAACGGCAATCCGTTTCCGTCGGTTTAAGGTTTTGAGATGGGCTGTCAGTTGGTCAAAGTTTCTAATAGGTTCCATAACGTTAGATTTTTAGCAAATATCAGAAAAAGGATCGAGAAGTACATCATGGAATACTGAAAAAATAGACAAACCGAGTAACATTTTGATATAATACAACTCTTTCATTTCTACGGATGCAGGTAATTTCGTTTTTTAATGTAAATTTGTGTCCTGTTAAACTCCTATAATCAAACAGAACCATGAAAACAAAAACATTTCTCGCTCTTTTCTGCCTGTTGTGTATCAGTTCAGGCTTTTCATCGTGCCAACGTCATTCATCCGACCAGTGGAAATTGGTTTGGGAAGATAATTTCGACCAGAAAACAGGTTTTGATCCACAGGTCTGGAGTAAAATACCACGTGGCAAATCAGACTGGAATAACTATATGACCGACTTCGATTCCTGTTTCGACATGCGTGACGGCAATATGGTGCTGCGAGGCATCATCAATTACAGCCAGCCCAATGATACAGCACCCTATCTGACCGGAGGAATCTACACCAAAGGGAAAAAAGCATTCAGCAACGGACGCCTCGAAATACGCGCCAAACTGAACGGTGCACGTGGTGAGTGGCCAGCTATCTGGATGCTCCCGATAGATGCTCCTTGGCCGATGGGTGGAGAAATCGATATCATGGAACGTCTGAATCACGATACAATCGCTTATCAGACTATACATACCAATTATACGCACAATCTGGGTATCAAAGACAATCCGTTATCACACTCCGTAGGTGCGATCAATCCCGACGACTACAATGTATATTCAGTAGAAATGTATCCGGACAGCATTGCATTCTATATCAATGATACACATACTTTCACCTATCCCCGCATCGAAACAGACAAAGAAGGGCAGTTTCCTTTCGACCAGCCTTTCTATCTACTGATCGACATGCAGTTGGGTGGCTCGTGGGTAGGGGCTGTAGACCCGAAAGAACTTCCGGTGGAGATGTATGTAGATTGGGTAAGATTCTATCAGAAAGAGAAATAGAACCTTTTTACCCTACAAGCGTTAAAGACAAATCAGATATCAGCTTATTAAATCACTTTATTAAATGAACTTACAATTTCCCCCATTTCTGCACGAAGGCGATAAGGTAGCCATCGTATCGCCTTCAAGCAAAATAGACAGTATATTCCTGAAAGGTGCCAAGACGCGTCTAAGCTCCTGGGGACTTACTCCTGTCATGGGAGATCATGTCCGAAGTTCATGGGGCTCGTATGCCGGTGCCACCCATCAGCGCCTCAAAGATTTTCAGGTAGCCATGGACGATGAAGAAATTAAGGCCATCTTGTGCAGCCGTGGTGGTTACGGAGCGGTTCACTTGCTGGATAAGCTGGACTTCACACGCTTTCGTAACCACCCGAAATGGCTGATCGGGTTCAGTGACATCACTGCGCTCCACAACTTATTTCAATACAATGGTTTTGCCTCACTCCATGCTCCCATGGCACGCCATCTCGCTGTAACAGGAGAGGAGGATCCATGTTCATTATATCTCCGCGACATTCTTTTCGGTAAACTGCCCGGATATAAATGCCACCGCCATAAGTTGAATCATCTGGGACAGGCCAAAGGCATCCTGCGAGGCGGCAACATGGCTGTGTTCCACGGTCTCCGCGGAACACCATACGATATTCCTCCCGAAGGTACGATCCTCTTCATCGAGGATGTGGGCGAACGTCCTTATGCCATCGAACGCATGATGTATAACCTGAAATTGGGAGGCGTACTTGAAAAGTTATCCGGACTTATCATCGGACAATTTACCGAATACAAAGAAGACTATTCACTGAAAAAGGACCTTTACAGCACACTGGATGCCTTGGTGAAGGAGTATGACTTCCCCATATGTTATGACTTTCCGGTGGGACATGTGACAGAGAACCTACCACTAATCAACGGTGCGGAAGTGGAGTTCGTATCCGGAAAGAAAGGAGTGGAATTGTTAATAAACCCTCCTATCTGACTCACCCTACAGTGAAAATCATTAATTTTGAGGCTTTAAACTCCAAAAGCATAATTATGAAAAGAAACTCTATGTTCATACTGTCAGCTTTCATCCTGTTTTCTGCTTTCTCCTGCGGAACAAACGGCAGCAAGACCACTTCGACCGACATCACCGAGAAAAAGGTAATTGTCCAAGTGCCCCAATTTGACGCAGACAGTGCTTACAAGTACATACAGGCGCAAGTCGACTTCGGACCGCGCACACCAAATTCTAAAGGTCATGTTGCCTGTGGAGACTACCTGGCCGCCAAACTGGCCGAACATGGAGCCAAAGTGATCAGCCAAAACGCTGAATTACCCGCATACGACGGTACACTGCTGAAAGCACGCAACATCATAGGATCTTTTAAGCCCGAAAGCAAAAAACGCATCGCACTCTTTGCGCATTGGGATACCCGTCCATGGGCCGACAATGATCCGAATGAAAAGAATCATCACACACCGATACTGGGCGCCAATGATGGAGCAAGCGGAGTGGGTGTATTACTCGAAATTGCCCGCCAGATCAATCAACAGCAACCGGAACTGGGAATCGACATCATCTTTCTGGATGCGGAAGATTACGGAGCACCTCAGTTTTATACAGGCGAACATCGGGAAGACCAGTGGTGTCTCGGCGCACAATATTGGGCACGAACCCCGCATGTAGAAGGCTATAATGCCCGCTTCGGAATTTTACTCGATATGGTGGGCGACAAAGATGCTACTTTCTTTAAAGAAGTATATTCCGAGAAATATGCCAAAGGTATCAACAAGAAGGTATGGAAAAAGGCTAACGACGCCGGATACGGACGTTACTTTATTAACGAAGTAGGCGGTCAGATCACTGACGATCATCTGTTTATCAATCGCTTGGCAGGTATCCCGACTATCGACATCATTCCAAACGACGAAAATTGTGAACTATCCAGCTTCGGACCGACCTGGCACACCGTGAATGACAATATGGATGCCATCGACCGCTCTACACTCAAAGCTGTGGGACAAACGGTACTGGAAGTTATTTATAACGAGAAATAATTATTTATCATGTCAATCAACGAATTACAAGACGAAGTCGTTGCTGAATTCAGCGACTTTGATGACTGGATGGATCGCTACCAGTTACTTATCGACTTAGGAAACGAGCAGGAACCGCTCGACGAGAAATATAAAACGGAACAGAATCTGATTGAAGGTTGCCAAAGCCGTGTATGGCTTCAGGCAGACGAAGTAGACGGGAAAATTATCTTTAAAGCAGAAAGCGATGCACTGATCGTGAAAGGCATCATAGCACTGTTGATTAAAGTCGTATCGGGACATACACCCGACGAGATTCTTAATTCGGAACTCTACTTTATCGACAGAATCGGTCTGAAGGACCACCTATCCCCCACACGTAGCAACGGATTGTTGTCGATGGTCAAACAAATGCGGATGTATGCACTCGCATTCAAAGCCAAAGAGGCCAAAGGCTAAATCTCCAGATAAGGATGTGTCAGGACTCGTATTCACTACAGATCACACCGATTTACACAGATAAATATTACTGGTTATCAGCAGATTAAAATCATCCTGTGTTAATATCTGCGTAATCTGTGGTGAATTATGACGTACCTCCATCTTCTTCATCCACCTGATACTCCAGAATATCCCCCGGCTGGCAATCTAGCACTCTACAGATCGCCTCAAGGGTAGAGAAACGAATCGCTTTGGCCTTTCCCGTTTTCAGGATAGAAAGGTTGGCAGGCGTAATGTCAATCTTCTCTGCCAACTCCCCCAAAGATATTTTTCTTCGGGCCATCATTATGTCAAGGTTTACTATTATAGCCATAATTCTATTAATTTTTCAATATTCGGATTCAGATAGTAAGATCTTGTTCTTCTTTCATCTTCAACCCGATGGCGAATACCTCGCCTACAATTAGTGAAACCAGTCCCAGAATGACCAGCATCACAGAATCTATGCTTGTCTCCATAGAATATCCGGACAACGAGAAGACTGAAGACAACTCATAATCATTCATCAGGGCCGGCACTGCCTCACTAATAAAGTTCAGCAACAAGGCGACTCCCAACCATCGCAACCGACGGACATTCTTCCAATTAAAAATATCCGATTTATTGATAGCTACAATCAGCTGAATAAAAAGCACTGTTGACGCAATGATGGCAAAAACAGCCAGAAGCCCGGAAATCACCTGGGCAACCATCATCCAGGTACTCCTGTCGACTTTTACATTCGTAACCATCTGCGTATAGGCAACGGGGACATAAGAGCCGGTCTTTTCATTATAGACAGAATCTTTAAAGGACGAAAAATCCTTGGGCATCAGTGTGGCAATCCGAAAGTTGATAGCCTGCTCTACACTTTGATTACCGGAATGACTTATCTTCATCCCTTCGGAAAAGCCATGACCGAAATCACGCCCCATATTAAACACCGAATAACAGAATACCAGAAAAACCAGTAAACATAGTATGTTCAATCTTCTTTTCATATTATGACTTATTATTCAATCTTTATCGTTTATTTTCATTCATCTTTCCGCCACGTTCCCGGAACCGTAACCTGCTTTATCCGAAGAAAACAGCCTACGAACACCATAGCCGCCACTGCTATCAATAGATAATAGGGAGTCGTACCCGTCACATCCCTGATTGTATCTGCATCGGGATAGGTCAGACTCAGCATGACAGAAATACTGTTGTTCACAATGTGTATCAGGATACAAGGAATCAGACTTCGTGTCCGATAATAAACCCATGCCAGCAAAAGGCCTCCAAAGAAGGCTGCAACTATCTGAGCCGGATTCAAATGAAATACTCCGAAAAGCAGTGCCGAAAGGAAGATGGCTTTCCGGGGAGAATAGCGTTCAAGCAATGCCTTAGTGGCACCACCACGGAACAGAAGTTCCTCAAGAATCGGCCCCAACAAAGTAATGGCCACAATGCCTAACCAACCGGACTGGAGAGCGTCGAACTGCTGTTCCAGAATATCAGGTACCCAAGATAAGACGGCAGTCAACAGATCCATCAGGACAGTCATCGACAAGCCTATCAGAAACGTTATGATCAGAAATGGAAATGAAATGAATGACCAACTTGTCTTGTCTTTGGGTATATAGTGTGCTTTCCATAAATAAAAAAACATCACTGCCATGGAAAGCAGCATCGAAGGAGCCAATGTCAACTCCGAAACCCGGGTGGCATCTACGCTCCCACCATTCATACGGGCAATGATAGTAAAAGGAATACCGATCAGCCCACCGCAAATAAGCTGGATTCCCAGATAAATCAGAATTAATTTGATCGCCGTTTTCATTCAGTCTTTTGTTTTAAATATGTACAAAGATAACGGTTTTAATTGACTACCGCTTCGGTAGAAGAGCTATTTGTATGGTGACCATGCAAAACTGAACTACATACAAACAAAGCTAACATGGAGATGGATACTACCAACATCGTAATGCTCATCAATGACTTTCTCATAAAACTTACTTTGAAGATTCGTTATGTTATTCAATAATAATTTATCGTTTTTCGATATGCAAAGATTCATATTAATTTTCACCTAAACAAGTAATTCGATAATTATTTATCGATAAACAATAAATATAGAATGTTTTTCGATATTTGTAGAGGATAAACGCTGATATAAAGAAGCCTCAAAGAACCAGCGTCAGGGAGAGTATATCCATTTGATAGCGTATTACACCTTTAGACGTCACTCTGACACTATTCATCCTAATCTACTGACACGCACTAAAACACAAATCATCAAACAGGAAGAAGAAAATGCATACAAGACGCATATAACATGCAATAAGATGCAACATCGACCGAAGATTTCCAATAAATATGCATGATATCTTTAGAAGAGAGGTCACATACCATCAAAAGAAAGACATCATTGGGTTAAAACAAAAGCTTCATTAGTTCAAAACTTCACCTGCATGAAGCCGGAAGAGAGACAAAAGAGGACATTTACATGCCTGCAATCATTTTTCAGCACGCATAGAATGATCAGGGAGAGAATAACGATTTGCACCTTAAAACAGAATATTCTGCAAATTAAAGAACACAGAACAGGCTCAAAACAGAACAAGAGACATGTATTATCCGCAATCAGGATGACTATCTGAAAAGCCGAATTCACAAAATAAGCTCCTATTTAAGAGCCGGAAGATAACGGGCCGAATATAACTCACTCAGTGGCAAACAAAAAATACAAAATGTCAATTGACATTTTGTATTTTCCCCAAAAGCGCTTCCACATCGGCTGCATCCTGATGAAGCTGCACTATCAATCCTTCAATCCCATCGAACTTCAGCTCCGGACGGAGATATTTTACAAAAGAGAGCCGGATAAATTTATCGTAAATATCGGAATGAAAATGGAGGATATTCACTTCTATCGAACGTTCGGGACCATTCCCTATCGTGGGACGAGTACCGATATTGAGCATACCATTATAAGTATGCCCGTCGAACGTGACATGAACTGCATAGACACCATCGGCAGGAACCAACTTATCAGGATCGTCTACACTGAGATTGGCCGTAGGGAATCCGATTTTCCTTCCTACCTGATAACCGCTCACCACCGTACCATCCAGAAAATAGTCGTAACCCAGACAACGTGCAGCCCGATCTACTTCGCCCTGATGCAACATCTTACGAATGACAGAAGAGCTTATATGGAGATCATCACACACACAGGCACGAGCACGAATCACCTCTATTCCCATTTCAGAGCCATAACGGCAATAATCCTCAAAGCCTTCACTACGATTGTGTCCGAAGCGGTGGTCATATCCGATGACAAGTGTCTGCACCCGATAACGGTCTCTCAGGATATCGGACATAAATTCATGGGCAGTCAGATGTGATACTTCACGTGTAAAATCAAGCATAAAGCAATAATCCACGCCCGTTCCTTCAAGCAGCGCCAGTTTCTCTTCCGAAGTGGTCAATAACTCCGGACGATAGTCTGCATTCATCACCTTACGAGGATGAATGGGAAAAGTAATCAGTGCAGAACGCAATCCACGAGCCGCAGCCAACTCTCTGACTTGTTCTATCAGAAAGCGATGCCCCATATGTACTCCATCGAAGAAACCGATGGTGGCAACACATGGTTCGGGTAGAACTCCCGGTATATTACGGATTATCTGCATGCTGTTTCTCCTATTTATTTTAATTCTCGGCAAAAAGCGGTCTCCAGTCTTCACCGGGTTTCACTGTATAGGTAGAGATGCCCAATGCCTGAGCGCCCTGGCAGTTGGCTTCGGAGTCATCTATGAAGAAAGTTTCGCGCGGATCGAGGTTTGCATCATCAAGCACTCCCCGGAAAATCTCTTCAGCGGGCTTTACCATTTTCATTTCATACGAGAGGTACATCTTTTCAAAATAGTCTTCTACACGGAAGCCCCGATACGGAAACGCATGCTCACATGCCCACTTCCAATGTATCTCGTTGGTATTGCTCAGCAGATAGACCACATATTTCTCGCGGAGTTTCAATAACATATCAAGCTTAAAACGTGGAATATCCACCAAGAAACTATTCCAAGCAGCATCAATTTGCTCATCCGTCACCTCCTGAGTTATCTGCCCGCGGATACTATCACGAAACTGGGCTGACGAGATCAACCCTTTCTCATGTTGCATAAAGATTCCCTGCTGAGAATACATGCCTAACAATTCGTCCACCTTCTCTAATCCCAACTTCCGGAAGTTTTCTATACAACGCTGACGGTCGAGATTAATCAATACACCACCAAAATCAAAAATAAGGTTTTTAATTCCTTTTCTTTTCATCTCTATTCTGTTTTTGAAAGCTTATACACGACAGAGCATGCAAAGGAAACGGAGTTTTTATATCCTGTTCATAAAAGACACTTTCTTTGCGTCCACTGTGATAAATAGCTTTCATTTTCATTTCTGAGTTAAACGTTTAACCAAGCGAATCAATTCTCCAATCCACAAGACGAGAGAAGAAGAACCGATGATGATAAGCCATGTTTGCCAGTCGAGCGGTTCTGTACGGAATACAGCTCCACCGAACTGCACTATAAGAAACTGCCCACCCAGGATGGCCAGTACAATCAATTCCATTCCGTACGACTTCGTAAGACCCTTGAATGCTGAATCGGTAGTGCCAAACACACGGGCGTTGAACAGATTCCAAAACTGAAGCATTACAAAGAAGGTGAAAAAAATGGTCAACCGCTGTACCGTCATTCCACCGTCGGCATTTGTAAAGTAGTATATCATCGCCATCAGTACTACCAGAAAGAGTGTACCGACACCGAATATATTATGTTGCATCGCTTTACTAATAATAAAATCAGTACTGCGACGCGGTTTATCGTTCATAACACTCTCACTTGGCGGAATAGAAGCCAAAGCTAAAGCGGCAAATGTATCCATGATGAGATTTACCCATAACATTTGGGTCACAGTCAACGGTAGTTCTGTTCCCACAATAGAACCGAGCAATACGATGAGAAGTGCCACAAAGTTAATGGTCAGCTGAAATACGATGAAACGCTGGATATTCTTATAAAGTGACCGCCCCCACATCACAGCAGTCCCGATACTGTTGAAAGAGTCGTCCAGCAAAGTGATGTCACTGGCCTCTTTGGCAACTGAAGTTCCGGTACCCATCGAAAGCCCTACCTGTGCATGATTGAGCGCCGGCGCATCGTTCGTTCCGTCTCCGGTCACAGCCACAACGGCTCCTTTCTGCTGCAGCAATTGTACCAGACGCTGTTTGTCGGTAGGACGGGCACGCGACATAATTTTCAAGTCCATCTCTCTATCCAATGCTTCTTCATCACTCAATTCGGCAAAAGCAACTCCGGTAATGCGATTGCGTTCCGTATCTTCCGGTTTCCACAACCCGATCTGACGCGCAATCTCAGTTGCGGTGCCCGGAGTATCCCCGGTCACAATCTTGATACCGATACCTGCCGACTGGCATTTAGCTACTGCCGCAGGCACATCGGGACGTATAGGATCGGAAATGGCAACGACTCCAAGGAAATTAAGATTATTTTCTGAAACAAGTGCCACACAGTCATCCGGTTCGTTATCTTCCACCAAACGGAATGCAAAACCAAGTGTACGCATAGCCATATTCTGATAACCCAGTAATTGTGCTTCGACAGTCGAACGATATTCCACACTATCCACACGACGGCCATCGAGAATCACCTCCTTACATTTGCCAAGCACGATTTCGGGCGCACCTTTTATATATAATACCTTTTTGCCTATCAACGGCGACTTCACCAAAGTAGCCATAAACTTACGTTCAGTCGAGAACGTCAATTGGTCGAGCACCCGTGCTCCTTCTCTGAGTTCAAGATAGTTACGTTTCTGGCTATTCAGCCACAGCAACAAGGCAACTTCCGTAGGATTACCTACTCCTTTCGGCTTCTCACCCTTTCCCGTTTCTTCAAGAAAAGCAGTGGAGTTAGCACTAATCCCTTCCGCAATCAGTCTGCTGATATCGTCATCTGTCAGTTTCCCACCATCTTTCAAACCATAGAAATTGGGCTCGTGCACCTGCATCAGATTTTGTGTCAACGTACCGGTCTTGTCTGTACAAATCACGGTAATCGCCCCCATTGTTTCGCAAGCGTGCATCTTACGCACCAAATTGTTAGTGGCAAGCATACGGCGCATATTCAGTGCCAGGCTGAGTGTCACACTCATAGGCAATCCCTCGGGAACGGCAACCACGATCAGGGTAACCGCCATCATGAAATATTTCAATGTACGCTCCAACACTGGCAACCAGTCATGCCAACCGTTCAGAGCCCCAAAATCGAAATACAGTACAACGTCTTTTATAAAGAAAATAAGGAAAGCAAGTCCGGCTACGGTAAAACCGATCTTACCGATCAGGTTGGCCAATTTGGTCAGCTGGATATTCAATGGTGTAGGCTCCGTAGTTTGTTCCGTACTCTGACGTGCCACTTTCCCAATCTCCGTAGCATCTCCCACACGAAGTACCTTCATCGATCCATGACCATCGACCACAGTTGTACCGCGCATCACCAGATTGGAAGCATACGTAGCTTCTTCATCAAAATCAGCTTCGATTATTGTTTTATTAATCACCGGTTCCCCGGTCAGGTTCGATTCGTTCACCTGCAAAGAAATAGCTTCTATCAGTTCGCCATCTGCGGGAATCTCTTCACCGGTCTCCAATACCACAATGTCACCTACTACCACATCTTTACGCGGAATCTCCTGAATACGCCCGTTACGAATCACCTTTACTAAAGTCTCTTCAGTAACGGCATTCAGTAAATCGAATTTCTTATTGGCATCGTATTCGAAATAGAAACCGATACCGGTTGCCAACAGGATAGCGGCTATAATACCGATCGTTTCGGCATACTCATTCTCGATAACGGAAATGATAAGAGAGAATACAGCTGCAATAAGCAGCACACGTACAACAGGATCTTCAAATTTTTCCAAATAAAGCTTCAGGAGCGAAGGACGCTTAGGAGGCGTCAGTAGGTTGGCACCATATTTCTCCCGGCTTTGGAGAACTTCTTGATCAGTCAGGCCCAAATGAAAATAATCGTCGTTCTTTGCAGTCATGCAGATACATACATTAAATTAGAAGTTGCAAAAGTACAACATAAATCCGGTATAAGATGTTTCTTAAATCTTTTTTAAGGATTCCAGTTTTCCCAACAGTACTTTTGACGAAATGGGCTTCGTCAGGAAATCGGTAAAGCCGCTATGCATGATTTTCTGGCGGTCTTCTTCATACGCAAAAGCAGTAAGAGCAATGATAGGCACTGTAGCCGACATCTGTCGGATAGCCTCCGTAGCCTCGTAGCCATTCACCTCAGGCATACGGATATCCATCAAGATAATGTCCGGTTGGAATTTCAGGAAAAGAGAAATGGCCTCTTCACCATTGTGAGCCCAATGTAATTCGTAACGTGAAGCGAGGATAGCTTCGCAAAGACGATAATTGTCTTCCATATCTTCGGCCACCAGTATGCTCAGTTTTTTATCACTTCCCGCATCGATAACCGGAACCCGTACTGCAGAAGGCAATTCTTCCTGCTCTTTCTCAATGATGACTTTGGGTTTAATATCGGAATGTTCGGGCAATGTAAACCAAAAGGTACTTCCTTTGCCTACCTCAGATTCGGCTCCGATTTCCCCACCCAGCTTATTTACAATCGTCTTACAGATAGAGAGTCCGAGTCCGTTACCGTTTTTATCACTTTGCAAACGCACAAAACGATCGAAGACACCCTCCAATTTATCCGCCGAAATACCCGAACCGGTATCGCTAACATAAAACCGAAGTCCATTCTCGGAAGACTGATATCCGATACGGATACTACCCTCTGTGGTAAATTTGATTGCATTAGATACAAAATTGGACACAACCTGAGCAATTCGGTTACGATCCGTATGAACCATACACGAGGGTAACCCGGACTCTGTTATAATCTGTACAGGCGAGTTAGAGCCTATCTTCATACGGAACAATTGTTCCAAATCATTCAGTAACAAGTTGATATCGACATCAGAATAAACAAACTCCAATGTACCGGCCTCAATCTTCGACAAATCAAGAATATCATTAACCAGCTGTAATAGCAATTCGCTGTTCGTATGGAGTATCTCCAGGTATTTTTGCTTTTCTTCTTCTGTATTGGCCGCTGCCAGCAGTTCGGAAAAGCCGACGATGGCATTCAGTGGCGTACGGATTTCATGACTCATATTGGCTAGAAAAGCGGACTTGGAACGATCTGCATTTTCCGCTTTTTCCTTCGCTTCGGCCAACGCCTCTTCCGTTTGTTTAATCGAAGTAATGTCATGCACCGTCAGCACCATGCGCTCTTCACTATCCAGAGTCATAAATACTCCCGAGATCATTACGTCGCACTTTACAAATTCATGCTCGTCTATGGCAATATTCAGTGATGATTGCAAATCAGTAAATTCTTTCTTCTGGCGGAAAGCGTTTCCTATTGCTCCCCTCACCGGACATTCCTGGCAAAAAGCATGGGTTCCGCATCCCCCTTTGGCAGACAAGGCATTCCGGCATTGCAACAGATCACCTACACGCTTCTCTTTACCGTCCGGACTGAGATGAGTCAAATCATAATAATTAGTTTTCAGGACTTTGAAATCAGAATCGATTACCAAAACATACGCATGAATATGCGTCAGAATCGCATCAAACAGACAATTTACATTCTCCAGTTTCCGGTCCGATGCAGATTGCATTAACTTACCTTGTCTCTTTTCCCACAGAATAGCTCCTAAAAAAGCCACACATACCAGTGATAATACAATCTGCCACATCATAGTTTATAATTCCTTGATTAATGTTTTGTTGCTACAGACAAAGGTAGTGCTTTATTAATGAAAAAAGAAAAAATAAATGAACAATACGTCCGATACTTTTGTTATATTTGCATAAACTTAAAAAAAGAGACGACATGAAGTACATTTGCACCGTTTGTGATTTCATTTACGATCCGGAGATAGGTGATCCGGAAGGCGGAATCGAACCCGGAACACAGTTTGAAGATATTCCTGATGATTGGGTATGCCCTCTGTGTGGAGTTGGAAAAGAAGATTTCGAACCGTATAATGGCTAAACGATTCATTAACGATGAACGATAAGCGATGAGCACTCTCAATTACACGCTTTATCGTTCATCGTTCATCACTTTTCTCAAGACGCTTTCTTTTCTTTTACGTCACTGCTCGCTTCTACTACATTTACTACATAGTCACCGAGTTTTTCACATTCGGCGATAATATCCATGTAATAAACGCCCATCTGATAATCATATTCTTTATTATTCACATCCAGGATATTCTGATTCTTCAGTTGGTTACGATAGTTATTAATTTCATTCTCAATATTGAATGACTTATTAACATCGATACTCTGATGTTCGGGTTTCTCGACCACGACAATCATTTGCGACAGAGCATCATTGGTCAGTTTCATCATGAAATGAATGTGCTCATATTGCTTCTCTGTGAAATCCTGATTGGTCTGACGCTTCCGGCTGATGGTACGTGCCAGGTTATAGCAACTGTCACCAATACTTTCAATCTCGGTTACCTCACGAAGCATGGCACGTATCTGAAGCTTACTTTCCGAGCTCAAACGCCCTTCAGATACCTGATTCAAGTAATTGGCAATCTCCAATTCCATATTATCACTGATATTCTCGTATTTCTCAATCCGGCTGAAAAGTTTATTGAAGTCATCATCCTTTTCAGTATGCAACAGATCTTGTACCATACCAAACATACGATGAATACGCTCGGAAAACAGATGAATCTCCTTACGGGCCTGAAGTATGGATAATTCGGCCGTAGAAAGCATACCTCCGGTAATAAAGCGCAAGCGTGGCTCTTCATCTTCTTCCTTGGGACGAATAATGGCACACACGGTACGCTCAATCAGTTTCACTCCCCAGATCAGCAGACAGACGTTACATATATTAAAAATAGAGTGGAAAGCGGACAACTTATAAGAAATAGCCACCTCTGCACTTCCCGGATGGAAGAAGGTATCGACCACCCAATTGACGAATACCATAAAAGGATGGAAAATAATCAGCACCCAGATCACACCAAAAACATTGAAAACAAAGTGAGCCAAAGCAGCACGTTTTGCTTGTGAATTAGCAGTCAGGGCAGCCAGGTTGGCTGTAATAGTAGTTCCGATATTCTCACCCAAGACCAATGCGGCACCCAGTTCCAAGCTGATCCATCCGTTGGCACACATAATTAAAGTAATAGCCATCGTCGCGGCGGAAGCCTGTACGATCATAGTGAGAATAGTACCGATAAATAAAAAGAGCAGAACCGAGAAAAATCCCATATCTGTATAGTTCTGTACAAAAGCCAGCATTTCCGGATTGGCATTCAGGTCGGGGGCATTTGCTTTGAGGTACGAAAGCCCCATAAAGAGGAAAGAAAAACCAAAGATAAATTCACCGATAGACTTACGGTTACTTTTACCCGAAAAAATAAGAGGAAGGGCAATGGCTAAAAGAGGAAGGGCAAAAGCAGCCATGTCAACTTTAAACCCAAAAATAGAAATGATCCATGCGGTGACTGTCGTACCGATATTAGCACCCATTATCACACTAATGGATTCGGCCAATGTCAGCAGACCGGCATTTACAAAACTGACCACCATCACCGTCGTTGCCGAAGAAGATTGGATAAGGGCGGTGATCAACACACCTGTTAAAACTCCCGTTACCCGGTTTGTAGTCATTGCTGTCAGAATTCCTCGCAATCTGTCACCTGCGACTTTCTGTAAGCCCTCGCTCATGATCTTCATTCCATAAAGAAAAAGTCCTAACGAGCCAATGAGCTTTAAAAAATCATAAAAAGAATATTCCATCTATAATTATTTTAGTGGTTGTTTGTCTTCTTAGCAATTATGTGATATATTTATCCGTACTATTCACCCCAAAATGACGTGAAATGAAACAGATGTTACAAATATATTGCAAAAATAATAATATTTCTAAAGAATTCCCTATTGGGAGCTCACTTTTGGATATTTATTACGGCTTTAATCTTAATTTTCCTTATCAGGTAGTCAGTGCTAAAGTAAATAATCGCTCTGAAGGACTCAATTTTCGTGTATATAACAATAAAGATGTAGAGTTTCTGGATGTAAGAGATTCTTCGGGAATGCGTACGTATGTGCGTTCTCTCTGCTTTGTGCTCTACAAAGCTGTCAGCGAACTCTTTCCGAATGGCAAACTTTTTGTGGAGCACCCGGTATCCAAAGGATACTTCTGCAATTTGCGGATCGGGCGCCCCGTCACACTTGAAGACGTGTCACAAATAAAGAAACGTATGCAGGAAATTATAGCGGAAGACATTACCTATCACCGCATTGAGTGTCATACAACTGAAGCCGTACGTGTATTCAGTGAACGGGGCATGAATGACAAGGTAAAATTACTCGAATCTTCCGGTTCTATCTATACCTATTATTATACTTTGGGAGGTACTGCCGACTATTATTACGGTAATCTGCTCCCAAGTACAGGATTTATCCACTTATTCGACCTCGTTAAATACTACGACGGACTGTTGCTGCGTATTCCTAACAAAGAAAACCCATCTGTACTGGAAGATGTGGTAAAACAGGAGAAAATGCTCGATGTTTTCAAAGAGCACCTGCGATGGAACTACATCATGGGATTGAACAATGTAGGAGATTTCAATATTGCTTGTGAAGAGGGACATGCCACGGACCTGATCAATGTGGCAGAAGCTCTGCAAGAGAAGAAAATAGCACAAATAGCCGATAGCATTTTCCACCGCGGAGAAAACGGGACTCGTGTAAAACTGGTGTTGATTTCCGGACCGTCATCATCCGGGAAAACAACTTTTAGTAAGCGACTCTCCATCCAGTTAATGACCAACGGCCTGAAACCATATCCCATCTCACTGGACAATTATTTTGTAGACCGTGAAGACACTCCATTGGATGAAAACGGCAATTATGACTATGAATCCCTTTATGCCCTCGACCTGGAGTTATTCAATACACAACTACAGGCTTTGTTGCGTGGCGAGGAAGTAGAACTGCCCCGCTATAACTTTATGTTGGGAAAAAAAGAATATAAAGGTGATAAATTGCGGATCGACGAACATACGGTATTGATTCTTGAGGGAATACACGCCCTTAATCCGGAACTGACTCCGCAAATCCCGGCAGCAAATAAGTTCAAAATATACGTCTCTGCCTTGACAACCATCTCGCTGGACGATCATAACTGGATCCCAACGACGGACAACCGACTTTTGCGCCGTATTATCCGGGACTTCAACTATCGCGGCTATTCTGCCCAAGAGACTATCTCACGCTGGCCCAGCGTACGCGCCGGAGAAGATAAATGGATTTTCCCTTATCAGGAGAATGCCGATGTGATGTTCAACTCCGCCCTTTTATTTGAATTTGCCGTGCTCCGCTGTCATGCCGAGCCCATTCTTACCAGCGTGCCACGTAACTGTCCGGAATATGCTGAAGCATACCGGTTGCTGAAGTTTATCAAATATTTCACTCCTGTACAGGATAAGGAGATTCCTCCAACCTCACTTTTGAGAGAATTCCTGGGAGGAAGCAGTTTTAAATATTAGATAGAGCCATATTCCAAATCATTATCAGACATAGACTTTACAAATACCGGCTCCGGAGAGAGCCTTATTTGTAGAATCTATGCCTGAATTATCAAATTTTATCCACCTTTCAACCAACCGGTAATGCCCGCCATTCCTCTTTGAAGAAGAATCAAAGAAGAAATGAAAAATAAGAGGGGGAAATGAGAGGTTTCTACAAAGATTTTTTAACTTTGTCACTGTTTAAAACCAAATCGCATGAAAATATCGACTTTAATCCTGACCATCCTCGTTTGTTTTAGCACAATCGTCGATGCACAAGGCACACAAAACAGAGCAAATGAACTGATGAAACAAGCGCAGAGTAGTCTGGAACAAAAAGAATACACTAAGGCGCGTTATCTTTTCATCCAGGCCTATGGCGCTTTCGCAACGCAGGAGAATTATCCGAAAGCCGTGGAATGCGGAATTCAGGGAGCAGCTCTGTACCATCGTGAAAATTATTACAAAGAGGCATTCGACCTCTGTAGAGGAATGGATCAGCTAGTCTGGGCCGGTGAACAAAAACAGCAGAAACAATTTTACCCGCTACGTTTCCAAATCACCAAAGAGAGACTGCAGATGTACATCGGACTAAAGAATGCGGCGCAGGCTAAAATTCAATTGGATAAGCTGGCAGAAACCGCAGGCCTGGCCAAGAACGATTCATTAAGCGAGAACCTACTATACACACAGGCAAGTTATTACTACACATTCGGGCAAAACACTCAGGGAGACGCGTGTTTTCAGAAATTAATCAACCAATATAAAGCCCAAAAGAATTACGATAAGGTCAACGAATGCTATAAAAAACTGATTGCCATCGGACGTAAATCTAACAATGCCTCACTGGTGGCCCGCACTTACGAGAACTTCATCGTCTGGACCGATTCAGTAAAAGCAATGACGGCACAAGACGAACTGAACGTACTGAAACGCAAGTATGACGAAAGCCAGCAGATCATTCAGGAGAAAGAAGACACACTTTCGGGCAAACAGTATATGATCGTCGGGCTGTGCACACTGGTAGTAATCCTGATTGCCGGTCTGATATTTGTGGCCATCGTACTGCTTCGTTTCATTGCCGGTAACCGGAAACTGAAAAAGAGCGTACAGATAGCCAATGAACACAATGAACTGAAGACACAGTTTATCCAGAATATTTCAGCACAGATGGAACCTACGCTGGATACACTCGCCTCTTCTGCCGCCGAGCTGTCGGACAAAGCACCTCAACAGGCACAGCAGATGCAAGGACAAGTAGCAGCCCTGAAGAAGTTCAGCAATGATATACAGGAACTTTCCACATTGGAAAACTCTCTGACTGAACCTTATGAAATGAAGGAGATCAACGTAAATACTTTCTGTGAAGCTACCATGGATAAGGTGAAAGAGTTTGTACAACCCGAAGTTTCGACCGTAGTCAATGCTGCCAAACTCCAGATCAAGACCAATCCTGAACAACTGGAACGGATCTTGATTCACTTGCTGAAGAACGCTGCGGAATATACCGAAAGCGGAAAGATATTCCTTGATTTCAAAAAGAGAGGCGCACATACGCACCAATTCATTATATCGGATACCGGTACGGGTATTCCCGTTGAGAAACAAGAGAACCTGTTCAAGCCCTTCACTGAAATCAAAGACCTGACAGAAGGAGACGGTTTAGGACTACCCATCTGCGCCCTGATAGCAACCAAAATGAACGGCAGCCTGACACTGGATACCAGTTACACCAAGGGGAGCAGGTTTGTACTCGAATTACATACATAATTAAATAAAAGAAGTGAATGTGCCGCAACTAAAGTGAGCACTCTAAAAAGTTACAGACTGTAATCCATAAACATAAAAGAGCCATATCATTACTCAAAAATAGAGTTTGACATGGCTCTTTTCATTGTTCATAAGGGCAGACAAATTTCAAATGAGAAGCTCTCCCTTTCTAAATCAGGATTTAAACACATCCTCTCCCGCTATTTTTTTCGGGGGGAGACGTTATCAGACGGTAAGCTCCAACAACACTTCTCCTTTGGTATTGAGTACTTTCACCTTAAGTATGTCCTTCTTCTTTTCAATCACCATTACCGTTGCACTTTTCATGCTATAACCGCCACCGATAATCACCGGGAAGTTATTGCCAAGGCTGCCTTTGGGATGATAGGCATATTCATGTGTATGCGCGTTAAGGCTGATATTGAAAGGTGCTTTCTCCAGAAGTTTACCCCAAAGCCCGGAACACAGATTCTCGTAGTCGTTTCCGTAAAGCGGAATGTGATGAATCAGAATCCGCTTAGCGGCTTTCTTAAATTCTTTGGAAGCGAGCTCACGCTTCAAAAATCCTACCTGGTCATTACGCAGCTTCGTAAAGTCGTTGAGTCCGTAGTATACCCAATGATCATCCGGCTTATCTTCACCGCAATCGAGCATTACGATACGGGTATCTCCCCAGTTGAAGGAGCCGTAAGTCTTATCGCCTACATAATCGAACAGGCTGTGCAGGCCTACCGAATAGGCATTCCGGATCTCGTGATTGCCGCGCATAAAGAAGACAGGTACGCGGTCACCCTCCACGCCTTCGGTCAGTTCGCTGATAAAGGCTGTTGCCTGATCGTGATTGGCGGGGTCGTCTACACAATCGCCGTTGAACACTACAAAATCATAGTCAATCCCCTTTATCTGTTCGCACAATGCCTGAAACGTCTTCGATTGTTTATGCAGGTCGTTGAACACCACAGCCGTAAAACTGTCATCACCGGCTGCGGGTAACGTGAACTCCCTGAGTTCTGTACGGGCTGTATTGCCAAACACCTTTTTGTAGGCCTGGTAAAGCAGGATCTCCTGCGAACAGGTACGATAATAATATTTCTGTCCGGGCTGCAAACTATCGAGGCGAATCTTGTGAAGAGTATTGCCACAAACAACTTGACCATCCAGAAGGGTACGTGCGCGCTTCAGGTTGGAAGGGTCCGTGCCGTACTCCACCCAGCAATAGGCCAGCACGTTGGTCTGCCACATCACCGTGATTCCACCTCCTACGGGATTCTGAAGATAGGGTTTGGTACGGCAAATCCGATTCTCGGGTACCGCCATCCGTACTTCTACCAACAAAGGACGATGATCGGACGCCAGAGGCTCATCGATCACCCGGGCCGAGTTGACAACAAAAGTAGGCGTTTCCTGTTTCAGAGCAATCAGGTAGTCGAGCGTCTCCTTCGGTTCGGAAGCCGGATAAGTGGGCTGCTTCGGGTTGGAAAGTATCTGGAATGTACTCTTCAAATCTTTGATAAAGCCGGAGTCGGCATCCGAGTTGAAGTCACCGGCAAGGAAGAAAGGTTTCCGGGTATCGGCTGCAACGGACTTCAGGATTTCGAGAGACTTCATCCGATCCTCTTCGGTCAGAGAGAGGTGCGTACACGCAAAGACATACTCCGGGAACTCGGCGACAAGCAGCGTGCGTGCCTCTTCACGTCCCGGAAGGGCAAAGGTTTGCACACGGAGCGGAGTCTCTTTCGAAAGTATACCGATGCCATACTTTCCTCCGTCATAATCAATGGCAGGCGCAAAGCAGGGATGCAATTGAGTGCGTTCCGCCAGTTCCTTGAGAACATCGGTCCGGTTGCTCCGGGCAGTCATGCTGTCCAGTTCCTGGATGGCAACGATGTCCGGACGGGCGTTGTTGATCACATTGGCTACACGCTGATAATTACATATACCGTCCATGCCATTGGCGTTACGGACGTTGTAGGTCATCAGGCGCAGCACATCTTCAGCCTGGGCTGACAGCACAAAAAGTGCTGAGAATAAGAGCAATAATAGTTTTCTCATAAGGGTTCCTCCCTAAAAGATGTCGCGGAAGCCTGTTTCACCACAGAGCTGCATAGGCAGAGAGGCACAGGAGAGGAGCTCTACGGAGCGTGACCTGCAGAACGGAGGTATGCCATAACTCACCACAGAGTGATACAGAACTTCACAGGACGAACTTAATCTATTGACAGATAACAGTATCCATCTGTATACATTCGTGTAATCTGTGGTGAATGCGAGTTTCGACACATCCTCTTTCCACGAATCACCGCTTATCGTTTGGAGACCGTTCCGCCGGATACCGGCCTATGTCCTTTGCGGGCAGCTCCCGCTACATCTTCATTGTTATATTTTGAGTTATTAAATCTGAATAATAGCACATATACTGTCTCTTCCTGTCGAAAAGAGGGATCAGGGAAGAGGTTTTCTGTACACCAGCGTCAGCCCGTCCACCGCCCCGTACTCTGTCATCAGTTGACGGAAAGCGGCATAATCCGCCGGGCGAATCATCTGTTTCTTCAACTTCAGGCTCCGGATCACTCGCGTTTTCGCTCCTTCGGGACGGATGGAAATGGTTAATGTACCTACGGCATTGTCCATCTTCTTCTCCATCGGCCGAGTGACAGGTTCCATACCTGCAGGAGTATCTACGGTATAGGTGAAAGATTCATCCGCCAGTCCGGGCAACAAAAGGTTCGAAGTGCGCTGGCTATTGAACCGGACGTACTGGGAACCGGCCAGGCTGCCACGCTCTACGGGGAGGGTGAAGACCAGATAGCCATCTTTGGCATTTGCCGCGTCGGGCTGCAATGCATAGTCTTTTCTCAGGGTAACCGGTGGAAGATTCAGTTCAAACGGCTGCGTCAATGAAGCTACATAGGCATAATCTTTCTGCCAGGAAACGGCTGAGGGAGTTTTGCCTTTCAGTGACAGAGCCTGTTGGCTGCCTCCGGCGTCGGTCCACACAAACAGTTCGCGGATGCTGCCTACTCCCAGTGATGCCGTATTCTCGGACGGAGCGCAGACCGCCCCTATCCCGGCTTTCAGTCCGGCCGCTTTCAGCAATGCGGCCATCAGATTCGCCTTCTCGGCCTCCGTGCCGTATGCCGAACGGATCACCTCTGCGGCGGGACGGATGCGATAACCGCTTTCCGCCAACGGGAGGGACGAATAGTAAAGATTATCAATCACATAGTCACGTATCGCGGTTACTTTTTCTTTATCGTCCTTCGCTCCGGCAGTCAGTTTTCCGGCCAGCGCACGAATCCCTGCATCTCCTTCCGGTTGCCATTGTGACGTCAGAAACGACAGGGGTTTCTCCTCAGTCGTAGCAGTCAGCAGAGGCAAATCACCGCCGATCACCGACACCTGCGGCTCACGGCTGAGGGCGGGCAGATTCTTCAGGGTCCAGCTGACTTGCTTCATCCCTTCGGATTCGGTTACGGAAGCTTTTGCCTTGTGGTTGTTAAGGGCATATTCCAAATGTTGCCCCCGGGGAACGGTGATGCTGATCTCGTACTCCTTCACCGGCGAAGAGTGCTCCAGCAACCGGCAGATCTGAATCCCCGGCAAATATCCCGGTTTGGTTGTAATGGAATAGTCCAGATAGATGGTAGCTCCGAGTTCCAGCCCGGTGTGTACGACTACCATCTCGCGCAAAGCATTGAATGCCGGCGCATTGGCTGCTGCCGAGGGGAGCACTTCGACCAGAGCATTGGCGGGGGTCTTGACGATATTTCCGTCTTTCTGTCGGGTATACGACTCGTGAATCTGCAAAGTCTGATAACGGGGATCGTACGTAATGAACGACTCCCCATACGTGCGGTTCATGGCCGTGTGAGTGTACAGCGTCAGGACTTTCGACTGACGATAAACCTGCGTACCATCAGCCTGCAGGGTCCAGCTTTCTTTGATTTTCTTAAATTCCGCTTCCCGGGCGGTGACCGGAAGAGTCAGCGCAAACAGGCAGAGGAGCAGAAGGGTATATATTTTAGTCATGTGTGACGATCATCTTTTTAGAGTTTAACAATCAAATAATCCGCAAAGCTTTTGTAGGCATTCACCGCAGCACGGAATCCTTCCCAGTCGGCTGCCCGATAGATGCGCTTCTTCAAGGCGAGTTTCTGTTTCAGCACCAGTTTGTCGCCAACCTGCTGCAACGAGCCTTCGAAGTCGGCTGCCGGAGCGGCCTTTTGTTCGCTGCGCGGCTCTCCCGCCAGACGATATCCCC